>Ga0233444_10001141_pt1 | contig 31033 bp, 28 predicted proteins | sample SI_124_October20_6_FD_182792 | JGI IMG/M metagenome (GOLD analysis project Ga0233444, IMG submission 182792) | Seawater microbial communities from Saanich Inlet, British Columbia, Canada - SI_124_October2016_10_MG | ecosystem: Environmental > Aquatic > Marine > Inlet | place: Canada: British... | reverse complement strand
CAGAATCTTAGTCCACCGTTAAATAATTCCTACAACTTATTTCATAGGAGTAACCAATCGTTATCGGATAGCTCTTACATAAGTCCTTCAAGTCTGTTAAACAATATGGAGCATGATTACATGGTTAAAGTCAATGGGCTTATTAATAATTTGTTAACCTCTATTAGCCAGCCTAAAATTATTAATTTCGATCGCTTATTAACCATCCTAGATCAGGAGCTTAAAGCAATAGGAATAACGAATGCGTATAATCTAGCCGTATCCAATCTTGACAATAAGGTAATTTATTACAAAGACCCTGAGAGTCTTAAAGTTACTATACTTTACGGCTATAAGAGTCCTGTTATTTTGAGTAGCATCTCCAATCCATATTTCACCCATCTTTTTATCTATCATAAAGGAAAACTATTATTCCAAAAGACATGGGTTATTCTTTTAAGTTCGTTTTTACTTATCATGATTGTTTTAGCTTGTTTTGCATTTGCGCTGTATATAATTTACCGTCAAAAGAAAGTGTCAGAGGTGAAAACGGATTTTATTAACAACATGACTCACGAACTCAAAACACCTATATCAACCGTATCATTAGCTCTAGAGGCACTCGTGAAGTTTGATGTTCGAACGAATGAAAAACGAAGTTTAAACTACCTAGACATCTCTCGACGAGAATTGGCAAGACTAAGTACCATGGTGGAAAAAGTATTGAATATAGCTCAACATGATAAGAGTGGTTTAACTATAAAAAAAGAAAACCTTCATTTACACGAACTTATTCAAAATGTTGTCGATACTATTTCCATGCAAATTCAAAAGAAAAATGGCACCTTAGATTGCCTACTAAATGCCAAACCAGATCTTATTAAAGCAGACAAAGTCCACTTTTCCAATTTACTTTACAATTTGATTGACAACTCAAATAAGTATTTCATTGACAAACCCGTTATAAGAATTGAAACTAAAAACGAATCAAATGGTATTATTCTTAAAATTTCTGATGAAGGAATTGGTTTATCTAAATCAGAAATTTCTAGAATTTTTAACAAGTTTTATAGGGTGCCCACCGGAAATATACACAATGTAAAAGGCTATGGCTTAGGATTGAGTTATGTCAAAGACATTATAGAAATGCACAATGGAATCCTTAAGGTGACCAGTGAAAAAAATAAAGGAACTAATTTTATAATATTTTTACCCTATGAGCACTAAAATAAAAGTACTAATAGCAGAAGACGATCCTTTTATAGGCCTGATAACAAAAGAATGTTTTGAGTCTAGAGATTTTGAGGTTTGTTTGTGCGAAAATGGTAACATTGCCCTTGAACACTTTTTAACGTACAAACCCAATATTTGTATTTTAGATGTAATGATGCCACTTAAAGATGGCTTTACCCTTGCCCAAGAAATAAGAGCTATTGATAACGCTATTCCAATTGTATTTTTAACAGCTAAATCTCTTAAGGAAGATGTCATGAAAGGTTTTAAAATTGGGGCAGATGACTATGTAAAAAAACCTTTCAGTGTAGAAGAGTTAATAGCTAGAGTAGAGGCAATTTTACGGAGATTGAATAAGGAGGCTTATGTTTCTTCAGAGTCCGTATTTCAAATTGGAATTCTATCTTTCGACAGTGATTTTAAAGTTCTAAAAACAGATCATTTAGAGATTAATTTAACCGATAAAGAATCTGACATACTCGCGGAGCTCTGTAGAAATCAAAATCAAATCACTGATCGTAAATCCTTACTTATAAAAGTTTGGGGTGATGATAGTTTTTTTAATTCTCGGAGTTTGGATGTTTATATTACAAAACTTCGAAAATACCTTAAGAATGACGAAAATATAGAATTGGTTACGGTAAGGGGGATAGGTTTTAAATTATGGAATGGTGATAAGAAAGCTTTCAATATCAGTTGATTCTATTTTATTTTTTGTATGTTTAGGTGTATTAAAAATTCTTTAAAATACTGAAAAATGGGAAAAGGAGATAAGAAATCCAAGAAAGGAAAAATTAGTAGAGGTTCCTCTGGTGTTAGAAGACAAAAAAAATCTAACCAAACACAAGTTGAAGTTATAAGTAGTAAAAAAACAAGTAAGAAAAAAGAGGTTAAAGAGGCCGTAGCTAAAAAACCGGCAGCTAAAAAACCAGCAGCTAAAAAACCGGCAGCTAAAAAACCGGCAGCTAAAAAACCCGCAGTAAAAAAACCAGCAGCTAAAAAGGCTGCACCAAAAAAATAAGTTGCTAAAATTTGCTATTTAATCAGCTCAATTATTTTAAACCGATTCAATTAGAATCGGTTTTTTTGTAACTTTTATCTTGGTAGTAATTTAAAATCTATTGTTTGCTTTTTAATCTAAAAAAATAGTTAGACTAGTCTAATTGTTTTTTTTGATATTGTAACTTAGCCGTCTTATTAAGCATACATGTTAAGACAAGTTGAGGCTAATTATTTAAACACATTATTTAGATTGTCTGGTTCAAATTGTAAGCGAGTTGCCAAACCTATTAATTAACCTATTATGATGAATTCTATCATTGCTTTTTTTAAGGAGATTGACCCAGTGCTAGGAGCCTTGTTAGCCTCTTTGTTCACTTGGGGTTTAACGGCCTTGGGAGCCTCATTAGTTTTCTTTGTTAAGACACTAAACCGCCAGTTACTGGATGGTCTATTAGGTTTTACAGGAGGCGTTATGATTGCTGCTTCCTATTGGTCTTTGTTAGCTCCAGCCATAGAAATGACTCCAGATGTTGCGCCTAATTTGCCTGTTTGGTTTCCTGCAGCAGTTGGTTTTTTAATGGGCGCTTTTTTCCTTTTTGGTTTGGATAAATTCATGCCTCATCTACATATTAATTTTGACAGATCTAAGGCAGAAGGTGTTAAAACAGATTGGCAAAGAACGACACTTCTAGTTTTAGCTATAACTCTACATAATATACCAGAAGGTTTAGCGGTAGGTGTATTATTTGGTGCTGTAGCTCATGGTATGCCTGGTGCAGATATTACGGGTGCCGTTGTATTAGCTATTGGTATTGGTTTGCAAAATTTTCCAGAAGGAATTGCTGTGGCCATGCCTTTAAGGAGACAAGGAGTTAGTCGGTTTCGAAGTTTTTGGTACGGACAACTTTCTGCTATTGTAGAACCTATAGCTGCAGTTTTCGGTGCTGTTATGGTTGTGTATGCTTTACCTGTCTTACCCTATGCATTAGCATTTGCTGCAGGTGCCATGATTTATGTAGTTATTGAAGAAGTTGTTCCTGAGACTCAACAAGACAAGTTTACCGATACTTCAACTATTGGTTTTATAATAGGTTTTGTTGTTATGATGGTCTTAGATGTTTCACTCGGTTGATTCATGTAATTTACTTTTGAGTGCGCTAACTTTTTGGTTATTTCCTTTTTAAAACTTTTAAAGTTGCACCAACAATTTCTTTGCGAGTTAATCCGTATTTTTCCATAAGTTGAGCTGGTACTCCAGATTCTCCAAAGCTATCGTTTACCGCTACCATTTCCAATGGTGTAGGTTTTTTCAGAGCCAATAGTTGCGCTACGCTATCTCCTAATCCACCATTCATTTGATGTTCTTCTGCGGTTACTACACAACCTGTTTTATTCACTGATTTTACAATAGCATTAGCATCCAAAGGCTTAATGGTATGGATGTTAATAATTTCTGCATGTATACCTTGCTCTGCAAGAATATGCCCCGCTTCTATTGCTTCCCAAACCAAGTGGCCGGTTGCTAAAATAGTAACATCAGTTCCTTCATTTAGCATTACAGCTTCTCCAATTTTAAAGTTTTGATTTTCTGGAGTAAAAACAGGCATTTTAGGACGACCAAAACGCAGATAAACGGGGCCTTTATATTCTGCTATTGCTAGTGTAGCTGCTTTTGTTTGATTGTAGTCACAAGGGTTTATAACAACCATGCCAGGGAGCATTTTCATCATCCCTATATCCTCAAGAACTTGATGAGTAGCGCCATCCTCTCCTAAGGTTAAACCTGCATGAGATGCACATATTTTAACATTTTTATTAGAGTAAGCGATTGATTGTCTGATTTGATCGTAGACTCTTGAGGTAGAGAAATTCGCAAAAGTTCCTGTAAATGGAATTTTACCTCCAATAGTCATTCCTGCTGCCATACTCATCATATTGGCTTCAGAGATTCCAACTTGAAAAAATCGTTCTGGAAATTCATTTTCAAACGCATTCATCTTTAAAGATCCTGTAAGATCGGCACACAAACCAACGATGTCATTATTTTTCTTCGCTGCTTCCAAAAGTCCTGCTCCAAATCCAGAGCGGGTGTCTTTCATCTCGGTATAGGTGTATTTTTTCATTTTCTTGCCTTTTTTAGTAGTCTCCTAATGTTTCTTCGTTCTGAGCTAAAGCTTCTTTAAGCTCTGTATCATTTGGAGCAACTCCATGCCACTTATGAGATCCCATCATATAATCTACTCCATTTCCCATTTCAGTATGTAGTAAAAGACATATGGGCATCCCTTTTCCTGTTTTCGCTTTCGCTTTCGCTAAGGCTTCAACTACTTTATCCATTCTGTTACCAGATTTTTCAACAATCACATCAAAACCAAACGCTTTAAATTTAGTTTCCAGGTTGCCCATGTCAAGAACGTCTTTTGTACTACCATCAATCTGTTGCCCATTTAAATCTACAGTACAAATTAAATTGTCTATTTTTTTTGCAGAAGCATACATGGCTGCTTCCCAAATTTGACCTTCTTGTAACTCTCCATCTCCATGAAGTGAATAGACGATTCGATCGTCTCCATTTAGTTTTTTGGTTTCAGCCGCACCAATTGCCACTGACATACCTTGTCCTAAAGAACCAGAGGCAATTCTAATTCCTGGTAAGCCCTCATGCGTGGTTGGATGTCCTTGTAAACGAGAGTTTATTTTACGAAATGTGGTAAGTTCTGAGACTTTAAAATATCCTGAACGCGCCAGAACACTGTACAACACAGGAGATATATGTCCATTAGAAAGAAAAAATAAATCTTCACCTTTACCATCCATAGAGAAGGTAGTGGTGTGTTTCATTGTCTCAAAGTACAAAGCAACAAGGAATTCTGCACAACCCAATGAACCACCAGGATGACCAGAATTGTTTGCATGAACCATGCGAACAATATCTCTTCTTACTTGTTTTACAATCTGTTCAAGTTCTTTAATTTGTGCCATGGGGTTTTTAAAATTTACATCGTAAACTTACAATAAAATGACTTGTTAATGAAACAATATTTTAGTAAAAAGTTGGTAAATTATAATGGGTGTAATCTTATTTTAAAGGATTTGAAATGGTAATAAATAGTTCTCTACCAGATCTAGAATTAATAGAGTTGTAACATTTTTCCATACGTACATTTGAAAAATGCTTTTCAAATAAGTTTAGGTAAGATTTTAAGTTCCCTCCAAAGGGTGGTCTATTGCTGTACAATTTATCGTTAAATAGTAGACCTACTAATTTTCCTTTTTTACCGATTAGTTTTTTAATCTTTAAGGTATATTGTTCTCTAAACTCTGGGTTTATTGCGCAAAAAAATGTTTGTTCAATAATAAGATCATAGGTGCTTTTATGCTCAAAAAAATCTCCGCAAATTAAATTGGAACTCGGGAATTTTGGATTTCTGTTTTTAAAATTTAACAACGATTCTTGGGCCCAATCAATAAGGTAAATATTAGTAAAGCCTAGTTCAATTAAATATTCTGCCTCGTAAGCATTTCCGCAGCCTGGTATTAAAATTTTAAGATTTTTATCACCCAACTGATCGAAATATTCTTTTAGTGGGGTGGAGGCGTATCCGATGTCCCAACCTGTTTTATTATTGAGATATCTTTGGTTCCAAATTTCGTGGGTTAATTTCATTTGCTAAAGAAACAAATTTATTAGGGACTCCTTTTAAATTACATTAAATAGTACCATAAAATTATATTGAAAAATAGAATGAATACACCCTAAAAAAGTCTTATTTTGTAGGTTATTACAAAAGAAAAAGTTTTTATATTTAAGCCAATTTTAATTAGAGAGATGATAAATTTCGAGCGCTTTGAGTTAGCAAATGGATTAAGAGTTATTGTGCACCAAGATAAGACGACTCCTATGGTCGCTTTCAATTTATTGTACGATGTTGGGGCCAAAGATGAGAGCTCATCTAAAACAGGCTTTGCCCATCTTTTTGAGCATTTAATGTTTGGAGGCTCCTTACACATTGAGAATTACGATGAGGTGGTAGAAAAAGCTGGAGGTCAAAATAATGCTTTCACCTCTAACGATATTACAAACTATTATATTACCCTACCAAAAAATAATTTAGAACATGCATTTCGTTTAGAGTCAGACAGAATGTTGCGTTTAGCTTTTACTCCAAAAAGTCTAGAAGTTCAGCGTCAGGTAGTTATTGAGGAGTTTAAACAAAACTATTTAAACCAGCCTTACGGAGATGTGCATTTGTTGCTTCGACCTTTGGCTTATAAGACGCATCCTTACCAATGGGCTACTATTGGTAAAGACATCTCTCACATAGAAGATGCGACTCTAGAAGATGTTAAATCTTTTTTTTACAGTTACTATGCTCCAAACAATGCTGTTTTGGTTATTGCAGGTGATGTAACCGTTAATGAAATTCAAGTTTTAGCTGAGAAATGGTTTTCTGATATTCCCAAAAGAGATGTTCCTAAAAGAAATTTACCAAAGGAGCCGATTCAACATCAAGCAAGAACACTAAGTGTAGAAAGAGCCGTGCCAGTGGATGTCATTTACAAAGCATTCCATATGTGCTCCAGAAAAGATGAACGTTTTTTTGCAACGGATTTAATTTCTGATATACTGTCTAGAGGTAGTTCTTCGCGTTTACATAAATCACTAGTCAAGGAGCAGAAACTCTTCTCAGACATCGATGCCTTTATTGGTGGTGATATGGACGAGGGTTTGTTTTATTTTGGAGGTAAACTATCTGCTGGTGTAACCATGAAAGAAGCAGAAGCAGGTATAGATGCTGAAATTAATAAACTGAAAACTATTTTAGTCTCTGAGGAGGAGCTTAGTAAGGTAAAGAACAAAGTTATTTCTGCTCATATGTTTTCTGAATTAAATATTCTTAACAAAGCAATGAACTTGGCTACTTCAGAACTTCTTGGAGACCCTAATTTGGTTAACCTTGAAGTAGATTTATACAATGCAGTAAGCTCAGCGAAAATTAAACAAGTGGCTAATGCTATTTTTAGAAATGAAAATTCAAATACATTGTATTACCACGCTAAATAAATGTACATGTTAAATAGAGCAAAAGAGTTAGCTTACAATACAATTGAAATGCCCAATTTTTTAGAAGTTAAAAAAGACACTTTTAAAAATGGCTTAAATCTCTTTTATATAGACGGCGGTGATTTAGATATTTGTCATTTAGAACTGATTTTTGAAGCTGGAACAAAAGTTCAATCAAAACCACTTCAAGCAGCTCTTTGTAATGCGATGTTACTCGAAGGAACCCTTAAAAGTTCTGCTGATGAAATACACAACCAAATAGACGCTTACGGTGCTTACACAAATTTAGACGTTAATGCTGATCGAGCCATTGTGAGTCTGTACACATTAAATAAGTATTTTGATACGGTTGTACCCATTTTTATTAATGCCATTAAAAATGCAAATTTTCCAGAAAAAGAGTTTACTATACTTAAAGAACAGCGTAGACAAAGTTTCAGAATCAATTCTGAAAAAGTTGACTTTACAGCTCGAAATACTTTTTTTGGTCATATTTATAAAAACCATTCTTACGGACAAATAGCTGTACTGGAAAATTTCGATACAATACAAAGAGAAGATCTCGAAGCATTCCATGCTTTACATTACAAAGCAGCTAATTTTAAAACCTACTTGTCAGGTAAAACACCTCCTAATGCTAAAGAAATATTAGAGGATTTATTAGGAGACTGGACGCTTTCTAAACAAAGTCCAAGAGTGCTTTTTACCAAAAAGACTTCCATTGCTAAAATTCATATTCCAAAAAAAGGGGCTTTACAATCTGCCATTAAAATAGGTTGTGTCAGCTTAACTTCCCATGATAAAGATTATTTTGAATTAAAATTTTTGGCTGTAATTTTAGGTGGGTATTTTGGTTCGCGGTTAATGAATAATATTCGAGAGGATAAGGGCTTAACCTATGGTATAGGAGCTATGTGTGTACAAAAGGAGGAAGCGGGTTGTTTTGTAATATCTACTGAGGTAAAAGGGGAGAGTGTACAATTGGCTTTAACTGAAATTTACAAAGAGTTAAAGCGATTACGAGAAGAGTTGATTCCTCAAGAAGAAATTAATTTAGTTAAAAGTTATGTGATGGGACAAATTTTAGCTGCCTCAGATGGGTCTTTTGCTCAAGCTAAATTATTGAAAAATTTACACACGAATGCGCTTGATTTTGATTTCTATAAATCGTATCAAATTGTACTTAATGAGTTAAATCCCCAGGATTTAATGGATATGGCTAATAAATACTTAAAAGAAGAAGACTTATGCGAAGTTGTTGTTGGTGTTATTTCTTAGTGCTTTGTTTCCCAGTAAGTTTACTTGCTCAAGATTTTGGCTGGTGGAATGATGAACACAATTGGGATGGGGCCACGCATTGGTCTTCGTACTTAAAATTAGCTCCAGGTTTTATGGGTCCCAATGCATTTCCTATTCCTTATGCTGAGCGTATAAATACGAAAAGAGAGTTTGATTTAAGATACAATAATCACAGCAACCTTGGCGAGACGAATTGGGACTTTTACACGCGGTTTTCCTTCCCGATAGGAGAAAAAACGGCTGTTCGTTTTGAAATGAATCCTATTGAATATTTTGAAATGGATAGCACTACCAGAAATCAAAGGTTTGTGAGAGATGAATATCCAAAAGGCTATGCATCAGGCGATTTATTAGTAGAAGTAAACGCCAAAATTCATGAAAGTGAACAAAATCAAATGCTATTTAATATGGGTTTAAAAACGGCCTCCGGTTCTCAGTTTAGAAATGCTCGTTATACGGATAGTCCTGCTTATTATTTTAATTTATCCTATCATCATGAAAAAGTTTTTTCAGCTAATTTTAAAATAGACCTTAGTGTATTGCTTGGTTTGTATGTATGGCAAACTTACTTGGTAAATAACAGACAAAATGATGCTATTTTAGCAGCTTCATCCATTCGTCTGTATTACAAATCATATAGTTTAATTCAGGACTTAAGAGGTTTTAAGGGGTATTTAAATAATGGAGATCAGCCTTTGTTGTATTCTATTAAATTTGCTAAAAATTGGCCTCACATCCAAATGTATGTAAGGCAACAATTTTCAATTATCGATTATCCTTATCATACCTCTCAGCTTGGCGCTACCTACATTTTTTAGTGCTTTTGTAATATTCTTAATCTTTTTTCCTTTTTTTAACACCCAAATAAGCCTAGTTCAATAGGTGTTTTTTTTTAAATTTTGTTGTGCGGTATTTCACTAACCATTATATTTTTGGAATATCGTAGATTTCGACCATATAAATCAGTAGTTTTGCGCCAAATTACAAGAACCTATTTATGAAGCGCATAAACAAGTATAAGAAGTTATTTAGTGTTGACGAAGACACGAATTTAAAGACTCTTAAAAAAACATACAGAAATTTAGTAAAAGAATGGCATCCTGATAAGTTTCTAAAAGGGGACGATAAAGCCATTGAAGCCGAAGAAATGAGTAGGGATATTATTGATGGATATCATTTTTTGGTTAGTATGGATCCTGAAACTTTAGAGAACAATTTAGAGGCCTATACCAAGACTATTACGGAGTCTGGAATCGCTGATTTCCAGCATAAAGGACAGCTTTTAGAGGTTTCATTTATGGACGGGTCTACGTATGAGTATTTTGGTGTTTCTAAAAAAGTATTCTCCAAATTGGTTAATTCTGACAAGCAAATGCGTTTTGCTAAAAGAACTATTTTTAATTCTTTTCCTTACCGAAAATCTAAAAAGGATTCGGATACTACTTCCTAAAAAAGGGGCTCATTCAGAGCACCTTTTTTAGTTGTCTAATAGTTCACATATTATTTTTCCAGCTGTTCGAATTTCATCTTCAGTAATAGTTAGTGGAGGACTAATTCTTACTGCTGTGTCTGTAAATAAAAAGAAAAAGGTGATGATGCCTTTTTCCATGCCTCTTTCAACGAGTTTGATTGTTTCTTCTGCACATTCTAATTCAATTGCTAGCATTAAACCTATACCCCTAATTTCTTTTATTTTCGGATGTTTTAATACTTCTCTAAATAATTGTTCTTTAGACTTTACGTCTTCTACGAGACTTGTTTCGCACAATTCATTTAGCGTTTCTAGCGCTGCAATACAGCTTATTGGATGGCCACCAAATGTTGTTATATGTCCCAATTTAGGGTTGTTCTTTAGTTTGCTCATTAAAGCGGTTGAACAGATAAATGCGCCAATAGGCATTCCGCCACCCATACCTTTAGCTATGCACAATATATCTGGAACTACATCGTAAGTTTGGAAGCCAAATAAACGACCAGTTCTTCCATAACAGGTTTGTATTTCGTCAAAAATTAATAAAGCACCAACCTCTGTACACCTTTTTCTAACCTCTTGTAAATAATTGTTTTCTGGAGTTCTAAATCCCGATGCACCTTGAACGGGTTCAATAATTACAGCTGCAGTTTTAGAGGTAATTAAACGTAAGCTGCTTATATCGTTGTAAACAATTCTGTTACAATCGGGTAAAAGAGGTCTGTATTTTTGTTTGTACTGCTCAGTTCCCATAATACTTAGTGTACCTTGGGTAGAACCATGATAGGAAAGGTCGCATGAAATCATTTCACTTCTTCCGGTACTTCTCTTTGCTAATTTCATAGCACCTTCAATGGCTTCAGTCCCGGAGTTTACAAAATAAGAGCTGTTTAAACTATCGGGTAATACGGAAGCTAATTTTTTGGCTAATTGCAGTTGTGGAGATTGAATGAATTCTCCATACACCATAACATGCATATACGATGCGGCTTGTTCTTGAACTGCTTTAACTATTCGAGGGTGGCAATGACCTATGGCGCATGCAGAAACACCAGCTACTAAGTCTAAATACTTTTTCCCTGATGTATCGGTAATGTATAAGCCGCTCGCTTTTGATACCTCCATGCAAAGGGGGTAAGGAGTGGTTTGGCCTTGGTGTTTTAAAAAAAGTTCTTTGTTGTCCATTTGCAAATGCAATTAAACGAAGTTTAGCAACTAAAATAGTCCGTTTAATTCTGCATTAATTTTATCAATAATTAGACTTAAGTCCTCGGGGTTTTTAGTAAAATCTAAATTATCTGTTTCTATAATGAGGAGTTTCCCGTCTGTATATTCAGAAATCCAAGCTTCGTATCGTTCATTAAGACGTGTAAGGTAATCAATACGTATACTCGATTCGTAATCCCTACCTCGTGCTTGAATTTGTTTAACGAGCGTAGGAACAGACGCTCGCAGATAAATTAATAAGTCTGGTGGCTTTACAAAGGATGCCATTAGATCGAATAGACTTTCATAATTCTCAAAATCTCTGGTAGTCATTAATCCCATGGCATGAAGATTGGGTGCAAAAATATTTGCATCTTCATAAATAGTTCGGTCTTGAATTATTTTTTTACCACTTGTTTGAATTTCTTTCAACTGTCCGAATCGACTGTTCAAAAAGAAAACTTGTAAGTTAAATGCCCAACGTTGCATGTCGGTATAAAAATCATCTAAGTAGGGATTGTTGTCAACCGACTCAAAATGAGGCTCCCATTGAAAGTTTTTTGCTAATAATTTTGTTAATGTTGTTTTCCCAACACCTATATTTCCTGCAACGGCTATATGCATATCTTCGATTTCAAATTAAGTTTTAAAAGTACAATTTTTGATGAGAAGTGCAAGCCTAAATTAGTGGTTCAATTTTAAAAGTTCTTCTATAAATTTTCTTTCGTTTGAAAGTCTTGGAACTTTGTTTTGTCCGCCTAATTTACCTTTATTTTTCATCCATTTAAAAAACAAATTTTTTGAGGCAATATGAAGAATAGGCATTTCTAGAACCATGTTTTTATAGCGCTTGGCTTCGTAATCAGAATTTAGGTTTTTTAGAGCTTGGTCAAAAGAATACCTAAATTTCTGGAGGTCTTTTGGGTCTTTTTTAAATTCTAAAATCCACTCGTGACATCCTTTTCCATTCGTACCTGTAAATTTTGGAGCTGCTGTATATTCCAATACCTCTAAATGTAAATCAGTACATACTTTTTGTAGTGCTTTTTCAGCATTATGAATCATCAACTCTTCCCCAAAAACATTTAGATGGTGTTTTGTTCTGCCAGTAATCACAAATCGATAAGGATTTACTTTTGTAAATCTTACAGTATCTCCAATTCTATACCTCCAAAGTCCTGCGTTTGTAGTAATAACCATTTCGTAGTCCTCTCCTTGTTTTACCTCACTTAATGAAACTACGCTTGGCTTGTTTTTGTGCGCATTTTTTAATAAAATAAATTCATAGTAGATTCCTAAATCTAGCATAAGAAGCAAATCTTTTTTATTCGGATTGTCCTGAATACCAAAATAACCCTCTGATGCGTTAAATGACTCAATGTAATTTATTCCTTTCGGAAACAACTCTTCAAACTTCTTTCTGTAGGGCTCAAAGTTAATCCCTCCATGCATGTAAAGTTCAAAGTTTGGCCATACTTCATGAAGGTTTTTCTTTCCTGTCTTCTCTAAAATCTTCTTTGCAAATACAAGAGTCCAGGATGGTACGCCTGATAAGGAACTTACATTTTGATGGATTGCTTGTTCTGTCATCAATTCAATTTTCTCTTCCCAATCATCCATTAAGGCTATAGTAATCTTTGGTGATTGTTGCATTCTAACCCAAAAGGGGAGTTGCTCCATGATGATTGCAGACAAATCTCCTTCCTTCATTTTACTGGAAAGTTTAGAGATACTATGACTTCCTCCAAGCATTACACTTTTTCCACTAAAAATGTTTTTTATTGGGAAATTACTACAGTAAATGGCCAGTAAATCTTTACCTCCTTTATAATGGCAGTCAACTATGGACTCTTTACTTACAGGAATGTATTTACTTTTATTTCCTGTTGTGCCCGATGATTTTGCAAACCATTTAATTCTACTAGGCCATAGAATGTTTTGATTGCCAGCTCTCATCTTAACAATATAGTGCTCTAAATCTTCGTATGTACTTAGTGGGATCCGTTCAGAAAAATCTTTTAAATTATTTATGGATTTAAAATCATAAGTTTTACCAAATTCGGTATTTTTGGCTTTGTTTATAAGGTAATGCCTTAATTTTTCTTGCACCTTGTGCGGTTGATCAATGAATAATTTTATACGTTGGTTTCGTTTTTTTAAGATCAGACTAACTATTGAATTGTAAATTTTCATTTAGGCTATTATATCTTTAACTATTTTAGTATCGAATCTACAAAAAATCGCTTACTTATGAAGATGCAGGGTCAAATTCTTAAAATGTTAACCGAATTAAAAACGCCCGTTCAATACAATTTGCCAATGGGCGATGGTTTGTTAAATATGAACCAGTGGATTGGCAAGAATATTCAATTTCGTTTTTCAGGTGATATTTACTGTTTAGATTGTGGTAATCGAACCAAAAAGTCATTCAATCAAGGTTTTTGTTACCCCTGTTTTAGAGACAGTCCTATGGCTGCAGAGTGTATCATTAAACCAGAATTGTGCAGAGCGCATTTGGGTGAAGGAAGGGATGTTGAATGGGAGCGAAAACACCATTTAAAAGACCACTACGTTTATCTAGCTGTTTCTAGTGGTGTTAAAGTGGGCATTACTCGCGACACGCAAGTTCCTACTCGTTGGATAGACCAAGGAGCCAGTTATGCTGTGCCCATAGCTAAAACGCCAAATCGTTACTTATGTGGTGTTATTGAAGTTGCTTTAAAAGCCTATTTGTCCGACAGAACCGCTTGGCAACGTATGTTAAAAAATGAGATCGCACATATTGATTTGGCTGCGAAGCGAGATGAGATCATACAATTAATACCTGAAGAATATCAGCAATATGTTTTAAGTGATGAGGAGGTTTTACACATTAATTTTCCTGTAAATGAATATCCTGTAAAAGTAAAGAGTCTGAGTTTTGATAAAACCCCTGTTATTGAAGGAAGATTAATGGGTATAAAAGGACAGTATTTACTTTTTGAAGGCGGTCAGGTATTAAACATGCGCAAACACCAAGCGTATGTTTTGGAGTTTTGTGCAGACGAAAATGAGTCGGGCGTAGGAGTGGAGTTAAGTTTAGATTTTTAAGTAGGTGTAAACTTTTTATAGTTTCAAAAATGTATTGAATTCTTGAAATGATTTTTTTACTCATGCCAAAGATGTTTACCTTTGTTGGCTAAACATGTCATCATGAAACTATTCCGATTTATTGCTTTTTTAGAAGGCCTCTCTTACCTTCTTTTATTGTTCATTGCTTCTCCTCTAAAATATTTTTCAGGAGACCCCACGTTCGTTAAGTTATTGGGTATGCCTCATGGAGTTCTGTTTATGGCCTATATTGGTTTTGCCTTGTTCTATAAAGTTCAACAAAAGTGGACGCTCAAATCAACTCTTATTATTCTTTTAGCTTCGGTGGTCCCTTTTGGTACTTTCTATATCGATAAAACGTATTTAAGAAAATAAAATTCAGGCAAAATGGCTAGCATCGAATTAAGTTCTAAAGAAATTCATCAATTGGGCATGAACCATGTTGGCAAACACCTAGAGGAAAATGGTTTCGAGTTTCTGGCAGTTAAAAGTGAACTGGGGCATTCTCCTCAGTTTGTTTGTTTGAAAAATGAAAAAGAGTTGTTTTTTGTTTTGGTTCGAACCGTTACATTTCCAGACAACCCCGATAAGTACGATGATGCCTGGATGCAAAAAATGAAAAAGCACGCTATCGATAAGAAAGCGCGCTTGTTGTATGCGGGTGTTGGTATAGCAGACAGTATTGATATGATGACTAAACCAACAAAAGGCAAGGAGTCCTTTGTTAATTACAAAGGTTTAGTAGAAATTAGTTTGCCAAGTGAAAAGTAGGTTTAAAATTAGCCTGAAATTTTTGAAAATCTTCTTGTGATTCTACTGTTTTGTAAATGTTATCAGCAAATAATTTTAAATACAACTCAATTTTATCAGGTGTTTGGTAGCCTTTAATTGGAGCAATAACATTTAACTCTTCATCCATATATATAATGGTTGGATAAGAGTTTACGCTCAGTGCTTTGGCAAATTCGTGCTGTCCATTCCGTCCTCGTTGCCCTTCAACATAAGTTGGGTTCGTATACGTATTTCCTTTAAAAAGTACATTTCTGCCACTCTCCGCATCAAACTTAACCGCATAATAATTTGCGTTTATATAGTCAATAACATTCTTGTTGGTAAATGTATTCTTCATCATCATTTTACATGGACCACACCAAGTGGTGTAAACATCCATAAGAACTTTTCGAGGATTTTTTTGCTGGAGTATTTCTACTTCTTCAATCGTTAGCCAGTTTATTTTGTCTACTTGAGCAAAAACAGTAGTGGTTAAACCAATTGCAAAAATAAGTATGTTGCGTATGTTTTTCATTTTATAATTTTCTTAAACAAATTACTACAATAAGTATTCCATTGCAGATTCAGTAAAAATAGTAATAATTAATTTTTTTATAGCCGGTTTATTCTTTCACTTTCTAAATTATTTTACACCGTGCATTAATCTTTTGAGTAATGGGTTTAAAAACATCACTGCAATACCTGCTACAGTCGGAACAATAGTGAATATTAAGAAAAAGGTAGACAAGCTATATTCATTGGTAATGTTTTCAATTTGCCCCCCTAATACAGCGGCTAATTTATTTCCAATTGCAATGGCTAAATACCACATACCAAACATAAAGGCAATCATACGAGCAGGTACAAGTTTAGATACGTAGGACAAGCCAACTGGAGACAAACACAGCTCTCCCAAGGTATGGAATAAGTAAGCCAAAATTAACCAAAGCATACTCACTTTAACGCCCGCTTCTATACCATAAGCACCAAAGGCTAAAAAGCCAAAACCAGCGGCCATAATAATCAATCCCAATCCATATTTTACTGCTGCAGATGGGTTGTATTTAGACTCCCACCACTTTGAGACTGATGAAGCAAATGCAATGATGAAAAAGGAGTTTAAAATACTAAACCATGAAACAGGAATTTCGGTGGTTGCTGCATTAAAATCTCTATTTAGCATCCACAAGGCTACAGCCCAAACACCTAAAAAAGTGATGATTAAAACGATGTTTGAGGCGGGTATTTTTTTCCAGGTTTGCTTCCCTAATAAAAACAGTACATAAGAAATGATAACCAACGGAATAATGGTTAGTAATGTGTTTACGACGTTAAAAATCATTGCGGCATCTCCGGTTAAGGTTCTGTCTACCGAATCTCGGGCAAATAAAACCAAAGAGGAGGCTCCTTGTTCAAAAGAAAGCCAGAAAAAGACGGTGAAAAAGGCGAAGATAATAACCGCAATCATACGGTCTCTTACCACTGCGTCGTATCTTGATATTCTACTAATAACCATGAATAAAAAAGCAACAAGTGCTAGTAATACCATTAGGTATTGACCTTCAAGTAAATCCGTATTCGCAAACGAAAATAAATCAATGTTCGCAATTTTAGACATGGGGTCATTTATGGCATAACCAAGTCCCATAACAGACGAAAAACCTATCAATATTTTATCTAAAAGCGTAAAGGGGTTTCTCGTGTCTGTATCTTCCGTTTTAATTACTGTACGCGCTTCGATAGATGAAGAGGTAGTTTCTGAAGGTACCTCACCAATGGAACCAAAAAGAGGTTTTGCCAACCAAAATTGAAGGGTTCCTAATAGCATAAAAATCCCAGCTAAACCAAAACCATAAGCCCAACCAATTTTTTCACCAAGGTATCCGCAAAGCATCATTCCAAAGAAAGCTCCGGCATTTACGCCCATATAAAAAATGGTGTAGGCACCGTCTTTTTTCTCTGGTACATCTTTGTACATTTCCGACAATATAGAGGTCATGTTTGGTTTAAAAAAACCTGTACCTAATACTAATAAACCAAGCCCAACGTACACCCAAAAATGAGTTTCAACGGCCATAGCTGCGTGCCCAAGAGTCATAATAATAGCACCTATTACAACGGCCCATCTGTAGCCTAAAAACTTATCGGCAATTAAACCACCTAATATAGGGGTAAGGTACAAGAGCATTGCATAGGTACCATAAACTGCAGCAGCATGCTCAATGGGCATTCCAAAACCAGCATTGTCGGCTCCTATTGCTGCAGTAAGGAAAATAACCAATAGAATTCGCATTCCATAGAAAGAGAAACGCTCCCACATTTCTGTAAAGAACAATACAAATAACCCGGCAGGATGCCCTAGTATATTGGAGTTGAAGAATTCGTTTTGTGTTGTTGTTTTCATAATAGGTAGTTAAAAATAGAAAAGCCTCTCCGGTAATTTTGGAGAGGCTTTTAATTGTTTTATTTTTATTAAGCTAATTCAGTTTCATTGTCTTCAGCTCCATGCGTCAATTTTTTGAGTTTTTTGAGAAGCGATAGTATCAGTAATCCAAATATAACACAGAAGATAGCAATTCCCGTAAAAATTACATATTCTCCTAGTTCAGAAGCAGATTCGCCAAGAAAACCAGCCAGTTTGTTACCAAAACCTGTCATAGCAAAATAGGTACCCATCATGATCGATCCGTATTTTACAGGGGCAAGTTTAGTAATAAATGAAAGAGCAACAGGAGAAGCGCAAAGTTCTCCAATTGTATGGAATAAATAAGCAAATACCAACCAGTACATTGCAGATGAACCATTAGCTTCAAATTGTGCAGCAGCTCCCGTCATAAATAAAAATCCCAATCCCATGATCATAGTACCAACAGCCATCTTAAATAGAGATGATGCTTCTTTGTTTTTACTTGATCGTTTAACCCAATATCCAGCTACTGTTGTACCCAATAAAATGATAAATGCAGCATTTAAAGATTGAAATACAGAAGCAGGAATTGTCATTCCAGCAATCACTCTATTTGTCTTTTCAAGTGTGTAGATATTCATCAATCCACCTGCTTGTTCAAAAGCTCCCCAGAAAACAATAACGATTAAGAATGAAAGCAATAAAACTTTTATTCTATCTTTTTCGATATGAGTTAAGGGTTGATCATATTTTGCTTTGTCCTCTAGGTTAGCTGTGTCTTTTAACAAATTACCAACTTCTATTAGGTGCTTTTGACCGGCCATGTAAACAATTTGACCTAACAACATACCTATACCTGCTAAACCAAATCCATAATGCCATCCGTGAACCTCACCAATATATCCAACGATTAAACTCGATAGGAAAGCACCAATATTAATTCCAATGTAAAATATTGTAAACCCTCTATCTCTTCGAGTATCTCCTGCTTTGTATAAACCACCTACCATTGTAGAAATATTAGGTTTTAACAAACCAACACCAGCAATAATTAATCCTAAACCTGAGTAAAATGCCCACATCTCTTCAACAGCAAGAATTCCATGTCCTACACACAATGTGAGTCCACCAATTAAAACGGATTTCTTTTGGCCAATTAATCTGTCTGCAATCCAACCTCCTGGAATGGAAGCAACATAAACCAACATGGTATACCAGCCGTAAAGTGCCAAAGCTTCTCCTGTAGTCCAACCCAAACCAGGGTTAGCATCTGTTGTCTGTGTAACTAAATATAGAACCAAAATGGCTCTCATTCCGTAGTACGAGAATCTTTCCCACATTTCTGTGAAGAAAAGAACAAAGAGTCCTTTAGGATGTCCGAATAATTCGTTGTCTTTTGTCATTTTGGTTTTTTTTAGATGTTCGAAAATAGGAAAAAAATAGCAACTACAAGTTTTCCTTTATAAAATTGGTCATTTTTCTGAATAGATGCAGTCTGGTGTATCCTCCATAAATGCCATGATTCTTGTTTGGGTAAATAAACATATCAAAGTCTTTGTTTGCATTTACCAGGGCATTGGTCATTTCCATGGTGTTTTGGTAATGCACATTGTCATCTGCAGATCCATGTACCAATAGATATTTACCTTTAAGTTTACTCACGTGGTTTATTGGCGAATTATCGTCGTAGCCAGCAGCATTTTCTTGAGGAGTTCTCATGTATCTTTCTGTGTAAATAGAATCGTAATAACGCCAATTGGTTACCGGTGCAACTGCAATGGCCATTTTAAAATCGTCGGCTCCTTTAAGTAAACAGAGCGAAGACATATAACCTCCATAGCTCCATCCAAAAATTCCAATTCTAGCTCCGTTAATGTAAGGGAGGCTTGCTAAATACCTGTTGGCTTCAATTTGATCTACGGTTTCTAATTTACCCAATTGTTGGTAGGTGCATTTTTTAAAATCGGCTCCACGTGCACCCGTTCCTCGGTTGTCTACACAAGCAACTATATAGCCTTGTTGGCTTAGCATTTGGAACCAAAGGAAATTAGATCCGCCCCAAGCATCGGTTACTTGTTGGGAACCTGGCCCGCCATACAAATACATAAATACAGGGTATTCTTTAGTTGCATCAAAATCGTGTGGTTTCATCATCCAACCGTTTAAATTTACACCTTCGGTTGTTGTAAAATCAAAAAACTCTTTTTTGCTTAAAGCGTATTCCGAAAGCGTCTTGTTTAAATCGGCGTTGTCTTTTAACGTTCGTACTTCGTTTCCTTGGGCATCAAATAAGCTAAAGAAATAAGGCGTGTTTGCATTAGAGTGCTCGTTGATAAAGTATTGGTAACTGGTACTAAAAGTTGCAGCGTTGGTTCCGGTTTTATTGGTTAAAACGCGTTTCTTTTTGCCATTTAATTGCACCGCATACACATCACGTTGCATGGCGCTGCGTTCTGCAGAGGCAAAGTAAACGGTATTTGTTGTTTCGTCTATACCATAAAAGTCGGTTACATCGTAGGATCCTTTGGTTATTTTCCGAACTTGTTTTCCTTTTAAATTGTAGAGGTATATGTGGTTGTAACCCGATTTTTCACTGGTCCAAACAAAGTGAGCGCCGTCGTTTAAAAAAGTTAAGTTATCGGTTACGTCGATGTAGGCTTCGTCTGTTTCGGTAAAAATGATATTTGCAGAACCATCTTTAGCATCAACCAATAAAAAATCTAGGTTGTTTTGATGACGGTTCATTCGCTGAACCGAAAGAATATTTTCATCCTTAGTCCATTTTATACGTGGTATGTAAAATTCTTCGTCTACTTCTATTGCCGCTTCAACCGTTGTTTTAGTATTGGTGTCGTATATGTAAATTTCTACGCTAGAGTTTGCCTCTCCAGCTTTAGGGTACTTAAATTGAGTTTGACTCGGGTACAAATTAGTAAATACATCCATGCTGAATTCAGGAACAGCCTCTTCGTTAAATCGGTAGAATGCAATTTTGGTTCCATTAGAATTCCATTGAAAACCGTTGTCAAAAGCAAATTCCTCTTCGTAAACCCAGTCAGTAGCTCCATTTATTATTTTGTTTACCGCTCCATCTGTCGTTATTTGAGTTTCGATGTCTGTATTTAAATCTTTTATAAAAATATTATTGGCTTTTACAAAAGCAACCTTAGTAGCATCTGGCGAGAATTGAGCAAGCCTTTGTTTATCGCTAGATAAAGATGAAGTTGTTTTTGTAGCTCTGTCGTATATATAAAATTTAGAACGCGTAGAGTGTCTGTAAATAGATTCTGTTTCTGTTGGAAGCAATACTTTTTCTTCATTGGTAGAGAATTGGTACGCATCAAAAGAAAGGTCTTCCAAGTTTTTGGAATCTACAATTGTGGCTACGGAGTCTCCTGTTTCGTAGGAATATTGTGTTACGTACACATTTTCATCACCGTAATTTAAAGAGGAATAGTGTACACCATCGTTCATAGATTTTATGCCCCAAACCCATTCTGGAGAAAAGGTTCTGCTGGCCCAAATATCTTCTAATTGAATTAATTTTTCTTGCGCACAGACGTTTCTACAAACTACAATGCTTATAAATAGAGTTACAATAAATTTTATTTTCATTTTCTTTCTTTTGGATCCTGTGAATTGCTCGAAGCAAATATAACAAAATTGTCAAGTTTTACTTTGTTAAATAAAGCTTTCAAGTTTTCCTGTACTTTATGAATACTCTCTTTTGGGGACACTTCATTTTCTATTTTTTGAAGCCTTGCTTACAATCTTTAATTTTTTTTAAGTTCAATTTTTGTTGAACACACACGTTGTCAAAACTAATTAACTAGATATTTCATTGTTTGAAAGCAAATTAGTAGTTTTGAACATGAAAAAATATATTTATATAATAGTTTTATTTTATCAAATTGTTGCAGCACAAAACGAAGGTAATATTTGGTATTTTGGTCATGGAGCAGGAATAGATTTTAACAGTGGTTCGCCAGTTCCTATCAGTGATGGACAATTAAATACTGAGGAAGGTTGTGCTTCAATATCCGACGAAAATGGTGATTTATTATTTTACACAGATGGAACAACGGTGTATAATAAAAGCCACAGCCCAATGGTAAATGGCACTAATTTATTAGCGGTCAGCTCTGCTACACAATCATCCATTATTTTAAAAAAACCAAATTCTGCCATTATCTATTATGTTTTTACCGTTGGAGGAACAAGCAGAAATCAAGGAAAACTCTGTTATTCTGAAATTGACATCAGCTTAAACGATGGTTTAGGAGCGGTTACAAATATGAAAAACATAGAACTTTTTTCAGACGCTTCCGAAAAAATCACAGCAATACTTCATAGCAACGGTAACGACTTTTGGATTGTAGCACCGCAATATTCGTCTGCTAGCTATTTTAGTTATTTAGTAACGAGCTCGGGTGTAAACCCCACTCCCATAAAATCTCCTATCGATACAGCAGGGTACAATTCTATTGGTTATTTAGTTGCTTCACCTGATGGGACTAAAATTTGTGCGGCTAATTATTCTGCTAACTCTTTAGACTTGTTTGATTTTGATATTCATACAGGTGAACTATCATTTAAAATTGAGGTTGCTGGTACAAATAAACCTTACGGAATTGCTTTTTCAACCAATAGTAATGTATTGTATGTTTCGTCTCTTGACGGTTATTTTCAATTCGACTTATCAGCCGGAACAAATACAGCGATTTTAAATTCAAAGTTTTTAATTAATAATGTGGCTAATTATAACCAGTTTGGGGCTTTGCAATTGGGTCCTGATCAAAAAATTTACACGGTAACTAAAAATGGGGAGTATGTTTCCAGTATCGATCATCCGAATTTATTAGGAGCCATGTGCCATTTTAATCAAAATTCTCTTCAGTTAGCCGAGGGGCGAACTTCAGGAATTGGTTTGCCTTCTTTTTTTAATGCCCTGTATGATTTCTCTTTTGATATAAGCAGCTCAGCTTTTTGTTTCGGAGATTCTACCTCTTTTTATATTAGCGGTAACGTTGATTCTGTATTTTGGGATTTTGGAGATACAGCTGCTGGAGCTGAAAATTCATCTAATTTAACAAGCCCTTTGCATCAGTTTTCTTCACCTGGAGATTATTTGGTTACTGCTACAGCTGTACGTGGTAATTTTAGCTATCCATCGGATCTATCGGTTACTATAACTGCTCCCGATTCCCTTGCGTTAAATATTGGTAATGATACTATATTATGCGATGGCGATAGTCTAGTTCTAAATGCAAGCAATAGGAATGCTACCTATTTATGGCAAGACATGTCTACCTCTGAATCAATAAAAGTAGGTGCTCCGGGTTTGTATTTTGTAGAAGTTACCCAAAATGTGTGCAGTATTGCAGACAGTATTTTTATAGATGTAATTAATTTAGAGATTGATTTAGGTAGGGATACCACTTTATGTAATGACGCTACTACTTTACTTGATCCTACGATTGACAGTGTTACTTATGTATGGCAAGACGGTTCTACCGATTCTACATTCTTGGTTTCTAATGCGGGCATGTACTGGCTAGAAGTTACCCAAAATATATGCAGTGTTGCAGACAGTATTAATATAGATGTTATTAATTTAGAGATTGATTTAGGCCGCGATACCACTTTATGTAATGACGCTACTACTTTACTTGATCCTACGATTGACAGTGTTACTTATGTATGGCAAGACGGTTCTACCGCTTATACATTTTTAGTTTCTAACGCGGGCATGTACTGGCTAGAAGTTACCCAAAATATATGCAGTGTTGCAGACAGTATTCGTATAGAGGTTATTAATTTAGAGATTGATTTAGGTAGGGATACCACTTTATGTAATAACGCTACTACTTTACTTGATCCTACGATTGACAGTGTTGCTTATGTATGGCAAGACGGTTCTACCGATTCTACATTTTTAGTTTCAAATGCGGGCATGTACTGGCTACAAGTTACCCAAAATATATGCAGTGTTGCAGACAGTATTATTATAGATGTTATTAATTTAGATGTAAACTTAGGAAACGATACCACTTTATGTAATGACGAAAGTTTAGTTTTAGATGCAAGTAATAGGAATGCAACCTATTTATGGCAAGACGGTTCTAACGATTCTAAATTTTTAGTTTCAAATGCGGGCATGTACTGGGTTAAACTTAGCCAAAATATATGCAGTGTTGCAGACAGTATTCGTATAGAGGTTATTAATTTAGAGATTGATTTGGGCAGCGATACCACTTTATGTTATGGCGAAAAGATGTTACTTAATCCTACCCTTAACAGTGATACTTATGTATGGCAAGACGGTTCTACCGATTCTACATTTTTAGTTTCTAATACGGGATTGTATTGGCTAAAAGTTAGCCAAAATATATGCAGTGTTGCAGACAGCATAAGCATTGCAATTAATCCACTTTTAACTGCAATTTTAAGCGGCGAAGACAGTACTTGTAGAGGTGTTCCTTTTACTGATGATGCAATGATCTCAGCTACAGGCAAAGGCCCCTTTTCTATTGAACTATCTAATGGGGACAGTAAATTTTACCATTATGCAGCAGAAAATGAATTTGAGATTCCAATTACTGAGGAAGGTGTCTATACTATTTCCACTATTTATGGATCTAATTTATGTATAGGTAAAGTAACTGGTGAGGCGGTCTATTTTACACTACCCACTCCTAATGCCAAGTTTCGAGTTGAGGCAAAAGATGTTTTTAGTGATTTAGGTAGCGTTGTATTTAAAAACAATTCGATGGGACAAACCTCAAGCAACTGGTCTTTTGGCGACGACTTTTATCTTGAGGACAATTCCAGCATGATATACCATTCTTACGGCGATTTGGATACCTATACGATTCAATTATTTGTAGAAAATGATATTGGATGTAGAGATTCTACTGTTCAGGATTTTGTAGTTCAGTCAAATGATTATTTTTTGCCCAATGCATTTACACCTTTTGATCGCAACAACATCAACGATTATTTTGGCCTACACAACACAAGAGTTCAGGGCTTTGAAATGAAGATATTTGATAGATTTGGTAAACTGGTTTATGCAACAGACAACATTGAACGACCATGGGATGGAACTCACAAAGGTGTTAATGTGCTACCTGGAGTTTACGCTTACATAATAAATTTGATAGACCCCACAGGAGCGCTTCGCAAATTAAAAGGCAATGTATTTTTGATTGATTAAAGGAATAAACCACCGTCTTAATGGCATGTATATTTAATCTCTATTTCCCATAAACATCAAAACGTAATAAGCAAGGTAAGTAACCGCTGCTATTGCAGATACCAAATAGGTACGTGCAGCCCATTTTAAGGCATCATTTGCTCCCTCTAGTTCTTGTGTATTAACAACTCCAGCATGCTCTAGCCAATTCATAGCTCTGTAAGAAGCATCGTATTCAACCGGAAGGGTAATTACACTAAAAATAGTAATCATGCCTTGAAAGAAAATAACGGCAATGATGACCATATCCATAGTAAACATGTGTAAAACTCCCATCCCGAACATTCCGGCTAGAAAAATAAAGTTTAACATTTTAGAACTTATACTAACCACTGGTACCATTTGCGAACGCATTTGCAACCATTTGTATGCTGTAGCATGCTGAACAGCATGACCACATTCATGCGCAGCTACTGCAGCAGAAGAAATACTCCTCCCATCATAAACCTCTGCACTAAGGTTTATAGTCATATCTTTAGGATTGTAATGGTCTGTAAGTTTTCCAGGAGTACTGATTACACGTACTTTAGTTATGCCATGATCGGCTAACATCTTTTCAGCTACATCCTTGCCACTCATGCCAGATGAAATAGCCATGGCACCGTATTGTTTAAACTTAGATTTTAGTTTAGACTGAACCGCCCAACCAATGAGCATAAATGCAATAAATAGAATAATCATAATTTTAAAATAGTTTTTACAAAGGTAAGGATTGTGATTAAAATGAAAACAATAGTTTTGTAAAACTATTATAGCAAACTATGAATACAGAAAGACCTTTAATTTTAGTAGTGAACGATGACGGTGTTACGGCGCCTGGAATTAGAACACTTATACGCTTAATGAAAACAATTGGGGACGTAGTTGTTGTTGCCCCTAATAGCCCACAATCGGGTATGAGTCATGCGATTACGCTAGAAGCTCCTCTTTACGTTGAAAGAGTTGTTCTTGAATCGGGTAGCCAAATTGAATATGCTTGCTCAGGTACTCCTGCAGATTGTGTGAAGTTGGCTTTTAACAAACTTCTTACTCGTAAACCCGATTTATGTGTTTCGGGTATTAACCACGGTTCCAACTCTTCCACTAACGTACTTTACTCAGGAACAATGGCTGCAGCTCTAGAAGGAGCTATTAAAGGGATTCCATCTATTGGCTTTTCTTTACTAGATCATTCTCAAGATGCAGATTTTTCGCAAAGTGAAGAATTCGTTCTTAAAATTGCTAAGCAGGTATTAAAGAATGGTTTACCCAGTGGTGTTTGTTTAAATGTAAATATTCCTAAATTGCCAAAAGAAGAACTGAAGGGTTTTAAAATTTGCAGACAAGCAGATGGAAAGTGGCAAGAGGATATAGAAGAAAGAACAAGTCCACTAGGAAAAATATACTATTGGCTTTTTGGTTCCTTTGTTAATTTTGATAAGGGAAATGATACAGATATATGGGCCTTGGAGAATAACTATATTTCTGTTGTGCCAGTCCAATTTGATCTTACGGCTCACGATTCAATTCAGCAATTAAAAACATGGAACAATGGATAAATTAAAAGACAATTTTTTTTTAGGTTTATTGTTAGGGGTTCTTGTGCCGATGGTTTCATACGCTCTTATTATGAGTTTGCTAGAACTGGTCTTAGACAGTAATCCTTTGAGATTATCTACCATGCAAGTCATTGCAATTTTTAATAATTTTCCAATTTTTAGAAATCTTTTACTAAAACACAAAAAAGACAGACTGGGAAGAGGAATGATGTTTAGTACCTTTGTGTTGGCATTTTGGTATATTATTCATCACAATATGATAGAATTTTAATGCGTACAAATTGGAGTTCAAATACAAAATTGGAAAAAGATTTTGGCTTCTCAAGAGCTGTTCAAATTGGAAACACCCTAGAGGTTTCTGGAACATCAGCTCTAGAAGGAACTAAAATTATCGGTATTGGCGACATCACCCTCCAAACCGAATACATTATTAAAAAAATTGAGTTTACGCTCAAAGAGGCAGGTTTTAGTTTAGCTGATGTGGTTCGAACACGTATTTTTATCAAAGACATTTCAAAATGGGAGGAAGTAGCTCAGGTTCACACGTATTTGTTTGGTGCTGTATTGCCAGCTTCTACATTAGTTGAGGTTTCTAACTTAATACACCCAGACTTGCTCTTAGAAATTGAGGCGCAAGCTGTAAAGGAAAACACATGAAATTAGAAACCATAACTTATTTAAAATTTCACTATTGTACCATCATGTATTGTCAACGTATAAGAAGTAACGTATGAAATATTATATAATTTCAGGAGAGGCATCGGGAGATTTACATGCCTCAAACCTCATGCGTTCTTTAAAACAAGAAGACTCTGAAATGGAGGTACGTGCTTGGGGTGGCGATTTGATGGAAGCTCAAGGAGCAACACTAGTAAAACATTACAAAGAGCTTGCTTTTATGGGTTTCTTGGAAGTTGTAATGAATTTGAGAATAATTTTGAACAACCTAGCTTTTTGCAAAAAAGATGTGCTGGAATTTCAACCCGATTTATTAATTTTAGTGGATTATCCTGGATTCAATATGCGCGTGGCTAAATTTGCAAAACAACATAATATTCCAGTGTATTATTATGTTTCTCCGCAGGTTTGGGCATGGAAAAAAAATAGGGTATACGATATTAAAAAGTACGTTACAAAACTGTACGCTATTTTACCATTTGAAAAAGATTTTTACAAGCAATTTGATTATGAGGTAGAGTATTTAGGTCACCCACTATTAGACGCTGTTTTTAACTACAAAAATGAACTAAAGGTTGAGGCTAATCAGTGGAAACAAGAGGGCAGACCACTGATTGCATTATTGCCTGGAAGTAGGGAGCAAGAGCTCAATAAAATGCTCTTAAAAATGATTGAAGTTGAGAAGCAATTTCCAAACTGTGATTTTGTGATTGCTGGAGTGGATGCACTTGGTAAAGATTTTTACCACTCCTTTTTAAAACATTCAAATATTCGTGTAGTTTTTAACAAAACCTATGAGCTGTTTGATGAAGCTGATGCTGCACTAGTTAGTTCTGGAACAGCTACGCTTGAAACGGCTTTATTTAACGTACCTCAAGTTGTTTGTTACCAAACCAGTTGGTTTTCTTTTAAAATAGCCCAATTACTGGTAGCCATAAAATACATTTCACTGGTTAACTTAATTAGCGACAAAGAAGTTGTTAAAGAATTAATTCAAGACGATTTAACTGTTGTAAATATGGTTGCTGAGCTTAAAAAAATACTATCACCTGCTCACAAGACGCATATGTTACAGCAGTATGCAGAGCTCAGAACTTTACTCGGAGGTGAGGGAGCTTCCGAAAGGGTAGCAAAATCTATCTACAAACATATTTCGAATTCTTAATTTGCTTTCTCGTTCAGTTTCTTAAACAGAAAATAAATGGTTACATAAATGTCCTTGTATATCGCATTTTTAGATCGGCTTTAAATCGGCTTTAATTTCTTAGTTTCGTGTTGATTTTAGGTATTTTTATTTAACAACAGCATCAAGTTATGAATCGATTCATTCTTCTACTTACCCTAATTTACTCGTACTCTAACGCTCAAAACTTTAGCCAAAAGGATACTCTAAGAGGCTTTTTATCGCCTGATCGTAGTTGGTTTGATGTGACTTATTACCATCTTACGCTAGAAGTTGACACGGATCAGAAAACAATTAAAGGATTTAATGACATCCGATTTACGGTACTCGAAAACTCGAACAGGATGCAATTAGATTTGTTTGAAAACCTTACAATTGATCGTGTTTTGTTTAAAGGAATTTCATGTAACATTGAGCGTTTGTACGATTCTTTTTTTGTTGAACTTCCCTCGGATATTGAAGTCGGAAGTAATTTGGAATTGAGGATTTTTTATCACGGAATACCTAAAGTTGCCAAAAACGCTCCCTGGGACGGTGGGTTTGTATGGCGTAAAGACAAGTCAGGCCTGCCATGGATTGGTGTAGCTTGTCAAGGATTGGGAGCCTCTTCCTGGTGGCCTTGTAAAGATCATCTATCAGACGAACCAGACAGCATGCGCATTACTTGTACTACACCAAGTGAAGTTCAATTTATTGGTAATGGAAATTTAGAAAGTGATTTTATTGAAAAAAACAATCGTACTTCTACTTGGTTCGTTTCGTACCCAATAAATACCTATAACGTTACCCTAAACATAGGGAATTACAGTCGTTTGCAAGACGTATATATCTCTGGTTCAGACTCACTAGCTCTTGATTACTATGTGTTAAAAGGAAACGAACTGCAGGCTCAAAATCATTTTGAACAAGTAAAACCTATGCTCTCAGTTTACGAAGAGCTTTTTGGACCTTACCCATTCTGGAACGATGGCTACGCGCTGGTTGAAACTTCTTATTTAGGAATGGAACACCAAGGCGCTATTGCCTATGGAAATCAATTTAAAAAAGGATATTTAGGCCGTTATCCAGCAAATTTGGATTTCGATTTTATTGTAATACACGAATCTGGACATGAATATTGGGGCAACAGTATTAGTATGAATGATATTGCTGATATGTGGATACACGAAAGTTTATGTACCTATACCGAAGCCTTGTATGTAGAGAAGATTTACGGATACAACGCCATGTTAGCTTACTTGATGTATCAAAAAGATTTTATAGACGCTACAAGTCCAATTTTAGGGGTGCATGGTACAAATACCAAAGGAAATGGAACAGATATGTACTACAAGGGAAGTTGGATGTTACATTCTATTCGCAATACAATAAACAATGACAGTCTCTGGTATACAATTATTAGAGACATAGCTCAAGAATTTGCCCTCCAAAACATAGATGGTGATGAGCTCATTAATTTTATGAGTCAAAAATCGTGTCTTGATTTAAAGCCAATATTTGAACAGTTTTTAGGTTATGCTAACCTACCTATGCTAAGCTACAAGCTGAAAAAAAGAAATGGCAAACTAATTTTACGCTACAAATGGACAGCTCATGTTGATGATTTTAATATGCCCATAGAAGTAAGTATTGGAACTAAAACAAAATTTCGTATTTTTCCAACGTCTAAATACAAGAATTTAGATTTAGGAAAAGCGACTAAAAATGAGGTCAGATTTACAGAAAATTTATTTCTGTACGAAAAAAAGGAAGATTAATTAGAATAGGCTTGTATGCTAACAGAAATGTTTCTAAATTTGCAGCCTTATAAAAAGAAGAGAAATGGCAAAGAAAGGTAATAGAGTTCAAGTAATCTTGGAATGTACAGAGCACAGAAAATCTGGTCAGCCAGGTGCATCTCGTTACATTACTACAAAGAACAAGAAAAACTCTCCGGATCGTATGGAGTTGAAAAAATACAACCCAGTGTTGAAGAAGATGACTGTTCACCGCGAAATTAAATAAGTTAAGTTATGGCTAAGAAAGTAGTTGCATCCTTACAGAAAAGAGGTGCTAAAGACATTACAAAAGCAATTAAAATGGTAAGATCTGAAAAAACAGGTTCTTACTTATTCCGTGAGGAAATTTTAAATAAGGATAACGTTAAAGATTTCCTTGCAAAAAAATAATTCACTTACACAAGTGGGTAAAAGCTTCTTTCTATAACTGAGAGAAGCTTTTTTTTATTTAAAGATTACGCTCATGGGGTTTTTTAGTTTTTTTTCAAAAGAAAAAAAAGAGAAATTAGACAAAGGGTTAGAAAAAACAAAAGAATCTGTTTTTTCCAAGTTGGCACGTGTAATTGTTGGTAAATCTAAAGTTGATGCTGATGTACTTGACAACTTAGAAGAGGTTTTGATAGGTTCGGATGTAGGTGTTGTTACCACTCTTAAGATTATTGACCGTATTGAAAAGCGCGTCGCTAACGATAAGTTTTTAGGTACTTCAGAACTGAACAGCGTTTTACGAGAAGAAATCTCAGAACTTTTAGCACAAAGCAATACAGAAAATCTTGAAGAATTTACAGTTCCTACATCGCACAAACCACACGTAATAATGGTTGTGGGTGTAAATGGTGTAGGTAAAACCACTACCATAGGTAAGCTAGCCTACCAGTTAAAGAAAAAGGGATTTAAGGTTGTTTTGGGAGCCGCAGATACATTTCGTGCAGCTGCAATCGAACAATTAGAAATTTGGGCGCAAAGAGTCGATGTTCCTATTGTGAAGCAAAAAATGGGTTCTGACCCTGCTTCGGTAGCTTTTGATACGCTTCAATCTGCTACTTCTCAGGGTGCTGATGTAGTTATAATTGATACA
>Ga0233444_10001137_pt1 | contig 31092 bp, 17 predicted proteins | sample SI_124_October20_6_FD_182792 | JGI IMG/M metagenome (GOLD analysis project Ga0233444, IMG submission 182792) | Seawater microbial communities from Saanich Inlet, British Columbia, Canada - SI_124_October2016_10_MG | ecosystem: Environmental > Aquatic > Marine > Inlet | place: Canada: British... | reverse complement strand
GTGCCAGCATCACTTTGAGGAGAGAAACCCGACTTCCCTTTTCTAACTTGGAAGTTACCATCAACATCAAATCTTGCAACGTCTGCATTATTAGATCTTATAAGAAGATTGTGGTTTGACTCTGTGCCAACTATTCCACCACCAGCACCAACAGAAGCTTGCAGCTTATTAACTACTTCTGCGTCTTTAGCCATAACCTTTCCATCTGTTCTTTTTGTTGAAAGATTACCATACACGGTAAGTCCATCAAAGCTATCTGGTTGAACATCAGAACCTATAGTCATGTTTCCAGCAAATATATTGCTAGCACTAGCGTCTGCTTGGTAAACGCCATATGCATTAGTTACAGTTGTAGCTCCATTGGTGGCAGAGGTGAGGTATAGTCCAAAGTGATTGGTGACTGTGCTGTTTGTTCCCGCTAGAGATGGGATGCATTTAATGTCATACGCATTCGTTACGTTTATTCCATCAGCCAATGAAGAGTTGATAGACATATTTGCTCTTAAAGCCGTAATTTCTGATAGAGTGTTTTGACCACCTGCCGAATCTGAATAAACTACTGGAACAGCATTAAGACCTATAACGTATCCAGTATCAGTAGCCCCACCACTCATCCATTTCTCAGCCCTTGTCAATGCACCGATATGGTAATGAGTGCCACTTAGTGTGGTATAAGCTCTACCTTGAACCATTAGAGTTCTAGAATTAGTTACGTTTACTTTTGCTGCACCATCATCATAAACATATAATCTTGAGTTGACTCCTCCATCAGTACTGTTACCTATGAGAACTGAGTCCTTGCTAGCATCTGTTCTTAAGAGCTGTGAAACAGAATCTCCATACACAATGAAGTCAACATTTAAAGAAGAAGGATTGACCTGAACTAGACCATCTCCCACTCTGACTTCACCCTTATTCCCATCATTTTTTCCACCACGAATATATACCCTTCCGCTATCATTACAACTTAAGAATGTGTGAACTCCATTGCTCATAATCATATATCCACTATTATTAATATCACTATGAGATAAACCCAGATATGTATTAGTGGTATATACGCCACCCAGTTTGAGGAAATCTCCAGTGTTGGCATTTTGTACAGACATATAAGAGTCATCATCACCAGTAAATAGCGAGTGTGTTCCAGAACCTTTTCCTACTGCACTTACATTAAGAAGATTGGTTGGCGTGGATGTGCCAATGCCTACAAACCCATCTTTATCAATTCTCATCCTCTCAACTGCATCGCCAGCTGTAGTATTGACTGTACCAAACGTCATATCAAAGTTCTGACCATTGCCGTCTCTTTCCACTTGAACATAACCAGTAATTTGACCATCGGCACCTTGGTCTGCTGCTGGTCCCCTGTCTTGGAATTTGAGGGAGCAAATAGAGTTTGATACATTACCACCAGTACCAATCATCAAGGTTGGGTTTTGAGATGATGGGCCACCTACGTGTAATATTGCGTCAGTTCGTGGATTTGATAGACCTATACCAACAACGTCAGATGAAGCGTCCACAAAGAGCATGTGTTGATTAGCGTCACTCTCAACTCTAAAGTCTGTATTTACACCGTTCTCGTTAAACACAGTGTTATTCTGATTTATTATAATTTTATTTACTACTGTGCTTGATATGTCATAACTACCAGCTGTAATTGAATAGTCAAGCTGATTGTGCATGATGGGCTTATTAATAAAACTAGATCCCACTTCGTAGTACCCACCGTCTGTCGTTGATCTGGTTTCTAGGGATATCTCCCAGTTCTGAGACCATTGATCCCATGAAGTTCTACCAAAGCCAGTTCTGACGTTCTGAATATATATCTGACCATACGACCAATTTGTTGCCTCATCCTGACCTGACTTACCAACCAAAACGCATGGGTAATCATCTTCGTCAGTAGCAAACCTTACAATCCAAGGTGCAGCATTATCTATATCTCTATCAACTTCCATAGTTGCTGTGGTATTAATCCACTGACTTACTCCCTCCCCAGTGTTCCAATAGACATAGCCACCAAAATGGAAATTCTTATATCCACCAGTTTTATATTCGTACACGCTCACATCAAACGTGATCATGGTACTGCCAGCTTTTTGCGTAGGTAGATATTCTGGCAACCTAATCTTAAGGTATCCGGGGTTTATGGTTAAATTTCCAATAGCTTTATATCCACCAGCGACTCGTTCGCATAGGTTGTCAGAACCATGTCTACCCTCCAGTATAGAAGTTTTCAACCCTCCTCTATAATAATTAGGTGCAGTTCCAGCTAAGAACAATCCCCATTTATTTTCAGGTGTTGGATAAGTAACATCTGAATTTACATCAGAATATATGCCATAGTTAGAAGCAGAACCTCTGAAGAAAGCATTGTTTACATAATAACCTATGACTGTATCTACATTTCCACCAGCAACTACAGTGTTTGTTCCTGTGGTGAATCCATAAATATTAGCTAGATCAGCACCATTCTCAACGATAGTATCCTGATACACACCTCTGACAGCTGTAATATCGCCAGAAGGAACAGTGAGCCTGTTGTATTGATTGAAGAAAGTATTCAGTCCAGTAGCTGGTGCGACTTTAAGGACTTGTATTGCTGCGTTAGTAGCAGCGTTCGTGCATATGCCAACGTTGTAATTTAGTGAAGCGTCACCAGCAACAACGTTAGAACTAGCACCCATTACCACTTTACCAGCTGGGTCAAGCCTAAGACTCCTTATGCCACCAGTGTAGAAGCTTTGCGTTATACCTGCTGTAGCAACGTAGTTTAAATTTCCACTGCTTAAACCAATACCGGCAGCATTAGTGCCATCGTCATAATAGGATATTCTGTTTATAGAGCCAGCAGTTCCCACAGAATTACTGAGACGAACCTTGAGGAGTTGTTTAATATCAACTTCTCGTGCAGAGTTTATAGATATTGCATTAAGATTGTTAGTATTAATATTTACTTCCCCAGCTGAACGATTGTTAATCGTAAAGCTAGAGTTAGTTGCAACTAAAGCTACACCGTCACCAGCACCTTCACCCGTCACAGTATTTGTAAGCTTAATTTCAGAATGAAGGCCATCAGAGTTAATATGTAAACCCTTACCGGCACTTTGTAATGCAGGGACTTTTATACCTATACCAACATTCCCATCATCATAGTATAAGTCATTTACATAGCGTTGCCAGTGATAATCTGCACCTAGCGAATGAGGTCTAGCATCAAGCTCGCCATTAGAAAAAGACTCAACAGTATGAGCAATTGGATATGGGCTAGCGTTATCTGTAAACACTCTAATAAAGTCATTGGTTCCATTATTCTCAACCTGTAGAGTAGGATGGTTTGAAACATCGCTAGATTGACCTATAGGTCTAACGACCCACTCCTCTGGGGCTGTATTCCACCACACCAAGAAAGATGAACCACTTCTTGTGCCAGTTGAACCAGTAGTAAGCCTGACTATGTAATGGTATGATTTTGCTAAAACAGTTCCATACTGATCGTTTAACTTCAATACAAATCCACCGGCTGGACCTTGACCGGCTGTACTTGTTGTTCCAGAGTATATCTTCCATCCATACAGATTTTCTAGCCCACCATTGACGGTTAATGTTTCAGTTGGTGTAGAAGTAGCTATGGCAACCCTGTCGGCACTGGCATCTACATAGATCATATTTAACTTTGTGTCACCATGAACTTTAAAGTCAACATTTTCACCACCCTCATTAATTACTGTTTCTCCAGATTTAACCTGAAGTCTTCCACCTCCTATTGTAGTCTCACTAGAAGTAACATCTATGTGATAAGCACTTTGACCACCAATAGTAGCTGATGTTCCACCAGAATGGTTTAGAGAACCATCACTTCCAATACGCATAGCTTCTGCGTTAGAAGTAGCGAATATCATGGGTCTAGACTCAAAGTTCCACAGGTAAGCATCTCTATTTCCATAACTAGAAACTAAGAAACCTCTTGAGCCATCTCCAGCAGGTATGCCACTGCCCTGAATAAGAATTGCAGAATTTGAATTTGTAGTACCACCAACAGTCAAAGCTCTACCAGTTATAGCCGTCTTGACTGAGACTTGACTACCATTATCCTGTATAATGCCATCAGTCAGAGTGGTTGCATTAGTCCACCTCGCATTATACCCAGCAGTTCCTGTACCTGCTACTGTGCCGCCACCGCCAGTTGAAGAATTATCTATCTGCCATGTAACGTTACCGTTACCATCTGTTTTAAGAACTTGTCCATTCTCACCATCAGTTAGTGGTAAAGTGTATTCGTCATAAAATCTAACACCACCAGTTCCACCAGCACTATCATTCATAATTTTAATAGCTACAGCAGAGCCAGCAATCAACTTTATATCACCAAGTATATCCTGTATGATCGCATTTCCAAAAGTACCACTAGTGTCTCTAGAGATACTAAAATGTCTGGTTGTAGATGGACCAAGATTAACAGTGTTAGCTGCTAGTGTACCATCTACTACTTCAGCTTTAGCATCTGTTATCTTTAGAACTGTTTCACCCTTTACTCCTAACTGAAGTACAGAATTAACACCACCAACGCTAGTCATGTCTGCCGCTATTGTAAGTTGACCTTGATTGTTTCCAATAATTGCGTGTGAGCTACTGTCTCCAGTAGAAATTATTTGCACAGATGGTAGCAGTGGTCCTGAGACTCTTATCCCATCTAGCATAGCACTTACTTGAACGTCTAGTTTTGTCTCTGGAGTGTTTAGTCCAATACCTACATTATCTGTGCTTGCGTCTGCGAATACTAAATTAGGATCTGTATCACCTTCAACCCTGAAGTCAAAGTTTCCACCATTGTCATTAAATGTAAAGTGACCACCATCAATAGCAGTAGTACCACCAGCAACTCTAAATTTATGAGAACCCGGATTAGTAGTGCCAACACTGACACCTCCACCACCATAAGCTAACTGAACGTCATTAGATGAAAAGTAATTTAAAGCACAGGAGCTACCATTACTATCCATTATCAACCATTGGTCTTTAGGTTCTGTTCCTTCAGCTATGATACTAGCTTTTCCAGACCCTCTACCAAGACGAATAGTGTGGTCAGTATTGTATGGTAAAAGATTAAGTTCACCTTTAACATCTAACTTGTATTGTGGGCTAGGATTGCCAATACCAACATTCCCAACAGATGTTATTCTAACTTGCTCGTTAGCAGGTCCACTATCTGAAGTAGTAAACACTAAAGATGTAGGATTACTTACTTGTGTAAATGGGCCTTCTGCAATAGCACTTATTGTAGCACCAACGAAGATTGAATCTCTAAGATCCTCCTCGTTAGAAGCAGCAAAGTTGACTATGCCAATAATATCATCTGCTGTGACAACAGGTTTTGATGTTTGTAAACTTATAGAATACATATTAAATTATATACCATTCGTTAGGAGTTCCAGATTGAGCTACGCAGGTTAAAGACTCATACTGATAGTACAATCTTTTATTGGCAGCACCATCTATTTTATCTGAGCCAGCACCAGCGACGATAGCCTGTCCAGCTCCAGCGTCTATCTTCTTCACAGTTACAATCTGACCATCTACTGGAGATGATGGAAGAGTCATAGTCAGAAGCAAGCTTCCAGTTGTAATCAAGTTAATGTCAGAACTTAAAGTAGCCCCATTGGAGAAAGCTCCTACAGTTCTTTCCCTCTTAGCTTCAGTAACTGCACCGTCTGCAAGTTTGTCAGTATCAATAATCTTAACGCTAAGAGTATCACTAGTAATCTGTAGAGTAATATCATCTACATTAACATCAAATGTTGGCCTTCTAGTATCGCCATTAAGAAAACTTTCACTTAAGCCAGAACCAGCTGTAATACCCATTAATGGGTTTACTGCAATGTCATGGTAGTTTGTACCATCATTAGTAAACGTCCATTCGTTTGTTCCCTCGTCCCATCTCAGGAATACGTTGGGGTCTGCACCTCTATTGATCTCAAGACCAGCATCCTCAATGGCAGCTTGGTCTGATGGGAAGTCAGAATTAAGAGTTATAATACTATCACCAATCTCAACAACGTTAGAGTTGACAGTAGTAGTAGTACCCTCTACGATAAGATTACCACCAACAGTAATATCACTGTCAGTCTTAATCTGATTGACCAGCAACTTACCCACATTCTCGTCAAATGTGAAAGTGCTTTGAGCTTTGAGCATTGGGTCAGACGCAACTTCTGGATTTCCATAGTATAGAATACCACTAGGTACATCTGGTGTGTGGGGTTTATAAGACATGATCTACTCCATAGGTAAGCGTTCTACATAATATTATACACTACAGTATGATCCAATCACCACTGGCAGAAAGTAAAGAAATAGACTCATTTAAGTACTTTAGTATATATGATGAGTCACCATCTATTTGGTCTGTACCATCTGGAATAATGGTGCATTTTTTCTGGTCTGATTGAAATTTCACACTAATTGTTTTGCCATCCATCAAGATAGCACTTGGCAGGGTTAACGATACATCCAGCGATAAAGACGTTATTAATACTACGTCAGCAGTCTCATCTAGGATCGTATCAGAATTCACCAGAGAGGTCTGCCTATCAAAGTCATCACGACTTATTGCTGCTACCTGAGTTGTACCATCTGGGAATTTTATGCCAGCATAATTAGGTTCGTGGGAATATGCATACCCATTATCATCCAACAATACATGTTTACTGGCAGGATATGTAACAAATACATTCTTTACACCAACTGAAAAATCTACCTTGTCTGTACCATCACTACTTACAATAACAAGGTCTCTAGATAGAGTGTCGCCAGAACTAGAATAAGTACCAATACCTATCTCAAACTGAGTCAAAGACTCTACAACGTAATACGTAGAGTTGCCATCGCCAATAGCGTCCTGAAACGTCTGGTATCCAGACGATGGACCTTGAAGCACAATATCTCCAGTACCAGATACTACAGAAGTTTGTTTAACTCTATCTGCTAGTTTAAACATTATTTAGATTTTCTTTCTGCTCTAGATATAGCCATATTGATTAATTTCATAGCACCATATCTGAAAAATGGAAGTTTTCTTTTATTAGCTTCTTCTTTCAGCCAGTTACAGATTGAGTCTTTATTCTCTTTACACCACTGAACTCCTTTATCATTCATCAAACGTGCTTTTTTATTACAAGAACAGTTAGCTGTAGCCTGAATGTTCATCCAAGATAAAAGCTTTTTAAGCTCAGTACCAACCCCTTCTCCAATTTCTATCTGGTTTTTTATATTACCTTCCTTAATATCCCTCATTATCCTATAAGAAGGATGCTCGAAGTTATCTTTGTCTTTGCTAGGGTAAGCAGGGTGGGTTACATCAATTGTCCATATGTCGTCTTCTGACTGTTTGACAACGCATGGCATTACCTCTTCTAGAGAGTATCCCCTTTGTTTACATCTAGCTATTAAATTGTTTTTGTGAGTCACGAAATTTGTCATATGATTATCCTTTTAGTTATACACTTTCCCTAGCCATCTTCATCAAGTACTATTTTTATTGGCTCAGACGGCATTCCAAGTATGTTATTATTGCTGTCTATAGCCTGAATTGTGACATACGTTGGAGGGCTGTCATTAATACCATACCCACTACGGCTGTAGATACGAACCTGATTTCCAACCTCAACGTAGTTTACGAAGAATCCAACATCGTCAGGATTGTTAGGAATTGTAAGAGGAGGCTCATAAAACCTTACAACCACGTTATTTGAAGCACCAGCGTTAGATATCGTCTGTTGGGACTTTGAACCGTCTGTAATTATATTACTATTCTGATATGCTTCATTATTAGTTATTAACAATACAACATCATCCCACATTGGGTCTTGAGATTGGTAATACTCTCCCATAGATGCTGGTCTAGTAAATGACCCAGTATACCTAGCCCCTTGAGTTATTCTAATGTGTGAGAGATAGCCTTCATATGTAGCAAGCCCGCCATAGGTAGATCCTATTCTCATCTTGTTTGTTTGAGTGGCAATAGTATTGGGGTATTGAATAGTTGTAGAAGTATTTACAATATCCCCGTCCAAGTAGTAAGTTACGTCAAATGAATTATTTCCACCTGTGCTGGTTTGTATATTGCCTATCTTGATAGCGTGATGATACCATGCATCCTTGGCGAATCTGTCAGATGGACTAGAAGGTAGGGTAACTATAGCGTCTACACCATAAGCTCTGACTGTAAATCCGAATGCATTTCCAGTACTTCCACTTAATGTGATTTGAAAATTATCATCATCTTTAATAAACACATCTCCAGTAGGTATGTTACCACCAAACATGTATGTCCAAAAGTCTACAGTGTAAGCTTTTACTTTTCCTGCTTCTGCTACTGGTAGGTTTAACGAGTCATCGTGGCTAATGTCAATCCAATCGGCAACGCCATCAAACTGCATTGACCGTGGGGATTCTGTTCTGTACTGTTTGTTGTCTACGGGGTTGCTCATGTATAATAGAACATTAGAAAATGCACCCGCACTACTATCCTCATATCCATCAATCCTAAACCTGTAGCCAGTACTACCAAGAGGGAGATTAGGTAAGTCTATTAGAGCATATTCTTGATAGCCAGTGCTACCATCTGAGACCAGACTTCCATTGAAATTATCAGTTTGTGAAATCCTAAACTGGTCTACGTACATACAAGCAGATCTAGTGTTATGTCCACCAAGAGGATATACTCTAGCTGTGTATTGTTCTCCTATGCAGAACTGGTCTATTATAGCTGGCTTATCGTGGTACTCAGTTGTTTCACTTAAATCGCTAACATATTTTAGATTATATTCATAAGCTCTATTAAATTCTAATACACCATCAACAAACAGCCTAACGTAAGAATTGTCAGTAGCGTTATTCAATTCCCCATCCATGACAAAAGCATAATGATGCCAATTGGTGTCAGATATAGTGTACATAGTTTCTGCTGGAGGGCTAAGGTTTTCATAGATATAGTCGCCAAAATTAGTTCTATTAACATTAAGATCAAGTCCAAAAGCAGTTGCGTTTTCCACAGCGAAGTCAAGATAAAATTCCATTAAATCAGTGCCACCACCGTTTGACGCATAAAATGAAAAAGACTCTATCCCACCACTGATTGATTGGGCTACACTTGGAAGCCTCATCCAGAAGTCCATTATGTACTTGCTATAAGTCTCATCATTAAGGAGTATGGTCTGATTTCCATAATCACCTGCTTTATAATGCAGGTTGTTACCAGCTTCTATGAAGTACGAAGAAAAATTAACGATGGGTTGCCATGCATTGTTTGACCAAGGACATGCTGCCTCAGCGATAGTATTTGAATCAAATCCAGAGACATTACGAGGCTTTGTGTAGAAAGCTTTATCTCCAACCTTAGAATCATTTACCATATATGTGGATGGAACTAGTGGGGTGTCAACATATCCCTCGTTAACTTTTACAATTCTTCCGTAAGAAGAAGATTCTGGCGTATAATACGCTGTATTGTTAGTGCCAGCAATTGGAACCACATCTTCCATACTAAGGACTAATAAAGCAGTAGGGTCATCAGATGTGTACGAACTCTCCATATTCCAAACGTTAGTACTCTTAACTCTAGCAAAATACTCTGAGGTCGCAGATAAATTATTAATTGTTAGGGAGGTTGCAGATATAGGAGTGGTAGTCGCAACAGTCCACTCTGGAATGCCAAACTCCCTGTACTCAACTATGTAATATAAAGTAGAGCATCCACCATTAGCTATAGGTGCAAACCAAGAAACTTCTAAGTCCGTGTTTACAGTCTGGCTCTTAGCTACGCCAAGCCCTACTGGAGGATCAGGAGCAATCGCAGTGATATAATTCTTAGAAGACGTTTCTGAAAAATTAGATTGAGTTTGATAAACCCTTATTCTAAACTCATAATTAAGACAATCATAAGTTGTAATAGGAGGAGTATAACCATCTCCATCTTCAAGAGATGACCACTCTGGATCAGTTGCACTGTAGCTTAAAGAGTTCCAAGTAGACCAGCTCGCACCATCATTAGTTCTATAACGTATGCTTATATTTATTAGGTCAGTTTGTGATTGTCTAAGATCCCAACTTAGTGACCAAGAATTACTATCAGAATCATAGCTGAGAGAATTAAAATCAGGAGTTGGGGGAGGAGGTGCTGTAGTGTATATTGTATCAATCTCTGGGTCTGGTGGCTCAGGAGGCTGAGTAGTTGTATTGTTTACAGACACTGAATTACTCAACGCTGATGTAGGCTCAATGTCTTCATAGAAGTTTGGCCTAGTCAAAAGAACCCTGTAAGTGCTATTGCTAAAGTTTTCAGTATCAGTAAAAGTAATTATCTCATTTGCTTCTGCATACTGTGGAGTTGTGAGTCTGGTAATACAACCCCCGCTCAAGAGTTCAAAATGGTACATTACAGGATTGCTGTTTACAGTACTAACCTGAGCTGACAAGGTAACGTGCTTAGTATCAGGGTCAACGGCTGACGTAAGGTTTTGAACAAACACAAAGTCGTCTGGCGGTGAGGTAGTAGTGATATCAGGATTAATCTCATCAGGTGGAAAATATTCCTCAAGAGGAAGACATATGACATCATCTCCAAACAGACGAATACTAGTTGGCAGACTGTCACAGCAAGGTTTGTTGCCGTATTCGCACACGCTATCAATTTCAAATATTAGTGCATTATCATATAAATTCATGTCGCTAGAAGTAGCTATCTTTATAGATGGCTTGTCTATTAGATCAGATCTTCTTGATTTGGTTTTAGCATTACTCGTGCCATATAGCACATTAGCAAGAACCTTCTGTGTTTTGTACTCTTTAACATTGATAGAGATTACATTTTCTACAGTCAACCTAGAGAATGTATCCACATCAATATATATAGCAAGATCTTTTGGACTGATATTGCTTTTGATCGTATCAGTAATAGTAACAAACTTCTGTTCATTCTCAATCTTTACCTCAGAAGTATGTATAAAGTTAGTGTGGTATTCTTCAGTTCCATCCTTGATCATTAATTTCATACCGCCAACTCCACCAGCTGGGAATGTAACAATCCCACATGGACACTCATTAAGTTGAGTTCTGTCTAGAATGATATCTAATGGGCTGTCTGTTGTTGTGGTAGTGCTAGTAGTGGTTGTGACAGATGGGTCTAATACGACAAACTCTACTGCGTCTGAAGTAACAGAGCTACCATCTGATCTGTTCCAAACGAACTTTAACTCATAAGTTTTATTTGGAGCGAATGCATATTGTCCATCAATTGTAAGGGCTACAGTCCTAAAGTTTCTATCAAACTGGGTATAGTTTTTACTTGCAGTAGTTCCACTACCTTTGACGTTCCAGACCACATCTATAGACTGAACATTTGACAGTGACTCCTGAGTGAAGTTAAATATAGCACCAATAATAGACAGTTCAATATCAGAGTCTGCACCTCCAAACCAAGGAGAGTTATTAGCTTGTGATCTAACTGTGAGAACGCCTCCAGCATAATCAGGAGCTACGTCAGTAAGATTAGTGACTATAGGCTCTATGTAGTCTGGTGGCTGAGTTGTAGTCGTTGTGCCTGTGCCATCGTCTGGCGTTGGTGTAGTAGTTACAATTATTGGTGCTTGAGTTGTAGTCGTAGGACCATTAGTAGTTGTTGTTGTAGTAGTAGTTACTGGTTCTTCTGTAGTAGTGCTTGTGGTAGTAGTTGTAGTCGTAGGTGCTAGCTGAATATAAATAATGCCATTCATAAGCGTATGGTTTTGACATTGGTATACTAAAACTGTTGGGGCATCATCTGGTATAACAAACGTTATAGTACCATTGTCAGCACCGTTGTTAGTAACGCCTGTATTGTAAGCATTTTCCGTACCTGTAACCGCTGTGGTTTTTATCCAAAAGGGATGGCCTTCAGCTACCACGTTAAACACAACAGTATCCCCACGTTGAAAAGTCAAAGAAGGATTGATATCACTAATACCACTAAACTGGTAAGAGAGATTTCCATTGTTTGTTACGAAGTAATTGTACGTTGCCATTGTTTGTCCTATGGTAATGGGTTTTGAGATGCACCACAATTTATGGTGTCTATAATCTCACTATGAATAGTTTCCTGACAATTCCCAAATGAGTCTGTTGCAAAACATGGTGCTAGTAGCTCAAAGTTAGTAGGTGGACAGTCTGCTGCGTATATAGTGTTTAAGTCAGTGGTTGCTGCTCCATTGTGAGATTTAACAATGTCTAACACTTCTGTGTCACTAAGGGGACAACAAGTACTAAAAACAACCTCTTGATAACTACCAGCTTGAGGTACACATTCTCCATCATTGTTTTTGGCACAGTTCAACACCTGTTTGCAGATTATATATATTGTATCATCACAAGGAGGAAGAGTAGTCGTGGTGGTTGTTGTGGTGGTAGGAACTGGCTCTTGACCACTCATACGAAGTTCTATTTCTCCACCAAGAACTGGCACTTGTATTGGGATGCCTATTTGACCGTGCAGATTTGGGTTACTGTTATTCCATGAAAGACCTCTTCCTACACTGATGTTGCCCGAACCTCCAGAAGCTGGAGTTGGAGAAGGCAATGAAACCATGCCGGGAGGATTTTGACTAATGATCTGAGTGATCGTAGGTCTGTCGTAAAACTGGTAGGGGTTTGAGGTAGCAGCTATAGATGGACGATATTCAAATCCAGAATTAACATACCAATTAAAATACAAGTAGTTTAGACCTTCTACGAATTCAACTTCTTGACTATATGTATTTAAATACACAAGACCAAGATCATCAGTTATAGTAACTCTAACTGGAAAAGTAGGTGGTGGCGGTGGTGGCTCAGTTGTTGTAGTTGTTACTGCTGCACCAGTAATGGTTATAACAGCTTGCCCTCCATTTGTGGGCATCTCAGTTAAATACACATCTATAAGCTTGCTTGAATTTCCATCAAACCCTGACCTAATACCATAAGTTATAAAATCAGAGTCTTCTGATATAAACAGTTGGTCAAATACAGTATTGGGCTGTGAAGCTTTGATATAGAAACTTTGTCTATCTACTCCGGGATTAGTGGTTGCCACGCTAGTGAACTTGAAAGCTGTAAGAGCGTCAGTGCCATTACTAGTAACTTCTGTATCAGATGAGTTGTTTTCAATGAATACTACAAGGTCGTACTCAGGAGGAGGTGGTGTAGTTGTAGTTCCATAAGTTATTGTAGCACAACCTATGTCGGTATGATCGGTAACATACAAGTTTTTACGAAGGTTAAATACTAGATATGCTTCGCCTGTTAATAATATGTTTTGGTTTTCTGGATCAACAGCTAATGGCTGATCTATATTAAAAGTTCTACTAGTTGTTTGCTGTCCACAAAAACGTCCGGGATTAAAGTTTGATCCTGTTCCTGAATCAAACAACCTTGTCACAGTAGCTCCATCAATTACTTGTTCATCAAGTCTCCATGTGTCAAAATCATCTTCATGCTGAACAGGATGCAGATTGCTTTCAGGGCTATTCTCAATCAAAAACAAAGTAACACAATCAGTTATAGCTAGATCTGTGTCAAACTCTACTGTATACTGACCACCTTCGTTCAGCTGCATCCAGAATACATTATCATCACTGTGCTTTCCACCTAAGCAAACAACAGCTGGTTTGTCAATCAAACCCTGACCAGTAAAGCTATACTCTTCGTATGGGGATATAACTTCGCTAGGAGCATTGTCTCCCCAAACATTGCTGAAGTTCTCTGGTTTTCTATAAGAGTATTGAGGTCTAGAACCATTCTTTGGGAGGGTGATGGGTTTGTCACACTCTATCAAGTTAATGGTCATATGCTCAACAACCTTGTTGAATCTTTCATTCTCAAAGTAGTCTTCTGCTACAATATCAAAATTAAGTTCTACAGGCTCTTCTATATTTTTAGTTAAGAATATCTCTTTACCTTCCATAATAAAGAAATCACTATCTTGTCCAGACAGGTAAAGCTTTTGTGGGCCACAAACATTCTCTAAGTAGAATTCTCCTACCTTAAGCTTGATGTCCTCGTATGGAATATCTGTAGTTGTAGTCGTAGTGGTTGACGTTGTTGTAGCTTCTGCTGGTACGTCAGTATCCCAAAATATCGTAACACCCTCTTTTACTTGACCTAGCTGAGAAATGTGACCATCAAATGGCGTGTCCAGTGCAAAGTTGGCTAGTTGGAATCTTGGAGATATAGCAAAAGAAGTGTCGTCATTAAGATCTTTTACATTATATACAATACGATCTGCATCTGAGAAAACCACATTATCTTCAGGAATAAATGGCGATGCGTCAATCAGACCAGCAACCCTGTCGTCAGCCTCTAGCCCAGCGATTGGAGATATGCTATCTGGATCATCGTAAGTAAAAGACCTCTTGTTTGGAAGTGAGTCAAGTAGGTGGAACCACTCTGCTATTACTAAGCCAGTTCCATAGTTGTATACATCGTCTAGTATCTGTCTCTGGGTATCGTCTCTCATTCTCGTTCCATCCAGAGCTGAGTAGGATGGTATTATCAGGATTATCCCATACTTGTTTTGAGCTTGACTACCTGTGAATGGACCCCTTTCATACCAAGGTTCAAGCATGGAGGCAGAATGATTTATAGACGATATAACCTCTTGCACTCTTTCGTCAAACTGCTCATTTCCATTTTTAAGATATGCAACATTGTTTCTTGGTGCGTATTGAACACCTTGATAGTTGCCAGTATACATATCACTCTTTGCCCACAAGATAAGATTCTTGAGCATTCTTATAAAGAAGTCTTCGTTCACAGCGTTAAGGTTTTCCAAATTTACAGCCTTGGTAAGAGCTGCCACTCTACCTTTGCCATAACGTCTACCTGCTGCTCCAATTGTTACGCCCATTATCTACCTACTATCTTATCTCTTACCCCATAGTCCATCATGAAGTAATATGTGTTTCGTGAATATTGAGATGTAAAATCACCAGTAAATCTGAAATTTATATCGTTTGGTATAATCCTGTCGTACAGCACACTTGTTGTACCTTCGTATATTTCTTTAATCTCTAGTTTTAAGAATCCACTAATATCCTCATCTCCCCTGCCATCTGGCAAGGTGTTTGAAAGTTCACAATTATAATCAACTACAAACTTAGCTTCTAAACGATAGCCTACAGCTTCTGCTAACAACTTTATTATAGTCGTATTTATAGAATTGTCACCACGAACTTCTGGGTATTCTACTATGTATTTGTCTACCGTTAATATGTTTTGACTACCATCATCGTTCGTAGATATTAGTAAATACTTATTATAGTCTGCTGGTAAGTTTTCTATATACTCCTCAACCTCTGTTATAGGTCTAGATATCTCAAAATATTGACCACCATACCAAGGGTCTCCGGGTAGTATGGAAGCACTCGTTACAGCTCCTGTAATTTCATATGGAAATCTGTCTGAAGCCATAAAGAATTGGAAAGGTCTGAGAAGTCTATCTTCGTTAGCTGGCTGTAGGTACTTATCCTCCTCTTCGTCGTATACGAACTCAGCTTCGTCGTAGAGGGACAAACAGAGTGGAGGCTGGGTGGTGGTAGTTGAGGTCGTAGAAGTCGTTGTAACGTCACTAGCGGAGGCTGTGATGAATATTAGGGATCGTGTCTCTGGCCTATCAGGCATAAGTACAGGTATGGTTATATTAACAAATGATCTATCAGGACTAATGCTAGATTGAATACCGTCAGCTATAATGTTAGGTACGCCATCTCCAAATAACAACACATCTGGAACCTCGTAGAAAAACTTATCTTGAAAGGCTATAACCTGAACTAAAGTATTTCTCACTATACCTTCTGGACCATTGATAGTTATAGAATCATTTCCTATGAAGCAGTCTGTTACATCACCTTGGAAATCCATAATAAAATCAACGCCATTGGGATCAATTGTTGTCGTAGTAGTTGTGGTGGTCACAGTGGCTATGTCAACAAATGTTCCATCACCACGACCAACAGAGTTTATAGCAAATACGTCAAATCTAAACTCAGTATCTGTGTCAAGATTTTCTACAACAAAAGCCAACTGACCAGCAGGTGTGCTAAGATTGTAAACAACTTGACCAAGAGCTATGTTAGTTACAAGTACTTGATATGCTTCAATAGGAGCAGTGCCAGCGTCAGATGGTTCTGACCAAGACAGAGCTACACTATTATAATAAGCAACAGCACTTAGGTTTTCAACTGGGTCAGGAACTGTTGGAGGTCTTGTAGTTGTTGTAATAGGAGCAGGAGTGGTAACTGGTATGTAAGCTATCTCACAATAACCCTTACCACCTCTACCACCGTTCCCAGCACCACCACCTCCAGTGTTTGGTACACCATCTTTTAATACTGTACTACCACCTCCTCCATTAGCTCTCTCAATTATAAAACCTTCGTAGTCTGATCCAGCACCACCACCCCCATAATAATTATAACTTTTACCATCAAATGTTACAGCCTTGCCTCCACCTCCTCTGCCAGCAGGAGCTACGATAGTCTCTCCATCATCAGCCAGAACTGGTGAGTTCTGACCAGAGAATCCAGCACCTCCACCTCCTCCTCCACCAGACGAACCAGAGGACGACCCACCAGAGTTACCTCCATAAGCAAGCCCGCCTTCACTATTGCTTCTACCTCCAGCACCTCCACCATTACCGCCATTGCCAATACCATTTTGGTTCCATCCACTATCAAAAGATTGGCCTCCAGCACCACCACCATTAGCATTGATGCCTAACTCTACAATTGAAGACCTTTCAGCCTTAGAGCCACGAAAGCCACCCTCACCTACTGTTATAGTAAATGCTCTAGCTGGGAATGGGAATTTAGATCTTTTTACTTCACCACCACCTCCTCCTCCACCACCATTGAACAAGCCTCCTGAGCCACCACCACCAACGAGTAAAAATTCTACATCAGCTGATATGAACGTCTCCCAATCGTAAGGTATAATTTGAAACACCCCTTCGTTGTAAAATCTATGCACTAAGTATTCTCCTACCTGAACAACCTCGTCGCCACCAAATGCATCAAAGTACATAAGAGGTAAAGGCTCTTCTATTGCAGGACAAAGAACAGTCGTATCTGGAGTTTGAACAAAGTTGAGATACTCTGGGGGATAAGGTGCTTCAGTAGTCACAGTAGTGGTTGTGGTAGTAGTGGTACTATCAACATAATCTTCATAAGGACTAGGCTGTGGAGCAGCTCTGACTCTTCTAGTTCTTTGCTCTCCCCTGAAGCAGTTCTTGTCTTCTACTGCACATGACTCTGGAGGTCTAGTAGTTGTGGGTGCAGGAGTTGTAGGGTCCAAGCAGTTGTAGCCAATTAGACAGTTTGTAACTGGATGATAAACTGGAACTAATGTTCCATTACATTCAGGAGCTGGATTTGGATCAGGACACGACATGCAGAATCACCCTTATCTATTATGGAGAGCCAGTTATTGTGATAGGTCTATATTCACCATTAACCTTCATGGCTATTATATAATCACCCTTTCTTACTGATAGATAAGGATCACGTAGGACTATTAATACTAAGTTAGGATCAGTAGGTGAAGACGGTGCATTTACTAATTGTCCAGAACCATTTACAACCTTTTTCCTAATGTAGAACTCTAAGGGGTTATCTGAAAGAGATGTTGGTAATTGGTCAAATTGAATGTCTTGTTCTACTACACCCTCTACTATTAAGTCATCAACAGTTGCTTTTAATTGATTGAAAGATGTTTCGTTAGTATCTATCCTAGCGTTTGTTTGATTTATCCTATTGTCATTATCAGCTATATCATCTAAGAATGATCCATCTGGTACGCTTGAGCCATTGCCAAAAGTAATACCTCCTAAAATATTTAGATTACCTCTAATATCAAGAGTAGGATTTGGACTTGTAAGCTGGAACCTCATTAACTCTTTTGCTGGTCCACCAACTCCTAAAGGTGGCTTAACACTCAGGCTAGAATTAGCAGTGACAGACATATTGCCATAAGTTGCTAAATTTGACATAACGTCAAGATCGCTAGCAATCCTTATGTATTTATTGTCGCCAGTAATTATACCTTCTATGATAGGACTATTACCATGACCTATAAGAAGTTCACCTTCGTTGTCAGTAGACTCAAGATCAGTACCAATAAGTATGTTGTAGCTACCATCAAGACCACCAACCTTAGAGCCAATGTAAACGTTGTTAGTCCCATCAGTAGTTGCTTCACCAGCCTGATAACCAAATGCTGTATTATCTTGACCAAGAGTTAAGTTAGACAACCCCTCATAACCAATCGTTGTATTTCTCTGGGTTTGATTAGTTATATTAGACCTAGACACTGGAGACCTTACACCACCAAAAGTATTTCCATATGTGTCTAAGCCAAGAGGTTTGTCTATGATTGTACCATCTTCACTAGATGATGTGAGGTCTACGTTGAATAGATTACCACTACTATCCATAAACGACAACAAGGTTGACTGCAAGTCTATACCTTCTATAGTTCTCGTAAATATTTGACCATAACCATCTGTTGGAATTGGCACACCAGAAGAGTGATGTAAGCTTATATGTGCGTTTGGATTATCTTCACCACCAAGAGATAGCATAGCATTGCTCGCCATCTTGCCATTAAGTATAGCGACTGTTCCATCATCGTCATTAATTGTGAATACTTCTTTTGTTTGCCCACTGTTATAAGTGTTTATTTTGAGTACTCCACTGTTCTTGATATAATGCATAGATGCACCATACTCTTTACAGTTTTCTCCACCAAGTAATTCTACTCCAGCCTGAGTGTCGCTATCGTTTTCAGCTGTAAGTCTACATATTGCATTACCAGTACTTCTAACATTAAGGATCGTATCTGGAAGCATAGACTCTGAGTAATCAAAATTACTAATGCCAACATAGCCTTCTGTCTCATCTTGAAGTAAAGTGAAACATCGTTTAGCATATTCTGTATCATTATAGGATGATATAATATATCTGTTTGGCCTTTGGCTTTCTTCTTCGTTAAAGTAGTTTGGCTCTTCTAGTTCTGAATCACTAATATATCCTGTCTTAAAACCACGAACGCCCTGAACGCCAGATGTATTATCTAGGAATGTCAGGAATGTATTAACGCCAGAGTTTGGAGATTGTATAGAGACAACATGCTCTTCTTCATCAGAATTAGAAGCAATGAAGTTTACATCTCCCTGTCCTGATACAGCATCTGTATCCTCGTTTCCAATGTAAGCCTTGCCATCTTTAATATATACGCCAAGGTTATAATCATAGGCGAACATTCCAATCTCGCCACTATTAAGTATCCTGTCAGTCTTAACATGTCTTCCAGCTTTTGTTTCTATACTGATGCTAGAATACCATGCAGACCTTGCATACTCATCATCTACAGATAAGTTGCCCCAAGTTGTGTTTCTAGCCTTAAACGTAAAGTCATAATTACGAACATAGTCAACACCGCTTGCACCAATCTTAAAACCAGCACCTTCAAGGTCTTCGTCCATCAAATACTGTAGAGGCTTGTTAGGGTCTACTTGTGTTTGGTTAGGATCAAAGAATTCATAAAGGTCGCCTGCCCCGCCACCATCTATACCATCCATCTCAAACTGAGACGCGAGGTATATCGTTTTATGTCTGAAGTGAGATTGCTCTACTGCTTGAAACTTGTTAAACCTAGCAATGCCATTAGAATATAAATTATAAGTATGAATATTTCTATATGAGGTTCTCTGGTCTCCAAGGTCGTATAGCAAGCCTGTGTCTGGCATTATGCTGCCACCAACAATCAAGCCACCAGAGTATACGCCAGACCTAGCAGTCATGTCACCATCAACAGCGAGATCTCCATCTACATTAGCATCTCCTGTCACTGTCAAATTGTCATTGATTAGAAGTCTGCCGTTTATGTCAAGCTTAGTACTAAGAATAAACCCTTTAGTTGTATCATTGTATGTGATTGCATTATTACTAGGGAATGAGATAACACTAGTAAGGTGTAAGTTTCTAAATCTATATGAAGAAGAGCCAAGGTCATCATTAGAACTAGTAGAGGGATGTATATTGCCAGCTACTTGTAATGCAGCATCATCATGCAGTTCTCTAATGCCAACCCCAAGCCTAAGTGTGCTTTGAGACATGTCTCCAATAAGAAGTGGATTAAGTCCCACTCCATTCTTATTAGAACATATATAGTCTTCATCAATAGGATGAGCAGCCACAATAAGTTGATAATCTCTATTTCTTTCAACATAGTAGCCAGCACCATGACCTAGAGCAATATTGAAACTGCCCTCTTTGTTATTATTTAAACTATAGCTTCCTATCCCAACGTTACCATAACCATTTATCGTACTTCCTAAAGAATGAAAACCAACAGCCACATTGTCCTTGCCATACATATTACAGGTTAACGAGAAAGAACCTATAGCTGTATTCTGCACTGCATCAATCTGAGACTTCAGCGAACCATAACCAACAGCTACATTGTCTACACTGCTGTATCCACGAACAGACTTTTTAGTTAAGGTCTCTAGACCAACCCTAGTTGTGCGTAAGTCTACAGTAGAAAAGTTAGTAGCATTAAGCTCGCCAAACTCTGTCAACTGATCAACAGAGTCTATGAAGTCAAGTAGGTTTCTTCTAATATCCTGTGGAGATATAGCACCTACACTATTGTCTAATATATCTTTCTTGATATTATCAACAAGGACATTCTTTGAAATTTTCATATTACTTTAAGCTTATTTCTAATTGGGATGGGATAAACTGAACTACGTCACCTTCACCTATTGACTTTTCTACTTCTAGTGGTGCGTACATGAGAATCTCACCTGCACCATAATCGCTGCTGTCAACAATAGCTACAGCTTTAATAGTTCCCCATCCACCCTTACCAGCTTGATTAAACGTAATGTTTGCTGAGTTTTGTATAAATCCATTTCCATCATACATCCTATAGATAATTTCAGATGGATCAGGATTAGTTTCAGAAGCTGTTCCACCAGAGCCAACGCCTTCAGGTTGATAGAAAGTAACTCCGGGAAATTCTTCAAACTCATAACTGCTAGTAGAGCCATTACCAGCTGATTGGGCTTTTGCCTGCTGTAGATAGAGTGGGTAGAAGTAACCTGAGTTATCTACCTCACCAGTATATACATAGTAAGCAGAGTTAGGATCTTGTCCGGGTTCTGACCAACTGCCATTTCCATTGTCTGCTGGGTCTCCTAAAGAGACTCTTGCGTATTGAGTGATGGTTTCTTCACCACCATCGTTTGTCCTTGTTTCTGGAACTTCTGCGACAGTGGAACCAGTATCATTATCTTTTGGTACTTCGTTCAGTAACGCTAAAGATATGTTACTTGGCTTGTCAAAAGTCCCCGACCTGAAAAGAAAGTTAAGTAATTTCTTCTCAAGATAATCTGAGATAGCAGCCATATTTTTCCTCCTAATGAATCAATTGTAGGGTAATCTATCAATATATACACAAAAAAGCCACCCCCAAGAAGTATTAGGGATGGCTTTCTTTGAGTAGGGTTTAAACAACCTTAGAATGATCCTAGGATAATCCTTCTGTTGTCAAGAACACCAAAGCCAAGCTCTGCCCAGCCGTAATAGCCAGCTCGCTGCTGACGGTGGAGTGTTGGGTCTTCAAAGACCTGCAACTGCTCCTTGACGGGCATTACGAAGCTATCATTTGAAGACTGATCAAGCCCAACAACAAGCTCAAGGTCATCGCCCTGAAGGTTGCCAGAAAGCTCTGAGGTGAAGAAGCTTTGATACTCTTGACCATCTCCAAGCTCATCAAGGTCGTGAAGATTTACACCAAAGATGCGTGTGATGGGAGTGCCATCTTCTGATGCATTGTAGATCTCTCTACGTGTTACTTCATCAACCTGATCAAGACCCCAGTTTCTAACATCTTCAAGAGCTTCAGGTGAAACGTAGAGGTCAGTAAGACGACCACGACCTGTTGAAGCACTGTTACCGCCAGAATTTCTACGCATAACAGTTTGCATGAGAGAAACGAGTCTCTTACTAAACATACCGGCTGTAGCGTCAGCATCGTAAACAAGAACGTTACGATCAACACCAGCAGCGAGTAGCGTGTGCCAGCCATCATCATTCATCTTCTTGACGAATCCAGCTTCCATGACTTGCATGGCACGACCAACAACATCCCAACGTGCTTCTTTGGCATATCGTAGAAGGTAATCTACAGATGATGCTACGTTGTATGTTGGAATCATGACGTAATCTGATTCTACTGAACGCTCTGGTATTCTACCATGTCCGGGATTGGTATAGGCGACATGTTCACCTTCAAGTCCGGGACTGATAAGATCAAGAGGAAACTCAGTTGTTGAACCAGCTTCTACGTTGATTGTTTCAAAAATATTACCAAGGATGTTACCGACAAGGACACCCTTTCGCAGTGGTAGCTCAAGAGCTTTTGCGAACTCTCGCTGGGCAGCTTGTGCTACATTGATATCAGAATCCCCTGATTTGCGGAGGAGACTGATGAATTCATCACTAGGTCTTTCATTAATAGGCATATTATTATTCTCCTTAGAATGTTTTGTATTAGGGAAGGTTTACTTCAACTTTGGCATATCCATCAGCGTCCTCTGCCGACAGAAATACACCAACTACTTTAGTACCAGAAGAAGCGACATTCCCAGCAGTTGTTTCACACTGATAGGCAGAATCACCTGCGGCAACACTAGAAGAGTCTGTAATGTCGTTAGTCAAAACATACCCTTTGCGAAGAATAGTAACCTTACCACCCTTCTGTACTTCATCCTTATATTGATTAAGGTGAGTACGAGTTAAATCTTTATCCACTACATCATTCAAAAGAATGCCAAGTGGAGCAGCAGTTGTGGACTTAACGCAGAGATTAGCACCCTGATCCATAGCTGCACCTGTACCAGCTGTTCCACCATGTGCTACCAAGCAACCACGAGTAGTTGCAGCATCATTGTAGAAAAAGCTAATATCAGTCTGGAGTTCATATCTATCTGATTTTAGAGCCATAATTAATTTCTCCTTTAATTATTTGCTAAGTACGTTGTTTTCAAGCCACTCTGCGACACTCGCTCTGGTAGCCTCTAATTCGTTAGTTTCGTCAGAAGCATCTACCAAAGTAGCTTCAGTTGTTTCAACTGCTTCAAGGGCAGCTTCAGCAGCAACTTCAGCTTCAGCTTCTACAGCTTCTGCTTCAACTACTTCTTCTTCAGCCTTTACTTCTTTGTCTTCTTCTTCGTCTTTCTTGTCATCTTTCTTTGCGACCTTTTTAGCCATCTTGCCCATGCCTGCAATGAGGAGGTCAAAAGTAGCGTCATCAAAGTCTGAATAAGACGCAAGCGACTCTTCAGCTTCTTCAGCTTCTAAGCCAACTTCAATGAGAGCAGCTTTACGAGATTCTGCTTTCTTCTCATCTTTCATTTTTTTAAGTTCTTCCATCTTCTCTTTGAAGTCCTTATCTTTGGCTTCGAGAGCTTCGTGAAGTTCTTGATAAGCTGCTTCTTTTTCAGCAACAGTTGTAGTCAAAGCTGTAATAGCTTCGTCTTTGGTTGCTACAGCTTCTTCAAGCTTGGCTACTGTTTCGCCATGCTCTTTAACAGAAGCTTCGCTAAGTTGTACGCGAAGTGCTTCATTATCTTCTTTAGCAGAGGCTAGCTCGCTCTGCATGTCTGCAAGCTGCTTCTCTAAAAGACTAGTATCTGACATATCATTTTCTCCTTTAGGAAAAGTAGTTAAAATATCTGAGTTAGAACTAAGAGAGAAAGCCCTGCTAGCATCAAGAATCACACTTCTAGGATTCGCAGGTTGAGATACAAGACCTTTACCTGAGAAAGAAATTTGTCTTAATGATCTACCAATTTTGTAGCCTTCGTATTCTCCAGTACCACCATAGGCTCGTAAGTGCTTGGTTAAAAATGCAGAACCTTCGTTTCTGGCGAGAAGTTTTGCACCACCTTGCCCATCTAATAATGCATAGTCAAAACCAGCAAACAAACACTCCATAGACACAAACCATTTGCCTTGTTCTATCTCAGCAATAATCTGTGACATTCGCTGTCTGTTTTCTGGATCTGTCCAGCTATTATATAACACAGCCTCAGTGATAATATCAAAATCATCAGGCTGGGTATCATCGTTCACTACGTTGCCTTCCCTGTCCACAACGTAGCTACCAGTTATATGCCCAATGATATCGTTCTCATTGTGCATAAGATTGAATTGTTTGTCTTCAGGTGTGGTTCTCGCTGCCCAAGTTGTGGAAGCGTCAAACACATCGTCATTTTTATTCCACCCTGTAGATACCAGAACTGACTTGAGATAATATAAATCTACCTGCTCTGGGTTGCCACTATCAGCCTTAATTTGATGAACAAAGTCGTCCTCCAATGAGTCTGTCTTGCTAGCTACGGAAGCTGGCATACAGTAAGCTATACTGGCCTTGGACTGTACAAGGTCAGCTACTCCATCTTGAATTTCTTGTTTATATATTTGCATGTTCACCTCTCAACAACTTTATACACAAAAACGAGAAAATATCTGTATTATTCAATGTGTTCTGCTATAAATACCCCGACCACATGTTTTCTATATACGTCAATTGGCATGTCCTCAAGGTTAATATTTCTGTCAGATAGCACCTGCATGAATTGCTTAGGAACAACAGAACCTGACTTCAAGATGTTAGCCACCGCAGCTTCATCTACGTCAGCTAAGACATCTAAGTTAGTGAAAGCGTCTAATTTTAGCTTCTCCATGTTCTTTGTGTCCTGCTTAGTCAGCTGTCTAAGGTTGGTCACACCGCTGGTCTGTAGGTATGCAGCTTTGATAATTCCAGACACCTTATCCCAAGCGTCATCTGCCCAGATTACTAACTCAGCAACTCCGGGTTTAGACTTAGGGTTTTCATGCCTCTTTTGTCTAGGTCCATCATCTTTCTTGAGGAGTGGTCTACCGTTTTGCTCAGGAGGTTTCTTGGGAGCATTCTTCTCTTTAACCTTTGCGGTCTTTTCTGCTATCTTGCCCTGCTTGTCTATTTTCTCTAATTCCTGCTTATGGTTAGGATTGTGGAAAGGACCAGCCTTATCTGGACCAGCGGTATCTCTCTTAGTGAGTTCTCTCTTTAGTCTAATGTTCTCAATCTGAGGTATTTCCTTAAACCTTTCAAGCAAGGTCTCATGACTAATGATATCTCTATCAGCAAGCTGAATAAGCAAATTCTTTTCAGCAGCCTCGTCTGATAAGGTCATCTGGTCAAACTGGATATGAGCTTTATATCTGAATCCCATAGACTGACGAACCAGCTCAAGTTCTTTTTCCCAGAATCTAACAAGCATATCTCTACCATACTGTAATCTCTCAAGCATAGTCTTTAATGATATAAAGTTATTAGTAAACCCACCACCATTACCAGCCATTCCAGTGAGAGTTGGTGGTACGCCAAGTCCAGCATATATACTGTTAAGCACAGATGTGTATTTCTCAGAACCCAAGAATTTATGTACATCAGTACTAGATTCCATGAATGATAGTTCTGGACCCCATACCAATTCCATAGTTCCACCACCTACATTACTAGCGAGGATATCACGTAGTTTATTGATAGCAGACTTATTAGGTAAGATCTTATGATCAAGATTACCAAGAGTCCATAATCTAATGTTAGATATAGCCCCATCTAATGCAGACATGTCAGCTAGTCTCATCTTCTCTAGCATAACGATATCGTCTAGAATGGCATAAATCATAGGGTTTGCCCACTGCTTCCAATCGTCCTTCTTGTAATAGAATATACTCAGACGTTCTGGATCAAGGGGAATCTCTTTCTCGCCCCTGATCAAAGCTTGCTTGATGTTTTGAGGTAAGGTCTCAAGTACTGTATTAGGAATCTCACCAGCCTTGAACTTATCAAAGTATGTACTAGTTTGGATAGTGTAGTTTTGCAATCCCATAAATAATGACAGTTGACCATCCTTAAGCTTGACAGTCAAAGGGTTAAAGAAATTATATCTCCAAGGTATATCATTAGCTGGAGCGTTTGGAAGCTCTACCTTGATATCGCTAGAAAGAGCCTTCATGTAGTTCTTTAATTGAGGTGTGATCTCAGCATAACTCCTATGTACAATCACATTGCCTGTCTTATATAGATTATTAAGAAAGCGTTCTGATCTCTCTTTTCCATTAACACTCTTAAACCACTGCTGATAAAACTTCTCCACACTTTTATCTCTATGTACGATCTGGATACCTTGATGCCCAAAGTCACCCATCAAATCAATTATATTGCGAATGATTCCAACCTTGTCATAAGCATCCATGCACATCTTGATGATTCTTCGTGACTGTTGGGGAACAGCCTCATCTGGTCTAAAAGCATAATAATCGTCAGAATTAAATCCGGGCTTAACTGAACGATTAGGCTGTACGTCTATGAAATGTCTGTAGGTATTGCCTTGAGATTTATTAAGTCCAGTGTATGAGTTTACATTGTCTGAGAACTTAGAAAAAGCGTTAGCTTTACCAACCTCGTCTCCATCGTTCCACGTTGTGAAGTCATCATTCATTATGATTGTGCCTTAATTGGATTGTTAATTAGAATGTTCAATAGTTAATACACATCTTTCATATTATCGCTAAACCAAGAAGGTCCAGTATATGGGGTTTCATCCTGCTTCTCTTTAAAGCCTCCATGAGCAAACCCGCCGTAGAATTCATAATCAACTTGATCTGGAGTTCTTTGCAATACCCTAGCCGCCATATTAGCCATCAATAGAGAAGAGTATCTATCTTTTCTCATCTTGCTCTTTTTGCCTGTACCTATCACAACTTCAGGAGTATCCCACCTGTCACGACCAGAAGCTGTTTGTGTCATCTGGATCATAGACAATTCGTCCTTTAGCTCTTCTATGTCTAGTACGCATTCCTCTAATGTGTCATAAGCTCTAGCTTTCATTGTGTCCTCATGCTCAGAGATAGCAAGTGATACGCTGTCATGCCTTGGGAACAATAGGGCTTTATCTTCAAAGTCCTTTCTGAGACCATGATTTGCTTCAGCTAACCAATCGTACTTAGCAAACTGACACATCTCTAAAATATGTAATCCTCGTTCACCATCTGTATCCTTTTCCTTATCGTCATCAATTGTAGGCCAAATAGCTACTTCACCTTCATGTATTTTATCTTTATCATGCATAGATTCCATCACAGCTATACCGCCACCCTGAGCGTCCATAGCGATGTGTATGCATGGGAACAGTTTCATGAGATCACGTATTTTCCTAGCACAGTAAGCGTAGAAGTCTGTTTCTGTAGAATAACCCTTCTTTACTTTCTCTTTATGTTCTGACCTGTTTGTAGTCCAGCAATGCACTATACGTCTGTGTGATGGATGTACCTCCAATATCACAATACTAAAGTTATCTACTTCAGACGCAGGGTCAACACCAAATATATACTTACAATCCTTATTGCCTATGAGTACTGACTCAAACAGTACAGCATTTCCTTCCTTGTCCTTTATTTCTCCATCTTCCTTAGAAACGCAGGACTCAATTAACGATCTCTTAAAAAATCCCTGACTATCCCTAGTAAAGCAAGCCCCATACTCCATCTGGTAAATACCAGTGTGAACTGTCGCTTTAGATCGTGCTACTTGATCAGCGTCCATAAAGCCAGCAGGAACAAGCTCGTAAGGCATTCTAATAATAGAGTACTGAGTCCAATCAAACGTTGGTGGAACGTCCTCTCCAAATATCTCCTTTAGCTTTTGATGACTCCCTCTGCTTTGTATGATAGACTTCCACTTCTTCCAGTATGTAGCAAAATGGTTAAAGTCATAATAAGCTGTACCAGATAAGATGATCTGATTATCCATCTTTACTTCTCTATTCTCATCCAACTCTAAAGGTAGTCCTAATTCTATAGCCTTTTGTTGAGCTGCCATTCTCTTGACGTTTTCTACAGGGTCTGCACTAACAGCTGCAAAACCAGCTACAACATTCTCAAATATCTCTCTAGGTATAGACGCAAATTCGTCAGCAATAATATCATTAGCACGTTGACCTCTAATCTTCTGACCATCACCTAAAGGTAGGCACGTAACTGTACTATCATTTAAGCGAAGCGTACATCTGTCAGTATCTCTTCTAGGTCCACTGTTACCATCACATATATCCCTAAGCATTGGAGATTGTCTCCAAATCGTCTCCATGTACTCAAATAGAACCTTAGACTGTCTAAATGCAGCTCCAACTACAACTACCTTTCTGTGAGGGAATATCAACGCCCTGAGTACAGCGTAGAGCGAGAGCATGAAAGACTTACCAAAACCACGACTAGCAATAAGCATAGGGAACTTGCGATTCCAGATCTCCCTAAGAAAGAGAGCTTGCGAAGGTAAGAGTTGGACGTTCAGTACTTCCTTGCATATAAATGATAGATACTCTGGTCTCGTCATTAGCCAAGCCAGCTTGATATTGAAATCATCTTCTGTAGCATTGAGTATAGACATAGGGTTGAAGAACTCCGTTTCAATGGAGTCTAAACCCAGCCATGCTTCGTCAATTGTTTTTAGCCTAGTTTTTGCCATGTATCTATAATCTTATCTGCAAATCCATAGTGTACTGCCTCTTCTGCGTTTATGTACCAATCACCAGATTTTAGTTTAGTGTTTAAAAAATTCTTTACCTTACCCATCGTTTGACCACCCTGATACTTCTCTTCAAAGTAAGCACCCTTTGTGCATCTCTTGGCATATATGTCCAGCATGATATCACATATTTGTTTTTCGTATTTTATCCAGTTCTGCACATTCTGATATTCTCCAGAAGCAGCAGTAGATCCAAAGTGAGACATGAAGTAGGTATGAGGAGTAAGATATCTAGCGTCAGCAGCTTGAAATATAATACTACTCATAGACTCTACTTGACCATAGGCAATGATCGTTACATAACATCTAGACATTCTGATTGCATCATACATAGCCATACCATCTGACCATTCACCTCCCACGCTGTGCATATGTATTATAATCTGATCAGTAGACTTCTGGTTTAATATTCTTAGATTCTTAATAAAGGTGTTAGCCATCTTATATTCTACACCCGGATTGTCCTCATCGCTACCATAGTGGTTATGTAAGAATATCTCTCTAGATGATAGGTTACACCCAAAATTGTGAACGTCATTAAGTATGTCCTTATCTAGCATTAGCTCTTTCTCCCTATAGTATACATTTCATTGATTCGCTTAAAAATACTACTTACAGCTAAGAATGCATGTTTCTTATCTTCGCAGAATAATACATGTACGTCATTATATAACTCAAATTCAACCAAGCACTTCATCATATACTTTCCAGTTATCTTAAGAGAAGCCTTATTCTTTACAGGTATTCTAGTGTCTTTAGGGAATTTTAACAAGTCTGATAAAGAAAATTCTAATACTAGGTATTTATGGGGGAATGGAGACATTCTTTCTATCTCAGCCATGAATGCGTGTTTCTTAGAACCTAGGTTGATAGCTAGCTCTTCCACGCAGCCCTTTCTCTCAATACAGACCTTATCTTCCATTCCTTGTATAGAATAATCTCCAGTGTCCAGCTTATGTTCTATCATACCAGCACAGGTATTAAACTTACTAAAATAATAACCGTCTTGTTCTCTTGTGTCTTTTATTACAGTAAAGTCAGGAGCTGTTGGGTATTTACTTACCATGATTAATCTCTCTAAATAGGGTTTCGTAGTGGGATTCTTTTCCAGTGATAGATCTATGACACCTACTACATAATGTGATACCGTTGTTTGGATCAAATCTTAAAGTAGATGCTCCAGACCATTTCTGGATATGATGTACATTAAGGTTGTTCTTTTTTCTATTCTTACAATTGGGCATTTGACACTTAAACTTATCTCGCTTAAGTACGTCTATTCTAAACTTCTTATATACAGGGTCGTCATACTGTCTCATAGGGACTCTATTCTTTCTACTCTTATTAAATACTTTATTAGCTTACATATTATTCTAGATCTCATACTCTCATCTGCGTCCATAATCATAAACTTGATCCTGTACATTAAAGTATGTATAGCATCATCTGGACTATCAGCTTCCACGAAATAGATCATAAAACATTCGTTAAATTCTGTTAAGTCTAAGTCCCTCGTGAACTCCTGCAAATCTAGCAGGTCTATGTGAATCTTAAAGTTTCGCATCCAGCATCAGTCGTATGAGACCCTCCAAGTTGTATTTTGGTCGCCATCCTAGCTTCTTAATAGCCTTAGAACAATCGCCCTTTAAGTAAGGCACTTCTGAAGGTCTGTAAAACTCTGGGTCAATCACGACCCAATCCTCCCAGTTGTCTATGTCTATTTGCTTGAAAGCAATATCTAAGAAATCACGAATAGTATGAGTCTCTCCAGTGCATATAACGTAATCGTCTGGCTTGTCCTGCTGAAGCATGAGCCACATAGCTTCTACGTAGTCTCCTGCAAAACCCCAATCCCTTGAAGCGTCCAGATTTCCTAGTCTTAGCTTGGGGAAGTCTTTTGACTTGTACTGCTTGACGAATTCGCTGATCCAGTTAATGATTTTCTGTGTGACAAAATTGTCACCCCTTCTTGGTCCCTCGTGATTAAAAAGAATACCAGAACTAGCATGAAGCTCGTAAGCATCCCTATATATACGAACAGCATGGTGAGCAGCAGTTTTAGCGATTGCATAAGGTGAGTTAGGCATAAGCTTAGTGTTTTCATTTTGATATTTGACTCCATTCCTATCTCTATCAAATGAGCTTCCAAACATCTCGCTTGAAGAAGCTTGATAGAATTTAGCGTCTAGTTCAGTATCAACTAGAGCTTGCAATAAGTTAAGGCATCCTTTGCCAGTAACGTCCCATGTGTGTGCTGGTTGCTTAAATGAGGTCGCCACATGACTTTGTGCAGCAAGATTATAGACTTCATCTACCTCATGGTTATTTTTAAATATATTTAGTACACTACTAACATCTGTCACATCCCCTTCGCAT
>Ga0233444_10001136_pt1 | contig 31101 bp, 44 predicted proteins | sample SI_124_October20_6_FD_182792 | JGI IMG/M metagenome (GOLD analysis project Ga0233444, IMG submission 182792) | Seawater microbial communities from Saanich Inlet, British Columbia, Canada - SI_124_October2016_10_MG | ecosystem: Environmental > Aquatic > Marine > Inlet | place: Canada: British... | reverse complement strand
ACCTAAATCTAGCGTGTCTACCAATTCCACCACACTCGCATTATGGCTCCGAAGGTTGGGGTCGAACCAACGACCAATTGATTAACAGTCAACTGCTCTACCACTGAGCTACTTCGGAATAAGACTGTATTATACTACAAACAACTCTGTCTGTCAAGAGGCTTGACGTTCTGATATGTCTTGATTTGAAAACCCACGTTTCACTAGTTCATTACGAAATTTAACTTTTACTTTTGGGGTTCTGCACTTTTCGAACTCTTCCCATAAGGATGGGGTGCTAAGAGCATGGATATAAAATCTTTGGGTTGTTACTTTACCCGTTGAACGATCTTTAGTTTCACTGTCTTCTTTGTACTTAATTGGCATAATATAGTTCCTTAATAGTTTGTTTCAGGGGGTGTTGATTTTTTTGTAAGAAGCAATAACTTCTTCAGTATGTACAATATCACAGATCGCTTGGACTTCGGGTGACTCATTACTGTAGTCATCCCCTGCACTTACAACGTGCCTGTGATAAGAAGATGACAACTCTACGCCATCTTCTAGTATCTGCGTACGAGTTCTGATTTGAACTGACTTGTGATCGCCTACGATTTCTATCTTGTCTTGACTAATTTTCTTATCTAACATTGTGTTGCTCCTGTCTGTGCCTATCTCCGATAGGCGTATGGTTGTTATGCTGTCATGTATGTCATTGAGCCACGGATTATTGCACCTGAAAGGTCTGCGTGGGTTAAGGCAACCCCACCGTTTGCTGTTCTGTATATAATACTAGTCGTTGCTGCTGTTATATGGGCAATAGAAGCAGCGGCAGAGCCATTTACATAACCGTGATTACCACCGAAGACATAACCTTCATCTACTGTGAAAGGTAACCCTTCAATAGATGATTGCGAGCCACTCGTAGTAGTAGGATAAACAAATAGCCAATTTACTGTTACTAACCTTCCCACTTTTGTATATGTTCCGCTTGGTGAACCTAGCACTAATCCAACGCCTGTAGGAGTCCAAGTGCCCTCCTCATACGAATCCAACTTATTAGCAGCGCCTGTACCGCCAAGCAGTATTCCATTACCAGCTTCAAACACGAGAGAGCCGGTTAAAGTACCACCAGATAATGGTAAATATCCAGCAAACGAAGGTGGAGTGTATGTGAAAACACCCGTAGTGTTATCGTATGCTAAGTTTGCAACACCGACTGCATTAACCGATACCGAAAGGTCTGTCAGTGATATACCCACTAAGTCGGGAATGCCGATTAAAGTTGCACCAGTAAAGTCTACAGTACCGTCTGCTGTAATGTTTGGTATGGTTATATAACCATCAGTGCCGTCAGTACCAGCGTCCATTACCAGAGAAGCAACGTCCAATGGATCATTGGGATTAAACCCTACTTGCGTAGCATATATCCCCCCAGCGGCACCATTGCCAATAAAATTGTTTGCGTATACATCGCCTAGGACGATCGTATCGGTTTGTACTGTAAATGGTTTTGTGCTTGACATATTAGGTAATCCACTCTGTTCTGCTAAATTTTCAGGAACGTTCTGTTCACCACTATTGACGTTCGGGGTTTCTGTATCATTAGTCATAATATTTTCTCAATGTACGTTTGTTTATTCTATTTATACAAAAGTGGAATGCTAAATTAAAAATGGCGTCCCGTAGGGGAGTCGAACCCCTGTTACCGCCGTGAAAGGGCGGTGTCCTAGGCCTCTAGACGAACGGGACATTAATAAATTTTCTCTACTAAGATTGTGACTTCACCGATTGCACTAGAAACTGTGATTGCCCAATCAAACGCATCAACATAAACCTGATCATACTGATAATCTTTTGTAACTTCATCAACTGCTCTTTCAATCGCATCATCGGCATCACCATATACACATATAAGTCCACCTGTGTGATCGTACAGTATATATGCATTATTTACCTCTGCATCTTCTGGGAACAATCCTGTTGTAAGAGATTCGTATTCGACTGGCATCTTTAGTCCTCTTTATAAAAGATATGGTCACCTATTCTACCTATCATCCTCATCCTTTCGTGAGTACTCCACGAAGGATTTACATAATTGGCATGATAATGAGTAGACCCCTCTGTTATACCATTGTACTTACGGAAGAACATCATATCCCTTGCAACATCCTTTGCACGTAACCACGAGTATGTTTCTAACGGTTCATCTGCAAGACCATCACAATACCAACTAAACTGACACATATTGCGCCTTGGTATCTCTAGTCCTCTATCAAGTCCCCATTGACTCAGTACTGCCTGTTTAACTACTCCACAGATAGTCGATGGGTAACGTCGGTCTTGTACACGGTTGAGAGTAACATCCGCAACTGCGTACTGACCAGCGAGACTTTCGCTTCTTGCCTCATGATATATATTCAAAGCCAAACACTCAACTTCGTCGTTATCTTGCATCCGTGGTGTTTCGGCATGTGCAAGTGTAATATATCCTATGAACCCAAGCAGAGCAACTGAGATTGATAAACGTATCATACAGTTTTTCGCAAGAGTTTTAGAAGTTTATCTAACTCTTTCTTTTGTTTTGTACTTGGATTAGAACCCACCTTTGAAAGAAGGAGGGCATATTCTTTGGCAAGATTTGACTGGTAACTCATTGTATAACTCCTCAAATTATGGGAACATTATACTACAATGAGTTACTTATGTCAATTACTTTTTAGATTTTTCTGACTTAATCCACTTCTTGGCTTTAGAGTTATCTACTGGTGCCTGAGTGAATTTGGTTGCGTCACGGTATGCACGTAAGGTCTCTGATTTATAATCCTTACCTTCAGAGTTATCCACGACTAAGAAGTTCTTCTTACCGAACATCGTCTGGAACTTACCGATATTGCGTTGTACTAGTTTCCAGTACTTGGTTGCTTCTTCTGCACCAATAGTACGTTCACGTGCTGCGTCACGTTTGACAGCAGTTTCCACGTCGGTGTTTACGAAAATCATTGCGACATCGTAACCTAGTTTCTTTAGTTCTTTAGCTTGGTTGGCAATCTTCTCTGGGTCTTTACCAGTACCATCGATAACCAAACCTAGACGACCTTTGATGTACATCGCCTGTTTTACCCCAGTAAGGTTCTTTGCCTTACCACGGATTTCTTGACCTTTCACGGAAAAGATGTTGTCCGGAGACATTTCCATTCCCGCCTTCTTCATGGCATTCTCGAATGCGTCATCGGAGTTAACAACCTTGTAACCCATAGAAGTCAGACCTGTCTTACCGACAATGAATGACTTACCAGAACCCGGTCCGCCTGCAAGGAAGATTGCCTTGAAGATTGCTGGATCGTTAACACCCTCGTTTAGAAAGGTCTTGAACGTTTTCATTCTACTTTTCCCAGATCTCTAGGGAGGATTCAATAAGTTCTGCCTTCTTAGTTGGCATACGACCCTTTGACTCACCTAATTTGTTTTTGTTCTCTTTAACATAACTTTTTAATTCAGGAACAGTCATTTTAGCAAAGACCTTCCTTTGATCATTACGTGATGGTCCACTTACTGGTGGAGTCGTTACTCCTCCTCCAGAATTGTCCTCATTTTTCTCATTTTTTATTAATACCCAAACTACCAGTAAAGTAAAAAATATTCCTGCAAATGCATATTCCATATTATTCTCCAAATATAAGTTGTGACTACAGTTTATTTATACATCTTTCTGACTTGACTTTACAAAAATCTCATGCAAAGAATCTGCGAAGACCACTTGTGTTTTCTCACCTGGGTGACCAAACTCTTTCATATCATCATATTCTTTACAAATAGTATACATGTCCTTACCTTTACCCAAACCAACACGACTTGTATTTTTCAATGTACCTATAGAGTTTAACAACCATTTTTTGTAATGTGGGGTAGCATCTATATGTAAACTCTTCTTTTTAATTTTTTCAGAAGCGTCATCCGGACATTGGTCTGTCAATATAGACATGATGTTAGACCAATTCCTTGAATGGAATACTCCTTGAATCAATTGTATCCCTGCCGCATCACATATCACCTCAAGTGACTTCATCTTACTGATAGTGTGCATGATATCTGTTCTAGAGTCATATGCGTTCTGAAACATGTGTTCATATGCAATTCTTTTACTTTTATCGAATATAACATTAGTGCGTAATTGAGAAAACTGCGTGACATCATCTTGTCGACCAATCTTCACCTCACGAGCGTCCGGCATATGTTCGACAACCTCTTTCCGTTGCCACGCAGACCACATCACCACCAAGTGAGTCACCTTATCTTTATTGGGGTGATTATGTAAAAAGTCTATGACCTCACGAAAGATTTTATCATTACAAGCACCACAGAAACCACGATTCGAATACTCAATGCCAAGTTTATCAGCAAGAAGATGAGTAAAGGTTAGTGGCCAATGAGTCGGTGGGACATCATCAAACCCTTTCAGTTCGTCTCCCCAGACGAAACTGCAACCGGCAGTTAAAAGCATTATTGAAATAGTTCCTCGTACAACTCATAAACTTCATTAGCCTCTGTGCGAGACTCTTCCATGTTTTGTTTATGATATATGTTCGAAAGTTTACGGAAGTGCTTCTTATCAACACCGTACTTCTCGTTAGTGACATCGACGATGTCCTTCATCAACTCTTTCTCTGCGTCGATGCGTAACATACTGTCAGACATCTCTCTAATCGCATCTGCGACTTTCTTTTTATCTTCCGGACCTATCATACTAATCTTACTCCACTTGTCGCTTCTGTCCATGCATCCGAAAACGCATTGTTTGTTTTGGTACATAGTACGTATTGTTGAAAGGAAACCTTATCTGGATTTTCTTCACTAGTCATACATACACCACGAGCAAAACCAATTCCTTGGTCGCCATTGATCAACATACGAGGATCATTAAGGGTCACTGTACCATCACTATTCATGCCGTCAAGACGACCTACATACTCACCACTCACCGTAACTACTGTCACAATATCATTATTTTTCATTCTTCACTCTCAATTTCATCAATTAACATATCACGCATCTGTCTTGCTTGCGCATCTTCGGGATTATCCACACTACCATTATTCACAAATTTATATGCGAGGGTAATGCGCTGACAGCCTGCATACGCAGCGTGCCAACAGTGTAGGTCTTCTTCATGACCTGCACCGAAATAATAATGACGACATTGCCAACCGGCAACATCCTTAATCTTTACAATCTCATCTGTCTTCTTATCGTAGTACTCGAAGAACCCATCTCCGGTCTCAGACCACGTGAATAAGACTTGATATGCGTTAGCGTCATAGTTGGTATGCCATCCAACAAAACCGCCTGGCGGATAATAAGATAGCAATGCAGAGGTGTGTGCACCAAGTTCTGCGGCGAAGTCGTACTTCACCTTCTGCATAAAGTCTCCCCAGAGTTCTTTATCTCCACGAACCATTTTAGCAATAGGTTGCGCAAAGTATCGATCTGGTGGGCCTACTAACTCAGGGTATCTAGACAAACAGTCGTCAAGATACTCACGAGACGTGTAGTACGACCCCAAGTCTACATCCTTGCGTTCGTGGTAAGTCCAATACTTTTCGTCGTTGTACGACGGTTTAGACAGCATCTCATCTGAGAAACTGTTTAGAGTCTCTAACAACTCTTTATTACGAATAACTACCTCAGTCATGATTAGATGTCATCTCCATCCATAAATCTTTCATTTGCTTTCTTCAAATCATCTTCGGTGCAAGCACCCATCTCTAAAAGATATGCTACTGCGGCACTAATTCCTTCTTCCCGTCCCATCTTCTTACCCACAATAGTAGCAATGAACATTAGTGCAATAGTGAAAAATGTCTGCGTTACTGGATCCATTAAGGACTCCTTATAGTGTGAAACCATCAAAGTTCATCTTTTCAGAAGACATTCTTTGACCGGAGTTAGATTTATCAAATACTGGTCCATCATCTACTTCTTTATTTAGTGGTGAATCGTTTTGGTCTACATCGAACAACCGCATCTTACTTCGGTCGATACCCACGACGAATCTTTGATTCATGCCGGGATCGTTGTATCGATTCTTCAACTGTTTCACTAATATCTGTCCGTTTGCATTCAGTTCATCATTACTAATCAAGGCAAACATCAGATCCGCAGTAGCAGGCAACCCAAACGACTCAGACGTATCCTCTAGTCCCACATCGTCATTACTATAACCAGAACGTGTAGTCTGAGTTGCAGATACTACCGGAACATCAAACTCGACAGCAAGACCTCGCAACTCTTCTGCGATAGACTTGATATATGTATAGGAGTTGATAGCACCCCCCATTGATTTCATCCTAGACGACGCACAGATATTCAGGTAATCGATAAAGATGATATCAGGTAAGAACTTCTTCTTCAACTTTAACTCGTTTAGAAGTGCACGGAAGTGACTTGAGTGGGCACTACCAGTCGGGTATTCCTTAATGATAAGTTTACCCGTAGTTTTATCTGCGACCTTCTTAACACGATTTGAAAACATGTCTTTACTGAGATGTTCCAACTGGTCAATAGGCACGTTCAGTAGATTCGCATCGATACGTTCTGCGATACGTTCTTCGGACATCTCCATAGTAATATAGAGAACATTCTTATTTTGACTCAATGCCGCAGCTGCCGCATGACACATAAACAGAGATTTACCAACACCTGTACCAGCAAGTGCAATATTCAGAGTCTTGTTAGGCAAACCACCTTTGGTGATACGGTTGAAGTAGTCTAGGTCAAACGGTAGACGTTCTTCATCCATGTGGTAGAAGTCCCATCGTGCATCGATGTTCTCCAGATAGTCATGACCAATGTTAGTGTCAAAAGATACGGACAGTGCCTTCGACAATACATCAGGGATTGCGTTCTTGGATAGTTCTTGGTGTTTACCATCGATGATAGAGATGGACTCCATCACTGCATTGAACACCGCACGGTCTTGACACCACTTCTCAGTGCGTTCTACCAACCACGATAGGTCTTCTTCGGCATACTTAAAAATGTCGGGGAGTATGTCCATTGTGTGACGATAGTGTTCGTCTGACATACGGTCTTCAGAATCAATCTCAATCTTGAGTGCTTCTTTAGAGGGTAGGTTGTTATACTTGGCAATATATGCGGTGAACTCTTTGAAGATACTTTTGTAAGTACCTTCGAAGTATTCGGGGGAGAGGAAGGGGGCAACCTTCCTCATATACGAATCGTTAGTCAGTAGATTCCGTAGAATCGTCTGTTGTAGATTGATGTCCGTCATTTGAATCCTTTTTCTGTATTGAACCAGTCTCAATGGCTGCTTCTAAAATATCACCTAGTACTTCACCCACAAACCCTTGTAGGTCAACATTGTCTACATTATACACTGTTGGGTCTTCTGTGTCAACAACATCGAAGTTAAAAGTTATATTTTGATCATCACCATTAATGCGAACATTATTATAACGGATAGTTACATCATTGTAGGGTGCACGTAGTAAATCTACGTTCCACCCATCAACATCCTCAATGACAACAGGCACTAACTTATAGTCCAAATTCTCGGACGGTTTATCTAAATCTAATTCTTTCATGCTATGGCTTCCTCAACGAAGGTTTCGGGATTGATATCACTCTTGTATCCTATCTGATAAGTCTGCTGAAGGAATGTAGCGAAATCACTTGTTTCGAAAATAGGTGCCCAGAATTCATTGGACAAAGTGTCCTTGGTACGGAACTTTTTATCTTCTGCTTCGGTGCCGTGACAACGAGAGTACCAACCATTACTTGGTTTGATAACATACCCACCAGCCAATGCAACTTCAAGGAGACCAGAGTTCTTCTCAACACCACCATCCCAAGATACTGAGATTGGAATCTTAGACTGCTCTTTCACAAATCGAGACTTCTCAACCTTGATAACAAAATCATAACCAGTCACTTCGGTACCAGTCTTATTCTGTCTACGACCGATAATCCAGATGTTGTCGGCAGAGTAATAGATACCAGTACCACCACTAACTACATCTTTTGGAAACAGACCAATCTCTTTATAAGTGTGATTGATTGCAAGCATCGGGATGTTCTTCATCGCAAGGTATGGAGTGGACATACGGAACAGACCTTTCAGTGCCTTCGCACGTGACATGTCCGCAACACCTTTCTCGTTCAACGCATCGTCAAGTTCTTTCTTAGACGCAAGGTTACCAATAGAGTCGATAACGATAATAACCTCATCATCACGAGTCAAGTTCTCTAGTTGGCTGATAAGGTCAAACTTCAACTCTTCGACATTTGCTATAGGTGTGTGCAATACACGACTAGTGTCAATACCGAACTGTTCGAAGTATGATTGAGGTGAACCGAATTCGGAATCATAAAACAACATGACCGCATCGGGTTTAGCATTAAGATACGCACCTGCCATGAGCAATGCGAATGATGTCTTAAAGTGTTTAGATGGTCCTGCCAGAACCGTAAGTCCGGGTGCGATACCACCATCTACGGAACCAGACAATGCGACGTTCACCATCGGAACATCGGTTGGTACCATATCTTTCTCTGTGAAGAATTTACTCGTCGATAGGGTCGATGTCTCCTTTATCTTCGAGTTCTTCTTCAGTTTGTCCATTATTGACATTTTTGCCTCCAAAATCTACAAATGTAATGTTATTAACTTTTTCACGTTCATCAAGGTCATATTGTACACGATAAGCACTATTGATGTCAAGTACTTTCTCTAACAAATCGAAACTAGTTGTAGTCCCGTCATCAAACTCATGAGTTGAAAAGTCTAAGAATGCTCTTGTGTCTTTAGGGAGACATGCACCACCGAATCCACGTTTACCATCGAAGCCAGGCACACGAGTGTGACCTAGTCCTACACGGTCATCTGCACCCACGGCACGGACGATAGTGTTGAAGTTACACCCATATAAATTTACTAGATCATACAATTGATTAAAGAATGTAATCTTAGTAGACAAGAATGAGTTGATTGAATACTTGACAAAGGATGCCTCGTACGCAGTCATACGATGATAGTCGTTAGACTCACACGCACCAAAGATCTCATACACGTCAATGAGTTCTTGTGAGGCCTGAGGCATACCACCAATGACGTGGAACTTAGCACCAACGAAGTCTGCCTTAGCATTCTTCTCAGTCAAGAACTCAGGGTTATAAACGAAACGATCAACTTGCTCTCTGCTCATTGCAGAGTACAGACGATCAATTGATTCTGGAGTAATTGTAGATTTCACCACAACCAGTGCATCAGTATAGTGTAGACACTTAACAACCGAAGCTTCTACGATAGAAGAGTCTACAGACCCATCATCATTGGATGGTGTGGGTGCACATATAAAGAAACACTTAGGGTGACGTTCTGCCGGAAGATCCTCCAGAGTGTCAAGGTAAGTGTCATACTTTGGATCATAGTAATTGAAGTCTACGAGAGGATGCATAAACGCATACTCGACCGCCTGACCAACAAATCCATGTCCAACGATTCCTATTCGAAATCGTGTGTTAACATCGTCTTCTGTTGCTCTAGTCATTATTTGATTCCATTATAAGTTTTATACCATTCGTAAAATTTTTCAACACCCTCTGCAATACTAACCTTCGGGTCATAACCAAGTGCTTGTAACTTATCAGTATTAGACCAAGTCTCTAAAGTATCAGCCGGATGTTTGGGAGCAAGATTCTTAATTGATTTCTTCCCAGTTTGTTTCTCGATCTCACCAATGAAGTCAAGTAATTCAACCTGTTCACCACGTCCTATATTAAATATCTCTCCCAAAAGATTGTCATTGTCTAGGACAACTTCAATACCATCTAGGATATCTTCTACGTAAGTGAAGTCTCTCTTCATCTTACCGTAATTATACACGGTTATTTCCTTACCGTCAAGTATATTTTTAGTAAAGTCAAACAACGCCATGTCCGGACGACCCCAAGGACCATAGACTGTGAAGAAACGTAGACCAGTGGTATTCAGACCAGAAGACTGCATCTGACATTCATTTGCCCACTTGGTATAACCATATGCGTTTAACTGTTTACCAGTCTCTTGACCTTCTGTCCACGGAGTCTGAGATCCAGCATACACACAAGACGTTGACGCATAAACTATACGAGTCTCAGGTAGATGTTGTTTACAGATATCAATAAGGTTCTGTGTAGCATCTATGTTATTTGCGTGGTAGGACTTCTCTTTACCCATAGAGTCACGAACGCCTGCCATTGCGGCAAGGTGGACAATAGTGTCTGGACGGAAGTCTCTCAATAACGCTTCGAGTTTTACCTCATCCTTTAGATCACATCCCCAGATATCCAGATCGAAGTGTTTCATACGATCTACTTTTAATTCAGGAGTGTATAGATGGTTATTGAAATTATCAATACCTTTCACTGTCAATCCACGTTTCTGTAATCGATCCGATAATTGTGAACCGATAAATCCTGCTGCACCTGTCACTAATACTCTATTCATATTAACTATTCCTGTAAATATATTCTAATGCTCTATCCGACTCTACTATCAATGGACGGTTCTCATACCAATTACCTGTTTCACTATCAAACTCTCGACAAAGGTCTGCAATCTGTGTTGAGGTTATAGGATAACCTTTAGCATATGCGTTACCCGCAACTGCAAGCATTATCTTATACATCTTAGAGTACCAACCAGTTTCACTGATAGTTTGGTACTCGATCGCAAGACGTTTGGGCCAGAACGGACAGTCACGGTATGATGACCATCTGTAGTCGGTGTTATTTAGACTGTCCTTACGATGTTGGATTACCGCACTCTGCATCTCTGGTGGCAATCTGTCTAGAAAAGTATTACCTGTCTTCTCGTGATATGGGTGTTTCGCAATCAACTCAGAGGTATTGAGGGCAGTACCTTGATTAGTAATAAAGAACGAAGTCGCATCTGGATATTGTGCTGGGACATAATACATACGTGCGAGGTCTTTAGTCTGAGGGTCACCCAGTTCACCCAACTCGGTATTCAGTGCATACCAGAATGCCTTGATACGATCATTATCAACATTCTCGTCTAGTCGAAATACGATTCTAAACTTGAGATGGTCGTCTCTACTTGATGCAGTGTTGTACACAACGTAGTCGTACTCTCCAAAGAGTTCGTGCAGCTGTTGGTTAAGGACTCGAACATCGCTAGAGAAAGTATGATCGTCAACATCAACGCAACACCACCCACCCCAATAGCGAGTAGATTTATTACTACGCGTAGTATCCACTTCGAAAACAGCAGGACTAACAAGAGGACTAGAATTATTTCCACCTTTCTCTCCTTTCTCTTTATACATGTTCTTCAGGACATTTACGAACTTATCCCAATCATCAAGAACCATATGGCGATGGGTCTTGTTATCGAACTGATTTTTAAATATAGTTAATTCGTAATTCATAGTGGGTATTATACCATAACGTTGAGTGTCTGTCAACCGAAGAATACCAAGTTGTCAGGTTTCCAATTATTGTAGAGAGAGAAAAAATCTTCCTTTGTTTTAACTTCTCCTCTATCCCATGCATACAACCATTGTTCTGCTAATTCGGTAGGGACCCATCCCCTTTCTTTATGTGGATGATTCTCAAAAAACAAACAGATAGCATGGATACATGCCTTATGAAATGCATCCTTTTCGTGAGGTTTTAATACAAGACTACTTTTTCTCTTTTTGGGTTTTCCATTCGGGTGAGGATTTCTTCTAATCATGTAATGACTATAGTAAGCACTCTTCCCCTCCGGAATATCAACAAGAATAGTATCTCCTATATTTGCGGTGTCTCGTGCAGGGATTGGGTTGGTTATTTCATGCATCTCTTGAATATGACCAGAGGCGACACGTTGATCATATTCTTGCAGTTTGACCTGTTTGAACACATCTCGCCTAGTAATATATCTTTCCTTGAGACTACCCAAATATGTTAACAAGTCATCTTGGTTCTCTTTTGGGGTTCCCCAGTAAAGATGTTCTGCATTCACACATCGTCCATCATTACAAGCATGACAGGCATGATAATCATGTCCGGTTGGCAGATTAGTATTCGTAAACTCTGCCAGTGCTCTGCGGTATATAGGTGATGGAGCGCGGTTATTATACAGAGTATCATTAATAATACATGGAGTATTCAAGTTAACATGAGACATCCTATAACTACGAGACTCTTGATCTACTAAAAGTTCGGCATCTATCATATCACAAGACCCTTTTCCTTCCATATACCCTCTATGAATTTTCCCATCTCTTCATTAACCCATTCTTTTGTTGCGGCATTCAATGGTCCAAACCCGTGGGATTGGGTTTGAACCAATAGTTCCTCAAATTTATGTCTATACAACCAATAGGTATCATATTGTAGGGAGCTATTAAATTCCTTTGCACTCGTTATAATCCACTTATCCATGTATTCTTCATCCATAACATTTGGTGCTTCTCCATGACACACAGAACAAAGTAATCTGTAGTATTGTGGTGAATCATACTTAGGGTCGTAGTTGTAATTTGCCCAAGGCACTATATGTGCTTTTTCGGTAGGTCTTTCATAAGCACATCTAAAACATCGTGTACTCATCTCAGAGGCATCTACAGGGTAACCACATTCATTAATATATCTCTCGCACCAATGCACAATCTGTTTCTTGGTGGTTTTCATACTTGGTCTTTTTATAGAATAATCTCTCTTCATCCCTCTCTCCATCAATTCAATACAAGTATTATACCCTAGTATTGTAATTAAATCAAGTGGTTTTGGTGACTAATATTCTTGTTCTGGTCATCCGAAGAAGTCTTCTAATGAGGGTTCCGATTTTCCGGAGTCTACATTACGTCTATTATATTTTATCTTATCTAGCTCCAATACGAAATTTGGTTGCTCAGTCATTTTTTTCTTAGGTGCTACTGTAGCGTCAAACCATTCTAGACTATCGTCCTTGGGGTATTGTCCTAGTGTCCAGTCTAGATTAGATTTCTTTAAAAGTTTTTTAGCCTTCTTGTTTAGGGGATAGATATATCGAAACATATAACCTTTTATTCTGGATATGCCTTTCTGCACCATAAAGTCAGAGGTTAACCAGAAGACCTTCTCCTTACCAAGCATCCTTGCATTCTCTTTACATAATGTTTTTGTCGAACGAGGGTGTAACTTCTCACCATTATCCATCATGTAGACATCGGTGAGATACTTCTCACCAAAGTAGAAGTTAGATGCTTGGTAGACGTATCCGCACTTGCCCATAATACCATCTGCCATAGTATACAAGAACAGACAATCGGTGTTCTCTTTCATCCACTTGACGGTGAGAGACATCATCTGAGATTCCGAGTTCTTGGGCATATCATCGTCCATGCACATCTTACCAATCTCGAAGTAGTGTTGGGACTCCAGTCCTTCGAACATCTTGTTGATAGTGCCTTTAGGTTGAGTGCCCCAACCAAGAGTCAATACTCCACGCAGTTCACCCTCAAGATAGAATCCCAAGTAATGTTTAGTGAGTCTGGGGAGGACAGGAGAATAGTGATGTTTCTGGATAAAGTCAATCGCAATATCCTTCCTAACACCGCCGCACGTCAAGTCAAGTTTCATCAGATAATTTCTCAGTAATAGTGGGTATTATACACCTATCTACGGTATGTGTCATCCAAAAAATTCATCAAGGGTAGATACCCCCTGCTCCTCATAGTTCCAGAGTAACAGCTCTTTTCTCAAATGTTGTTCTTCAGTATATTTCTTAGTGGAGACCATAGTATAGGTCAAATCCCACTCCAACTGACTCCAACCAGTGTATGCCTGCTTGAGTGTGTCGTTAGAGTTGTAGGTGATCATCACCATCGCATCGGTGTTGTCGAGTTCATCGTGGAAACGCTTGTGACAGAATGTGTCATGCATGTCACCCTTGTTACCATAGATGAAAGACTTGATGTCATATGGTGGATCAGCAAAGACGAATGTGTTCTTGTCCGCACCATCCAACAGATACGAGTAGTCCTCGTTGGTGATCTCCCAGTTGCGCATCAAAGCAGAAAACTTGGGTAACTTACCAATCAGTCGATGGTTGAATAGGTCACGCACCGAATCTTTTGAAAACGAACCAGTAGTCTCACCCAATCCACTGAACGAGCATCGGTTCATAACATAGAACTGCCACGCAATCTCGAAAGGATCTTCTGCGGTATTAAGACCCTCGCGCATGACATGGTAGTAGTCAAGGTGCGCCTGTAAGGAATCCTCTGCGTCGGACAGTTCATCCTTGACTGCATGTAGTTTGTCCGCAAGGTCATGACCACGGCTCTGGAGCGACTTCCAGAAACAATACAGGTTGTAGTATTTGTCATTGACCTTGACAGGAATGTGAGGAAACTTTTTAGTGAACGCGAACGCACACGACCCACCACCTAGGAACATCTCACGGTATTCGCGAATGTCAGCAATGGGCATATTCTCCGGAGAGAATAAAAAATCAACGGCACGAGATTTGCCGCCGGGGTATCGAAGTGGTGTTTTTAAGTCTTTCATACGATGTATTATACCAAAATATTGTCGGTCTGTCAACCGAAGAAGTCTTCAAGTGATGCCTGTGGTTCTGCGTCCCACCCCACTGCATCTAGAATCGGAATCAGAGGGTCTAGAAAAGTCTTGTCAAACATCATGTCATAGTCCACATACTTATGGAGTCCAAGTTCATCTGGCAAGTTGAGAGGATATGACACAACATTCTGTCCCAGACGATTGGGCATCTTGAGATAAACGAACTTTATCTTCTCACCTTGTTTGACAGTCTCATACCGTTTACCAAGATTATTCTCACCAATCGCATTGTTGTAACACAGGGCCCCACGCACATGAATGGGAGTTCCCTTCTTGAAGATAGTTTTGCGGTCTTTCCATTTGGCGAGATTAGAAACACCACGAGGAAACGACACATCTTCGGGAGGAAGAGTCTTGAAGTGAGACCGGAAGTCACGAATATATCCTTGAGTGTCCGTCTCAGTGCCTTCCACTATAACACGGAAGATTTCCTTGAACTTATCACGGACAACCTGTGGAGTCGAAGACTTGATTGCCTCGATACCCATCATCTTGAGTTTGGGTTCTGCGTACTGGACACCCTCGTTATTGTGGACGTTCAGGATGTAACGTTTCTTCGCCATCCAGATACCACGATCTGCAATCACCTCACGACCCATCTCCATACGATTCTCATACGCACCAGTGACGAGTGCCATCTCCGCATAAGATGTTTCCAAAACTTTCTCGAAGTGCTCGGAACATATCTTGTCTAGGAACTTAACAGGATTGTTCGGAGAAAACTTCTCGACCAGATCACCCATGCGAATATACACAGAGTCAGTATCGATAGCAACAACGTAGTCCTCATCTGTTTTGAGAACATCTTGCATTGCACCATTCACTGCACGTTCTGCCCACTTAATCGCAAGTTGACCAGCAAGAGTAATCGACTCTGCGACACGTTGATCGAAGTAACGGAACCATCGGTTACCCAACGCACCATAGAGGGAGTTCATAAGAATCTTGATCGCCATCTGTTGGTTGTCGAGAGAGGATATCTGGTATTCCAATTCCTTGGACGGGTTAATCTGCATCTCTTGTTGGGACTTCAACATCTCGTTCTTTATCACGCGACGTTCGGAGTAGTACTGTTTAATCACCGTAGGAATGACACCCTCACGGTCGTGGGTGAATCGAATACCAGTAGGAGCAACAGAGTATCCTTGTTGTCCAATATTGACCGAACCGTCAAGGAACTTGTCGACAGAAACACCATTCTGGAATCCGTCCATAACAGTCTCGGGTGACATATTGTACTGTACAATAATATTTGGATATAGAGAGTTCAAGTCAAACGACGTGACCCAGTCATGTGACCCAACTTGAGGTTCTTTAACATAACCGCCCGGATATGGGGTTTTGGGTTTCTCGACTTTCTTGGGGACAGCAATCTTCTGGTTGTTCAACAGTCGATAAATGATAGTGTCCCAGATGGCAGTAGTACCCAGAGTGTCGTTGTAGTTGACACCCGCCTTGTAGGCCATAGTGAAGATGAGGTCTAGAAGGTCAAGTTTGACATCTAGATTATGAACTAACTCAACGTCCTTCACGTTATAGTCAATAAACTTCTGGTAGTCTTGCTCATAAAGTGTGTGCAGATTTCCGTGTTCCTCATAGGAAAGTTTACGTTCTCCCAGAACCACGTGCGAGATATGGTCAAGTCGATACGACTCTTGTTGACCTAGAGTATTGTAGGTAAACTTTTTGAAGACTTCCAAGTAGTCGAGTTGCTCGATACCGTTGATGATATACTCTTGGTTCTGTTTACCATTGATGGTGATATTACGTTCTTTGATAAGACCCCACGGAGACATGCGTTTCGCTAGAGTGTCGTCACCAAACAACTTTACCATTCGGTTATAGAGATAAGGAATATCAAAGAATCGTGTGTTCCATCCGGTAATCACGTTGGGCGCATACTCTTCCATACGACGAACGAACTTCCGCACAAGGTCAACCTCATTGTCGCACTTGATGTACAGAACGTCCTCACGTGTGGTTGTGTAGTCACCACACCCCCAGACCCAATATGTTCCGGTGTCCTCACGCATACAGATAGCAGTGATAGGATGTGCCGCATCTTCGGGGGAGGGGAAACCATCGGCAGAGAAGACCTCAATATCGATGTTGGCGGTCTTGATTAGACTGCGGTCATAGTGAATCTGGTTAGGCCATTCTTCCGCAATGAACTGTGCGACATAGTTGGTGTTGCCTGCGATTTCGAAGTTAGAGACGTTCTCATAACGTTTGTTGAAATCTTTCGCCTCAGACATAGACTCGAAGACGACAGGTTGCATCGGAATACCGTCTAGGGTAGTCCAACCTTCCTCGCTTTCTCCGGACATGAATAGTGTGGGTTTGAATGGAATACGAGATTTGGTCGCGAGACCGTTTTCGTCATATCCACGGTATAGTAGTTTGTCGCCATATCGGACGACAGATGTATAGAATTTATTAGTCATGGTATCCATTATAAATGAAAAAGGGGGGTCTTGTCAACCCTCATAATTCTAAATTAAATTTTTATACTTACATATTTTTTTATACAAACATGACACCATTATACACTAATAGAACAACCCTGTCAATCAATTACCTTAAAAAACTTATGTCTTGTCCACGGTTGTTCTTGATTCTTATCTGAGTACCCATGATGGTCTTGGGTCACACACAAACGTTTTGAAATTACCTGTGTGGTCGGTGTAGGTATGCCAGTCTTGTGTCTATCCGGTTCGTTGAAGTAAACTCCAATGTCGCGACCAACACCTATTGTATCACATTCGTTCCAAGGATGCAAGGCGGTATTGCGTATTCCGTAATAATTAACATCCGGACGATGCAGATAGTCTGTGCTATATGTTCTGAAAAGACGTTGTAGAACACAGTAAGGTCCACAGTTAATCGGGAAATTGTTCTGAGTCATCATGTGGTGGGACCAGTGTGCGAAACTCCTGTCCATGCAGTACATACCCATGAACAGTCCTATATTCGCGTAGAGCGTGTTCTCTGCGTACTCAGAGAGTAGTTTGAACGATTCGTATCTCTCTTTGAGTAACCAAGTGTCATGTTCCATGATCCAGAACTTTTCGTCTGACTGACCTTGTTGTCTCATGAGTTCCCAGTGAGAACACATCCCTGCCTTCTCTGTAGGTGAGTGGTCATCTTTCGTATTGGGAGAGTTCAAGTCTAATGTCATCAGACTCTTAGACCATTTATACTTATTTACGTGAGACTGAAAGTCTTCGGATTGGGGAGTGATAGCATCGAAGGTTTCGATGGAGTCGATGTAACCATCGTCGATGGCACGTTGGAAAGAACGTTGAGAGAGATAGGCATACTCCTCAGACCGTTCATCACCTTTCATTACAATTTGTATCGCTTTCATATATTGACCATAAAAAAAAGGGGGATTTAACTCCCCCTTATTTATGTGTTTAGACTAATGGTTTTAGACAGATAAACATGGTATAAACCACACCTACTACCGCAAAAGTCAGACTCACATCTTCAAATCTAAAATACCTGTTATAAGGACTTCTTAGATGACGTGAAACTTTCTTCTGTTGCATTTACGTTCTCCTCGTTTAATAGTTGAGGACTCAATGTTTGAGACCCGTTGATTTCAACTTTACGAGGCCGCTGAGAATCAGGGATTATTACCTCCAATTGGATGGCAAGTAACCCGTTCCTGAAATCAGCTCCCATTACTTCAACATACTCCGACATGCGGAATTGTCTTTCGAACTTCTTCGTTGATATTCCTTTATGGATGTAATCTCGATCCGAATCTTTTATCTGTCCTCTAATGGTCAGTGTTCGGTTCTTTACTTCGATTTCGAGTTCGTCTTCGGCAAAACCGGCGACGGCTAACTCGATTAGGTATTGATCCTCACCCGTCTTTAATATATTGTGCGGAGGGAATGTGTCACCAGAGTTTCTTGAGATTCGATCTAATTCATCAATCATGGTATCAAAACCAACGAATGCTGAACGTGGAAACAATTGCTTTGCTGTTAATGTCATGCTGTGACTCCTAAATAATTAGCAAGTTTATTATGGATACCCGACCATTCGGCATATCCGGTACTATATATACAAGTTGTGAGAATAAAAGTAACAAAAGTGTTACTATTTTAAGTTATCTTCGTTATCAATATTAATTATGGGCAACGAAGCATCGACCAACACTACCTTCTCACTTTCGATAATGTGGATTACTTCTAAAGTAAGTTCTATATCTCTCTGTATGTAAGATATCTTAGACTCACACTCTTCAAGATGTTTACGATAGAATTCTAATTCTTTTTCTTTTTCTACTTTCTTTGCACTTATCTCGGCAAGAGATACCACATTGTTCTTTTTGCCAGACATAACTAGTCCTTAGTAGTACATTGATGGATCTGGAGTTCCTTCTATTCCAAATGAAAATGATACACGAGATTCCCTAGGGAATACTTGATGATGAGTTGAACGTGGTAAGTAAACATACATACCCGGTTCAAAGTCAAACGGTTCATTATCGTTTATGCCTTCCACCTTTAGACCGACAGTACTAATAACCTGAACTAAGAACACATCCATAGCATCTTTGTGCCATGGATAAGAACCACTTGCACGACCAAAACCACTAAACGCAATGTTAGTGATTTTGTTCTGGTGCAGTGTGAACACATCTTGTAACTCTGTATAGATGTTCTTCGCAAACTCTGGTGAACTACCACGAGTATGGAAGTTGTTCAAACCTATACGCATCTTATCTGAGTTTCTGTCGTATAGGTCATTTGGATGCGAGTCCATCATTTGCATGAACTCGTTCCAATTGTAAGTCTCTTTCATATCAAACGGAAGTTTGCCTACGAACGGAGTCTTGGTGCGAATATTATCTTCACGATTATCAAAAATATCATAACAAATTTCTGACATTAACTATTTCCAATATTATATTTTGGTTGTAGTGTCCACTCAGACTTATCTCGAAATGAGATAATTTTGATTTGTCTCATTGGAGCACAATCACGTGCAACTTCTTTATTCACGATTCCAACTAATCCCCAGTCTGCAAGCAGAGTGGCGATAGTGTTACGTCTTTCCATATCAGACGTTTCTAAGTTTGACTTCTTACCATCCAACAAGAATAGTTCTTTGAAATGAACGATAAAGTACCTACCCTGTTTATGCAAGATATGGCACGATTGGTATAGAGTATTGTCTCTCCGAGACGCAACACCTATACGTGTTAATGTTTCTCTGACTTTTAGAAAGTCATCCGGTTCGGACAGACTGATCTCTAGCATCATGTCCGAATTCCATTGGACTAAGTTATTCTCTTCCACCTTTTGCTACCTTTAGTTTGATAGTTTTTATTTGTGATTCCGTTAAGAGTCCTATGACTTGTTTCGCCTTCTGTTCACTGTAACCAAAATACTCCTTGATACATTCCATGTCGGCTCTTTGATCAGGTTTGTCCCATTTAGAGAATCGTTTCCTTTTCCGTATAATATTTATAAGAAAATCGTATTGCATCTTAACATCTAAGTGATGTAATCTGTTCATTTCATTGGACATAAACACCGTGTCCGGAAAATAAGACAGAGACCTATTAACAACAAACCCATTATAGTGCTTGGTATTATCTTGGTCTTGATCAATAAGATTGACTTTAGTGTCATTTATACTTTTCAGAAAGTCAAATGGACTCATGGTTTTATTTCCACGTTTGCCATGACTTCGGTCATACATGCGACAAGATTCAGTTCGTGGTCAGCAACAAACGCATTCTTGTACTGGTAATCCGCAAGGATAAGAACCAACTGGGGAATACTGTTTGGTGCGACGTGGTCATACATTTTATCATAAACACCACGGAAGATTGACGCCGGTTCAACATCGATGTTGTTTACTACCCACGATCGCATCTTCTTGAAGTTCTTCTCACGAATTGCACTGAACAATTGAGAGTAAGTATCGGAGATATCCGCACTTACACTATTAGAGACATTGAGTGTCCCAGAGACAGACCCCTTCTGACACTCATTAAGAACACGTCTCCAATCTGGTGCATGTTTCATGATGATGTTGGCCAATACGTTTTTATCGTACTCCACACCCTCTTGTTGCAAGATTCCTTGGAGACGCTGCATGAACCCACCACATAGCGAGGTCATAGTTTTCTTGTTGAAGTTAAAGGCGTATTTAGAACACCTTGAATGTAGTGGTTCGATGATACGGTTCTCAAAGTTACACGTCATGATGAAACGACAGTTGTTCGAGAACTCTTCGATAAACCCACGGAGAGCGGGTTGCGTCGATTGGGGGTTTAGATAGTCTGCCTCATCTAGGATGACCACCTTGTAACCACCAGACAAAGACACAGACGATGCGAACTGTTTAATCTTACCTCGTAGGGTGTCGATGTTACCTTCTTCCGACCCGTTGATGACAATATAGTCTAGGTCAAGTTCCTCACAGATGGCACGTGCCACCGTGGTCTTACCAGTACCAGCAGTACCAGTAAACATCATGTTGAGGATTTCACCACCATCCACGATGTTTTGAAATGTTTGTTTTAGGTCATCCGGAAGGATTGTTTCGGAAACTTTCTTCGGACGATACTTTTCAACCCACAAAAACTCATTGCTCATTACAACTCCATAATATAAATTAACTTTCAATAGGGTATATTATACTACAAAACCCCTCTCATGTAAACTATCTGTAGACAATTATTTATAAAAATTATCAGTTACAGACTGATGTTTTTTTTCTATTGATGTGATAAAATTTGGTGATTTTAAGAAATGGAGCTCGGAACAGGAGTCGAACCTGCGACCTGCTGATTACAAGTCAGCTGCTCTACCAACTGAGCTATCCGAGCATTTCTTACTATGTATATATGTATACTGAAAAGGTCGGTCTCTTGAATCAATTAATTCATAATATAAAGTTTAATCAATTCGAATCATATCCTAGGGCAAAGACATTATGACTCAAGAGACCGAAAGGGGTTACTTCTTCTTAGATTTAGAAGATTTGTTAGCTGCGATTTCTTCTTCTGCGAATGCCTTTGCGACAGTCTCATAGAGGGCAACAACTTGGATTGCTTGGTCTCGTAGTTGACCTACGGTAGTTAATTCTTCACCTTTGAAACCACCACGTGTAACAACGGTATCAACTACCGCAATACAAGAACGTGCAACACGGTTCGATAGGTCATTTAGGGTTTTTTGTTCTTCAGTCATGTTATGCTCCGTAAGTTGATGACTTTTCAAGTGCAATAAAGTATTGCGTTTCTGAAGTAGTTGATTTGAAGTGTGATATTAGTTTCGTGGAGACATCGACCTGATAATCTTCACCCATCAACTTCATATTAGATACACCCATAATAAAATTGAAATCGGTACCTTCAGGGAATTGACCTTCAACTAATATAGAGTACGAGTTAGACGTGGAATCATTGGTGTCTACAACTGCAATCTCAATAGAATTTCCGTTTGGACGGATAGAGATATTGTCGTATCCAAGTGCAGATGACGCACGTTTAATCTTGCTTAGAGTTTCGTTGGTAAGCAAGAACTTGACTTCACACTCAGGCATAACGATATCTTTCTTAGGTGCAGAAAGCATCTCAGGGTCAGAGTAGAAGTATTTTACAGATGATAAACCACTGCCGTCTGATACGGTACAGAAGTTTTCTCCGAAAGTAATTGATGGACGATCCACCAAAGACAACACAGACAAGAACTCAGAGAGGTCATAGATACCGAAAGTATTCGGGAAACTCTCGTCAATCTCAGCACGAGATACGATGTTCTTTGCGATAGACATAGTCTTCAAGACGTTACCGCCATTGACTACAATATTTGGATTGATAGTCGAGAAGTTACGCAGTATCTCGACCGTGCGACTAGATAGTTCCATTGTTTCTTTCCTCAGTTAATATGGTGACCATTATATAACATTTGTGACCGTCTGTCAAGTGCTTTCTCTCATTCGACTAAAGTTTTTGTCTTTGATGAATGTCAACTTACGTTCGAAGTGAGCATCCTCAAGTTCAGTCTTATGGGAGATAACAAAGACATTAGTGTCTTCTTTCAACGTGTCAATAATCTTCATAAGGTTATCAACACCCTCACCGTCCAACGAAGAGTCGAACGTTTCATCTAGTATCAACAAATTAGTAGATACCGAATTCTTCATCTTGGCAATCTGTCGCCAAGTAAATAACAGGGACAAATCGATACGTTGTTTCTCACCTTCGGAGAAAGAATCGTATGAGAATGTGTCACGATAGCGTGACCGGATGGTCTCACTAAAACTATCGTCCAACTCAAAGTGGACAAAGAAATCTAGAATCTGTAAGTACTTGTTGGTCAACTCATTGATGACCGGCACGTACTGTCGAATGATTTTAGTCTTGATTCCGGTGTCTCGTAGTAACTCACTTGCAATACGGTTGTAAGATGCCTTCTCATTCAGAACAAACTTCTCATCTGTCCTTTCGTGTAATTCGGAATCCAGTGTCGTTAGATCTGTATTTGCCTGACCCATATCACCATGAGACTCTGTCATGTCTTGTAGGTCTTGTTGTATTTTACCGACAGACCGTTGCAGACGACTAATAGTCTGATTGTTATTGTTTAAAGTATTCTGATCTGCAAGACAGCTAGACATCTGTTCCTCTAGGGTCGTTATCTCTGTCTGGTACTGTTTCTGTTGTTCCTCCGCCTTATCCATTGCAGACTTCAGTTCTTTTGCCTTAGAGGTTGCATCCTCCTTCTTACTCTTACGTAAGTCCTCTGCGATGTCTTGGTCACACGTAGGACAGTGTTCATTATCGTCAAAGAACTTTGCCTCTTTGACCACAGACTTCACTTGTGTCTTGAACTGTGCATAATATTCATCCAACTTACTCTTATTGGCACGAATACTGTTTAGACTCTCCGTGATAGTCGGTAACAAAGTGTTAACCGTCTCAGATAAAGTACTGTTCACCGCATTGAGTTCACCTATCTCTGTCTGGAGTTCTGAGATATCACTCTCTTTATCCTTACGCTGTTGAGTATTGATAGCAGTTAGATCACGGATATACTTCTTCTGTGCATTGATCTTAGTCTTAACCACTTCAATAGAATGGGTGTTGTTCTCAAGTTCGCCTTTTAGGAGAGAGGTTTTCTCCTTGAGTAACATATTCATCTTGGAGAAGATGTTAATGTCAAGGAGGTCTTCTATCACGTCACGTCGAGAGGTTGAGTTGAGTTGCATGAATGGGACAAAAGACGACGAACCTAGAACAACAATCTGGTGGAAACTCTTGTGAGACATCTGAAAGACGTTCTTCTCAAGAATATCCTGATACTCTCGTGCGTGAGAATTCTGGTTGATCATACTACCATCTTTCCAGATTTCAAACTTAGCAGGCTTAATGCCTCGCACCACACGATACTGCACCGCATTGACACTGAAAGTAACCTCAGTTACACAACCTTTATTATTAATTGTGTTGACCAATTGATTCTTAGTAATCTTACGGTGTGCTTTACCAAACAATGCAAAAGACAGTGCGTCAAGCATTGTAGACTTACCAGCACCGTTCTCACCAACAATCAAGTTAGTGGAACTGTCTAGGAAGTTTATTTCATTATAATAGTCACCCGTCGAAAGAAAGTTCTTCCAACGTAGGGTTTCAAATTTAATCATGCAATTTCGACACTCTGTGCTTCAATCATTAGTTCAGATACTACAGCCTTAATACGTTCTTTGTCTAAGTCTGTTTCTACTTCTTGGATATAATTATACACTAAAGTTTCGGTGTCGTCAATAGTTATATCAGAATCCGATACATTTTCTCCACGGAATTCTTTGAAGTCTTCGGCAATCTTTAGTTCATGAATCTTCTGTGACTGGATCTTATCAACATATCTCTCGAACTTTTGCATATCAGAACGGTTAGAGACAATCAACTTAACAAACTTACCATTCAGATACGACATGTCTTCGAAGTAATTAATAGTATTTTCATTATAATATATCTTATGGAACAGGGTGACCTTATTCTGCACTGGGGTCATCTCACGCGTTTCAGTGTCGTAGATGTGGAAGTATTTGGGGTCGTGTGCATCGTTCCAGAAAAACTCCATCTGCGAGCCTAGGTAAGTGATATTACCCTTACTAGATTTAGTGTGGAAGTGTCCAGACAACACAGTTTCAAAACGTTCTAGAGGTTTAGGATCCATGCCAGTGTGACAGACAATACCCTTGTCCATCTCAAATCCTGCGAGTTCAAAGTGGCCACCGATGACATCCGCACCACAGTTGTCTAAGAAAGTAAGAATCTCTTTCTCATTCTCAGGACAAATCCAAGGGACAAGACCGAACTTGACACCACCATAATCACGGACGATAGGATCCATGAGGATATCAACCTCATTGATATAGTGACCCATCAACTCCTTGAGAGAGTTCAACTCGATGGTGTTTTTGAAATAAACGTCGTGGTTGCCGGGAATGATATCCATGTGCATGTTGTACTCACGGAGTTTATCCAAGAATATCTGTCGGTTGTGGTTCAACGCTTTGAGGTTGATAGTCTTACGGTTATCATAGTAGTCACCCAGATGTAGAATCTGAGTAATACCATGTTCTTTCAGATAGGGAAAGAACTCTTCACTATAGAATCGTTCTTGGTAATCCATAAAGATATCAGAAGAATTACGACATCCGCAGTGGGTGTCGTTAAGTATTGCTATTTTCATAAATGACTCAACTCAATTTATATGACGACTATTATACTATAATAAAAGGTGTCTGTCAAGTCATTATTCGATAAAGTCCGATAGGTCCGAGTCTACGTATACGGCACGTCTTTTTCTTTGCTTTTCTTCTTTCACATACTCTTTAAATTCAGTATCCGCAGTTTTAACAACATCAATTCGTTGTCGCAAGGTGTCTATAAAAGGAGAAGTTTGGTGTTGAAACATTCCATCCTCGTCATCACCCATGAAAGCACCGATATCTGCTTCGGCAATATACTTCATCTTGATGTCTTGTTGTTTCTTTTCTTTTTGAATACGACGGAGAAATGCATACCATGATATCTGTGTGAAGTACGCAAACGCATTTGGTTTACCAGAACGCGTGGCTGCTTCAATATCATAGTTTTCAATTGCTTTAAGACAGTTCTCTACTGCGTCCATTACCATCTCTTCACGATAGGTATAACGAACAAAGTTTGCTTTATGAGATAACCCTTCCGCAATCTTTAAAAAACAAGTAGCGATATAGTTAGTAACTATAGGGTGATCCTTACCATTTTCCTTTGCTTCCTGTACTGAAGTGCAGTAGTCGACGACTGCGTTTGAGAAGTCTTTGTTACTTACGTAATGCGGTTTTTCTTTAGGTTTCATAATATACCACTTATTTGATTTAGTACGTATTATACCAAAATATTACTGGTTTGTCAATTGGTTACTATCAATTACTCGTTTTCTTAGGTCACTAGATGAGAATCTGTGAGACCTTTCATTGAAGTATAACTGTATGCCGCGTTTACGACAAATATCTTTTCCTGTGAAATCTAAATCTCGATACTCCTCACCCATGATGCGCAAGTCTATTTGATACATAGCAAGAATATCTTCTAAGTCTTGTTCAGTCACATAGGGGATGATTTCATCAACATACCCCACAGCATTCAACTGAGTGTATCGTTCGACAATTGATTGTACTGGGGGATTTTTATAGTCACGATCAAGAGAAGGGTCTACTTGTAGTCCGCAAATAAGATAGTCGCAGTGCGCTTTCGCATCTCGTAACATAGCGACATGACCCGCATGAAGAAGGTCGAATGATGAACAAGTGAATCCTACTACCATAACGTTTTATGTTGTTTAACTAACATTTCTAATGCTTGTTCAGTAGTAATGTCCAAATTGTAATGAGTAGAGATAAACCCTGCATAGTCTTCAAACCTAGGAGACATTCCAAGTTCTTCTCTCTTTTTTACCTGAACGGCATATCCCTCGACCTCAGAACGAAGTCGATATTTCTTATTGAATTGATACCATAAACCATGAGTACCAAAAGTTCTCCAGAACTGACGTACGTGTACCTTCTCGTGTTCTATGAGAGGGATATTATCCTTGTATGATGGACGCACGAAGATAATGAATCCGAAGACGAACGCTGCGAACCTTTTGGGTATGAAGGTGCTTATAGGAATTATGATATATGGATACATTTTTTTTAACTCACGCTTGACAGATCTTGTTTTATAGTGTATAATATATTAACCCCCAGAGGGGAATATATACAGATTAATTCATTAACATTCCGTTGACATCAGAATCAAAATCTTTATTTTCAGTAGATTCTTTTTTCATCTCGTCTAGCCAGTCATTCAAAGACTTAGGAGTTTCCTCGAAGTCATCAATGAATTCATCATTTTCTAACTCTTCCATATATTTAGACATCTCTTTAAGTGCAATATTATACTGACCCACCATCTCTTTGGTAGGTATTGCTAATGACATAATTTTATCAGTGAATATAATAATACAATTTGAAGGAGTATCTTGATAAACCATATATGTTTTAAACGTAAAGAATTTTTCACCACTCTTCAATGTGTTCTGCATCAAACTCATTGCATTGTTTACTACTATAGACTCTGGTGACTCATCTAATACTTCACAGATAAGTTCTTCACCTGTCACTAATTTCAAATGTCTAACCGAAGAACTCATCTTCATCCTTTTCTACTCTTATAGGTTTTAGGTCAATTGGGTAAATCTTATATTTAAACCCTTCTTTAGTATATATCTTAATCCTTTCAGCACTATGTTTCAGAGTAAAGTTCTTATGAGATTTGACATGGAGATCATCAGCGATATCAATAAGCTTAGTAGTCCTACCGTCGTCAGACTGACGAAGACCACGACCAATTGATTGGAGGACTTTAACTTGGGACTTGGATGGAGTCGCAAATACAATATTATGGAGATTGCGGATGTTGATGCCAGTGCTGAAAGTGCCAAGAGAGGCAACAATAATAGCGTCATTTTCTTTTTCTACAATACCTCTTATCTGTTCACGATCAGTAACATCTACTTCACCAGAAACATAAAACACTTTACGTCCCTCCGATGCCATAGATTTGATCATCTCATGTAATACTTTACCATGTTTCTCAACAAACTGAAACATCACCAAGGTATTACCCTTTTGGTCTAACGCAATCTTACTTATAAACTTATTACGTGGTTCATATGTAACAATATAATCAAGTTCTTCTTGGTAGTTCTTATCTCTCATCATATTACAGATATCATTATGATACCTTAATAATAGAATTGAGATATCCAACTCCGCAAGTTGTTTATTCTTTTGCAATTCCACGGTGCGTGTCACCGTAAATGTCGGACCGAATAAACCTTCTAACACCAACTTGTTAGTTTCAGTACCATCCAGTGTTCCTGTGAGACCGAATCTGTACTGTGCTTCTGTGCATTTGTCCATCATCGTAGAGAGAGACTTTGCTTTGAAAAGATGTACTTCATCCCCAAAGACAGTATTGAACTGTTCGAACCACTCCTTACCAAACTTATAGATTGACTGCCACGTAGAGATTATTACACGTTTGTCAGTAACCTTTTCTTTACCAGAGTATATCTTATGACAGAACTCATCCGCATCATAACCGTAGTCAGCAAAGTCCTTGTACATTTGTTCTACCAAAGATGTAGTTGGGACGATAACCAATATCTTCCCCTTGGTCACTTCATAACAATACCGCAGAAGGTTGTAAATAATAAAGGATTTACCACTACCCGTAGGACTCAACAGAAGACAACGTCTGTTCTCGACTCCGTGTGCGATAGCTTTGTATTGATAGTCTCTGGGTTTGAAAGGAACGTCTAGAACCGACAAGAAGTCAATCAGGGCAGGGTGGTCTATGTCTTCCTTGAAGGAGGGTATTCCATAGACCTCGTGTTCGAGTATCTCCAACTGATAAAAACGATCTGCACAGAAACGACGTAGATGTGTGTAGAGACCTACATTCATTTGTTTTGAAACCATGTTGTACAGTTTCACCTTTCCGTCCCAGTGTCGAGACTTGAATGCTGGCATAAATTTATAGCCAGGCACAAAAAATGAGAAGTATTCCCTCAACTCTTGTTCTTGTGCTGGATGGGCCTCAACCATGAAATGGGAGTGGTCTTTCATCCTTATTCGTATCTTGTTATCCACCGGCTTCGAACTTTCTCCAATCAATCATATTTTTCACTGTCTGGTGTCTCCACTTCAGAGTGTCAACTATATTACTTAGAGTTTCGATAAGTGTCTTGTGGTAAAGAACTTTCTCTTCAGACTTTTGAATCTCAGGGTCAGAGTCGTAGTAGTATTCAAGTTCCCCTTTCAACATACGAAGACCATTGAAGGGGTCTAAGTCCCATCCAGTAGAAACTATCTCCTCTTGAGACATCTTGCCGTTGTAGTATAAGAACTTTTGTTTGAGTAACGTTTTCTGGTTGTTTTCAGAACGTTTGAGTTGTAACTTCGCGAGTGCTAGATACTGCAAATACTTTGCATGTAGTGATGGAGTTTGTCGAGAGACTTCGTCCAGTTGGTGTTGTGAAATTTCACAGTCTTTCTGCCACTCAGTAAGAATGGATTCTAAATCAATCATATAAAAACCTTTTCATGTAAGGTATATATTATAACACTAAGTCGTTATAAAGTCAATGCAATCTTGCCAGTAATCTTCGTCATGTCCTAGAACATAACTCAAAGTCATCCTATAACAGTCTGTCTTTGCAACATGATATACCACATCTCCGGAACCATACGCACCAAAATGTCCAGCTTTGAGATTCCATCCCTTCTCGTCTTGGATTGTTATAACCTCTTGAGTCTTAGGATCAACATACTTGAACCATCCTTCACCATGTTCTGACCAAGTGAATATTAGATTGTATGCAGATGCATTTGCATTATTATGCCAACCAATAAACCCTTGGGGTGGGTATAACGTAGAAAGGGCACTATGTTGTACACCCAGTTCTTCGGTCAAAGACGCATTTAAATTATGCCAAGTCTTTGCGTACTCTTCTGGGTGTGTACCATTATAGTGGTCGGGTTTGATAGGATAACATACCGAAGTGGATGCGGCACCGTCATGGTCTTCCCCCATGTCGATGATTCTCCACATTTCATCTTCACCAGTATAGTGATCCGACATACCCTCCATCTCTGGAAACATGCATCGATTGGTTTCCTCTGGTTGATATAGTTCACGGTAAGTATACCGGAAGTCTTCGAGAATACTCAAAACATCTGCATTCTTGATGGTGTATTTCTTGAGACTCATGACAGAACGAATTCACTAAATCTGAAAGTGGTATCAAAATTAATGTATGTCACATCTCCCACTGTAGATGATAATTCAACCGAACCTAGTTGTGTGGGGATGCAGTTTTTATATTTTATTTGTGCACAAAAGTTATTGTGACTAGTTAAGACAATAACAGTAATATCGTGATACGGTGAGGCCTCAGTATAGATAGACCCCTCCATCCACTTCTGTACTTCCTTGTATGCGGTTAGGTCTTCATCCAAGATTAAACTGAGAGTGAGTTCTCCATAGTTGATAGAGTCTCCTGCAACAGGAAGACCCCCCTGAAGTCTAGGATTAGAAATCTCTGCCGCAGATACAATAGCACCTGGGTGTTGAACCGATTGTGCGAAAAATTCTAAGTTACCATAGTTCTCTCGTTCTACGATTACACGGAATCCGGTAGGTTGCAAGAAATTTTTATTTTCTGTAAGTGCCATAATATGTCCTCTGTATGCATCTTATTTATACACATAAAAAAAGGGAGTCCGAAGACTCCCTAAAACGACTAGTTAACTAGTTCTTTTTATTATGAGTTTGTAACCATTAGGTTGTCAACTCGCATGATGCGGTAGTAAGTGTTCTTACCAGCAGAACTCTGTACACCTGCTCCACCGTTAGCATCTGTAACGAATGGGTTTGCAGCCATGCCGTAACGAGTCTTGAAACCAATCTTAGGTTGGAAATCATTCTCGCCAACTGCCTTGACCATTTGTAATGGAACATATGGGCAGTAGAATATACCAGCGTCATAAGCGTTAGAACCCTTATAACCAACAGTGATGTAGTCGATAGTTGCGTATGGATCGATGTATACTTTCATCTTACCATTCAAAGTACCAGCAAAAGTATTACCAGTGTCGTCTACTTGTAGACCAGCGCCTACTTGATAGTCCAACTGACCAGAAGCAGCAAGTGCAGTAGCAACGTCTGAAGAACAGATTACGATGTTACCCTTACCACGACGAGTTGACTTAGCAATCTCGTTCGCTTCACGATCTAATTGAATTACTAGACCTTTGAACTTCTCTGCTGACCATCGTCCGTCTGCATCAGCAGTTAGATCGAATACGCCTTTAGCAGCGATTGATGCTTGTTGTGCACCTAGAACAGCTTGAGTG
>Ga0233444_10001135_pt1 | contig 31102 bp, 33 predicted proteins | sample SI_124_October20_6_FD_182792 | JGI IMG/M metagenome (GOLD analysis project Ga0233444, IMG submission 182792) | Seawater microbial communities from Saanich Inlet, British Columbia, Canada - SI_124_October2016_10_MG | ecosystem: Environmental > Aquatic > Marine > Inlet | place: Canada: British... | reverse complement strand
AGAACCTGCGAAGGAAGAACCTGCAAAGGAAGAACCTGCAAAGGAAGAACCTGCGAAGGGAGAACCTGCGAAGGAAGAACCTGCGAAGGAAGAACCTGCGAAGGAAGAACCTGCGAAGGAAGAACCTGCGAAGGAAGAACCTGCGAAGGAAGAACCTGCGAAGACTCCAAAGAAGAAAGATGAATCTGAAAAGAAATAAAAGAAGGAGTAAGTTATGTTAGAATTTATAGAAATTGCTGTTAGACTTCTTGTTGATAAGCCTGATGAAGTAAATGTTAATATAGTTGAAACTGAGCAGCGACTAATTTATGAACTAACTGTTGGCGAAGGTGATTATGGTAAAGTGATTGGTAAGCAGGGTCGAAATATTTCAGCGCTCAGAACTATCGTATTTGCCGTTAATGCAAAGCAAGGTGGCAAAAGAGCTAGATTGGACGTCATTGATTAAAGATTGTTATGTTTGATCAAAAACATGCTATAGCAAAAATTACTACATCATCTGGATTTAAAGGTGAAGTTCGATTAAAGCCTTTTTCGAGGTATAGCATCGATTACATAATAAATAAATCTTTACATATTGGCGTCGAAGATGAAAAACTGTCTGATATAAAACTTGAGAATACTATTGGTCTTGGTAAAAAAATGAGATTTAAGTTTATAGGTATTGATTCTATCCATCAGGCAGATAGATTAGTAGGTAAGATTATTTACATTAAAGCAGATAAAGACGATGAAATAAATCTTATTTCTGAAAAAATCATCGGATTTGATTTGGAAACTGAATCCGGTAGAAAAGCTGGAGTTCTCAAGGATGTTATGTGGCTACCTGCAAATGATGTCTATGTTGTACTTAAAAATGGAAAAGAATTGCTTATTCCTATAATTAGTGAAGTAATTAAAAAGTTGGATGTAGATAATAAAAAAATTATTATCGCAGATGTAGATGGCTTATTAGAAATATGAATATAACTGTCATCACTTCGGCTCCTACAATGATAAAAAGTTGCATTGATTCAACTATACTTCGAAAGGCGGTTAGTGGAGATCATGTCGACTTTCATTTAATTGATATCAGAGACTTTGCTGATAATGATTATAAGCAAATAGATGATACGCCCTTTGGTGGAGGCGATGGCATGGTTCTAATGGCGGAGCCTCTAATGCGTTCAATTGAACACTCATTTGATTTGATGTCTTCATCTATTGAAGATACAAATATAATTTATCCGACTCCTCAAGGCAGGCAGTGGAACCAAGAACAAGCTGAAAATAACGTTCATATCAAGAATTTTATTTTTATATGTGGTCGTTACAAGGGTGTTGATCAGAGAGTGATTGATAAATATGTCACTCACGAATATTCTATTGGTGATTATATTATCTCAAATGGTGAACTAAGTAGCATGGTTATAATTGATAGTATAATCAGGCTCAGTCCGGGGACACTAAATAATATTAATTCTGCTAAAACTGATAGCTTCTCAAATGAGCTTTTAGATTATCCACATTACACAAAGCCAAGAACAGTTGAAGGCCTAACTGTACCAGGTGTCCTACTTGAAGGGCATCATGAGAAAATAAAACTTTGGAGAAAAAATAAATCCGAGGTTCTTACAAAACAAAAACGTCCAGATATCTGGGAAAAATATAATAAATCAATTAAACATATGGAGTTCAATCATGAATAAAGTGCACGATGCTACTAAAGAATATTTAAAAGACGATATCCCAGAATTTGATACAGGAGATACCCTTATTGTAAGTGTTTTGGTTCGTGAAGGCAACAAAGAACGAGTTCAGAATTTTGAAGGTGTGGTTATCGGAAGAAGAGCAGGAAAAAGTTTAGATGCAACATTCACCGTAAGAAAAATCTCTAATGGAATTGGTGTCGAAAGAATTTTCCCATTACACTCTCCAATGATTTCTAATATTGATGTCAAAAGAAAAGGTAAAGTTAGGAGAGCGAAACTTAATTATCTTAGGGATATTTCTGGAAGTAAAGGGACGAGAATTAAAGAGAAACGATAAAAAATAATTAATTATTCAATATTATTTAGAACTTAACCAAAGTTCGTTTTTAAAACCCCTAGCAAGATTACAATTAACCTAGGGGTTTTTAGCATATATGACAAATAACACTAAATTAAAGTTTATGCCATCAGTTACATCGATTATAAATTCGATTGACGACGATTTGGGCGTTCATGAGAACTTTTTAAAAGCTTTGATTAATCAAGAGCTAGATGAATTGAGATCAAAAATAATTAATGAGAATTATAATTTTGAAAAAGATGTAGTTATTAGAACAATCGCTATTACTGTAACGGAAAAAGCTAGATCATCTTTTGTTAATATTATTAATGGCACTGGTATTGTGCTGCATACTGGGTTTGGGAGAGCTCCATTCACAGGTTCGCATTTAAAAAATATTGCAGATAAAATTAATGGCTATTCGAATCTTGAGTTTAATCTAGAAAAAAATATAAGGGGAGACCGTCAGGCACACATTGACAAACACATTGCCTCTATTTGCGGAACTGAAAACTCAGTCGTCGTAAATAATAATGCTGCGGCCCTTTTATTAATTATTAATTCTTTATCAGAAAATGCTGAAGTTATCTGTTCAAGAGGCCAAATTGTCGAAATTGGTGGTTCATTTAGAATATCTGAAATCATTAAAAAAGGAGGTGGCATTTTAAAGGAGGTTGGATCTACCAACCGAACACACGTTGAAGATTATGAAAAAGCAATATCCAAGAGTACTAAAATACTGTTATGGGTTCATACAAGTAATTATATCATGAAAGGTTACACCAAAGAAGTGCCTTTAGAAGATATAGTTTCTATCGGTAAAAAATATAAAATTCCCGTTGTGGCAGATTTAGGTAGTGGCTCTTTTATCGATATGAGTAACTTTGATATTCCTTCTGAAATCCCAGTTTCTGAAATAGTAAAAAAAGGTCCTGATATTACCCTTTTCTCAGGGGATAAAATGCTTGGAGGTCCGCAATCAGGAATTATACTGTCTACAAAAATTTTAATAAACATTATCAAATCAAACTCAATTTATCGCACAGTAAGATGTGATAAAATTACAATTGCAATTTTAGATGATATTATTCGGAGTTATAAAAAAAATGGATTTTTAAAATCTAATCTAGCTCTAATGTTATTGACGAAAGATAGAAAAACTTTAAAAAAAATGGCTGAAGAAATAATAAATAGTGTTCAGGAGCATAAACTTCGAACTCTTGGTCTGACCATAGAGGATTCTATGGTTGAGGCTGGAAGCGGATCTTTACCTGAAAAAAACCTTAAAAGTGTTACGCTGAAATTTTCGCCTAAAAACATATCCATTGATATTATATCAAAATCATTTAAACAATACAAAGTTCCAATTATAGGTTTTATCAATAGAAATTCATTTTTCATAGATCTTAAAGCTGTTTTGCCTTCTCAAAGTTTTCATATAATTGATGCTATAAATAAAGTTTAATTATGCAGCAAATTGTTATTGGAACTGCTGGGCATATTGATCATGGTAAAACATCTTTAGTAGAAGCTCTTACTGGAACCAATACAGATACCCTTTTACAAGAAAAAAGTAGAGGAATTACAATAGACCTTGGGTTTGCTTATTTAAATGAGCAAATCACCATTGTTGATGTACCAGGTCATCAAAGGTTTATTAGAAATATGGTAGCGGGATCGTCAACTATTCATATTGGTTTATTAGTGATAGCTGCTGATGATGGTGTAATGCCACAAACTTTAGAGCATCTCCATATTTTGAACAGTTTATCTATTCTAATCGGAATTACTGTAATAACAAAAATTGACGGGGTTGATAACGAATGGATAGACCTAGTTATATCTGATATTAAAAAAATTCAAAAAGATACTATTTTTCAAAGTAGTCGTATTTTTAAAGTAGATAGTTTATCTCATAAAGGAATAGACGAATTAAAGAATTCTATCATTAATATATCTCAGTCATTAAATATTTTTGATAAGTCAAAAGTTTTTAAAATGTATGTTGATAGAGTGTTTAATAAAAAAGGATATGGTTCAATTGTAACAGGAACTATCAAAAGTGGTAATATATCAAAAGGTGATAGTATAGAAATATTACCAGAGAAAATAACAGCTACAGTTAGGGGTGTTCAAACTCATGGTGGTGAAGTTACCAATGTCAAATTTGGTGATAGGGCAGCTTTAAATCTATCAAAAATTGATATAAATGTATTAAAAAGGGGCTCAGTTTTATCTACCATTGGTAAGATAACAGTAACGAATTATTTAATAGTGAATTTAACTATGTCCAAACATACGCTATGGACTATACAAAACAATCAGAGAGTAAGAATTCATTTAGGCACTGCTGAAATTTTAGCTAGAATTAATCTTCAAATAAAAAAAATTGAACCTGGTAAAACCAGTAATGCAATTTTAAGATTAGAGAAAAAATGCGGAGTAACACTAGATGAGCTATTTGTGGTTCGTTCATACTCTCCCATGGAAACAATTGCTAGTGGTATTGTACTTGATGCTAATGAAAGAATAAAAAGGGATTCTCTTGGGGAAATACCGGTTGATAAAGTAGCAAGACTTAAATACATGATATCTCGTAGATCAAAAAAGCCGCTAACAGTTAAGCAGTGGAGTGAAATCTTTTTTCTATCTGAAGTTGAAATACTTAAAAAAATAAAACTAATAAAAGCAAAAATAACAAAGAGTGATTTAGTTTACTTTTGTGATAATCTAAACTCAGTGAAACACTCTGTGGTTAAATATGTTAAAGAAAAGACCAATCATGATTTATTTCATAGCTATGTTGAAATGAATAATTTAAAACTTAATTTAAACTTATCTTCTGATTGGGCTAAATATGTTGTTAATGGTTTAGTAAATGAACAATTATTAACTTTTGAAAACGGTAGAATAAAAATTAAAAATCAAGATTTAATAATTGATAAAAAGACAGCAAATGATATTGATAGTTTAAAAAACATAATAAGTAATAGCCCGCTGAAAATTATTTCCATGAATGAATTAGTGAAGAAATCAAAATTAAACCCAAAATACGTCAAAGATTTGGTGTTTATTCTAAACGATAGAAAAAAAGTAGTTATTATTAGTATGGATATTGTGAGTAGTGCTGATGCTTTTGATTCTATAATATCAAAATTGCAAACTTATTTTAGTGGACAAGAATTATTATCTGTTTCAAGCTTTAAAGAATTATCTATGCTTTCACGAAAAAATGCCATCCCAATGCTAGAATACCTTGATATAAATGGTTATACTATCAGAAATGGAGCAGATAGGAAAAAAGGACCTTATTTTTTTGAGCAATAATTCGAAAACTCCCTTGATGAAACAATATGATCAGATAAAATCTAATTATACTGATTCTATTCTTCTTTTTAGAATGGGTGATTTTTATGAAACTTTTTCAGCTGATGCTATTATAGTTTCTGAATTGCTTGGAATTGTTTTGACAAAAAGATCGAATGGCAAAGCTGCGGATGTTGATTTAGCTGGTTTCCCTTATCATGCTCTCGATAACTATTTACCTAAATTAGTCGAAGGTGGACATAAAGTAGCTATTTGTGAACAGATTGAAGATTCGAGTCAAGTTAAAGGTATTGTTAAAAGGAAGGTTATTGAAGTTGTTACACCTGGGACCATAACCTCAGAACAGGTTTTAAATCAAAAGAAAAATAATTTCATTGCGTGTATTGTAAAACAAAAAAGAAGAGCCGGCTTATCTGTTATTGATACGTCCACAGGCGAGTTTTATATAGGAGAATGTCAATTAAGTGAATTACCTGATTTGTTGTCAAAGTACAACCCTAGTGAAGTTGTAATATCTAAGTCAGATGTATTTAATAATGAAGAATGGTATTTGAGGCTTCACCCGCATGTTACTAGTATTGAAGATTGGACTTTTAATTATGATAATTCTTACCGTGATTTAATTGAGCACTTCAAAGTTAAATCGCTCAAGGGCTTCGGGTGCGAAAACCTTCCAATTGGCATTATTTCGGCTGGTGGTTTATATACATACTTAAAAAATAATTTATCAATGAGTGTTAGCCATTTAAAAAAAATTAGTCCCATACAAAATATTGGTATTATGGGATTAGATGGGTTTACCATTAAAAATTTAGAAATATTTAATTCTTTATCATCCCAAAATAGCAAAGGAACACTAATTAATAGTATCGATAATACTCTTACAGCAGGGGGATCTAGGATGCTAGTGCAGTGGCTACAAAGGCCTCTTGCTGTTAAAAAGAAAATTGAAGATAGATTAGAAATTGTAGAAACATTTTTTTGTGAAAATTCTTTATTAAAAGAATTGCGAATGAATCTTAAAAAAACCTTAGATGTAGAGAGAATAATTTCGAAAATATGTAGACGCAGCGGCACACCTCGTGAATTGGCAGGATTGTCCAACACTTTGGATATTTATGATAAATCATTCGAACGTTTTCGAGAATTTAAAAGTCTCAAAAATTATACGATTAACTACAAAAGATTGACACAGGTTAAAACAGAAATAAATAAAACCTTGAATGAAGATTGCCCGGTAAACATTAAAAAAGGAAATGTTATAAGGTCAGGAGTAGATAATCAATTAGACGAATATAGAAACATATTAAATAACGGTAAAAGTTGGATAGAAAAATTTCAACATGATGAAAGACTTCGTCTAAATATTTCCAGTTTAAAAGTCAGTTTTAATAAAGTATTTGGTTACTACATCGAAATTACTAAGACACATCAGCACAAAGTTGCAGATGATTATATAAGGAAGCAAACACTAGTTAATTCAGAAAGATATATTACTGAAGATTTAAAAATCTATGAAGAAAAAGTATTGAATGCGGAAAGCAATATCTATGAATTAGAAAATGAAATCTTTCAAAAACTTGTTGATTTTGTATCAACTGAAGTTTCAAAAATTCAAAATAATGCAACGCTGTTTAATAATATTGATGTCCTATCAAGTTTTGCATACTTAGCAATTTCAAAAAAATTTGTAAGGCCAAACATAAAAGAAGAATCAATTTTAAAAATTGTTAATGGTAGACATCCTGTAATTGAAGACTTATTGCCTTCAACGCAAAAGTTCATATCGAATGATTTACTTATGGATATAAAAGCTAGTCAAATCCATCTTATCACAGGGCCAAACATGGCAGGTAAATCTACTTTTTTAAGGCAAGCAGGAATTATAGTCTTGCTAGCTCAAGTTGGTAGTTTTGTACCCGCAAAATCCGCAGATATTGGAATCGTTGATAAACTATTTACGAGGGTGGGTGCTAGTGATAATCTTGCGGGAGGAGAGTCAACTTTTTTAGTAGAAATGAATGAGGCTGCTAATATATTAAATAACGCAACAGAGCGTAGTTTGATTTTATTTGATGAAGTAGGTAGAGGGACAGCTACGTTTGATGGACTGTCTATCGCTTGGGCCATAGTTGAATATCTTCATGAAAATAATAAAATTAATGCAAGAACATTATTCGCAACACATTATCATGAATTGTCAGTTCTTGAAGATCAGCTAGAAAGGTTAAAGAATTATCATGTTGAGGTAAAAGAGTACAATGATAAAATTATATTTCTCAGGAAAATCATAGAAGGGTCTGGAGATAAAAGTTATGGTATCCAGGTTGCAAAAATGGCAGGTCTGCCTTCATCTGTTATCTCGAGAGCTAAAGAAATTTTATTTCATAAATTTGAAAATAATAATCAGCTTATTGATAACCTGGTTAGCGATAATGCAGGTTTTTCAAAACATTTGGAACTAGATAGTGATGTACTCAAAATAAAAGATGAAATTGAAGCTTTGGACTTAAATCAAATTACTCCGATTCAGGCTTTGAGTATTCTAAATGATTTTAAAAAAAAATATAATAAATAGATTTATACTAATAATTTTGATTTCTTTGGCTCAAGGAGAAATTCGAGTTACTTCTTATGGGTGGGAAGTTTTTGATAGAAATACTGATTCTAGAATTAGTGCATTAGCCCAATCAAGTATTGCATATCCAATTAAAGCACCGGGCTCTGTCCTTTTAAACCCTTCTCTCTCTCTTTCATATAATAATAAAATAGGTTTAACTCATCAGTCAAAAATCGCGGGAACTGCAAATAGTGAATTCATAGGATTTGATAAGTATTTAACTGACAGCTCTTGGATTAGTTTAGCCTTTCTATATGAAGGCATTAGTGGTATCCCAGATACTAGGGGTCAGCTATTGGACTGGGGCATCGATGGAGTATTTGGAACCTTTGATCCTGGAGAGGGAAATGGCATTCTAGATGAAGGGGAACGCCTTAATATCGAAAATATCAAATATTTCAGTCAAAATATTTTTGGAGTATATGCATCTCATAGTCAGATCTTGAAAAAATGGAGACTAGGCATTGGACTTAAGTTTTTAGTACATGCTATTGATGAGGAATATGGTATCGGCACAGGTATAAATGTCGGCTTTTTTAGGCTTTTTAAAAAAACTGGTTTAGGTATTGTCTTTAATAATTTTCCTTCCTCTGGTTTAATCTGGAATGATGGCGATATAGAAATTTCTCCTTCATTTGTATCTTTTGGTGTCCACCATAAATTATTATTAAATAAATACGGATTAGAATTAAATCCTATGATGAAGGTAGACATTGTGACATTAGATAAATCTATTGATTCAAAGATATTATTTGATAAAATCCCAACTGATCTTTCTACAGGATTAGAAATAGTCTATAGAAATAATTTATTCTTTAGATTTGGGTTGTATCAAAGAGGTACATTTTCTTATGGTATTGGTCTACATTGGAAAGATATAAGTATTGATTATGCTTTTTTAAATGGAAAGGGTACTAATGGCATTGACGAAAATCATTTACTTAGTATAAGTGTTTCAATGGAATGGGTAAAAAAACAATTTTTAAATAAAAATTAAGAAGATAAATAAATGATAAAAAGCATGACCGGATATGGTAGGGCATCTACAAAAATTCAAATTGGAAGTTGTAATGTTGAGATAAGAACTTTGAATTCACGAAACCTTGATATAAAGTTTTCTGGATCAAGTCTTTCTGCCGAACTAGAACAAAAAATCAGATCTCTATTATCCGAACAAATTCAGAGAGGTAGCGTAAAAGTTTTTATTGATTTTGACAATCATGATTCTGAAAGATCTAAATCATTTGATGAGGGAAATTTCAATTCAATATTAGAAGTCATTAAACGAGCAGAAGAAAAATATGATCAAAAATTAAATCTAAGTAGTATTGTCAATTTAAATGACCTTTTTAAATATAAAGAAATAGAAATTAAGGATGATGAAAAAACTATATTGATGTTTTCTGAAGCTTTAAAAAGCCTAGATAAAACTCGTTTGGCGGAGGGACAGTATATTGGAAAAGATTTCCTTAAAAGATTAGACTATATCAAAAAAGAAATTGAAGATATGGAAGTGCTCACATTTGAGTTGACAAAAACAAGGAAAAAGGAAATTTCTGAAAAAATCAGATTTTACACAGAGCAGGATTCTATTGATGAAAGCAGATTAATGCAAGAAGTCGCCTATCTAATCGAAAGGTCGGATATTACAGAAGAAATTGTTCGCGTGAACATTCACATAAATGCTTTTACAGATTATTTAAAATTAAATGAGCCAGTGGGGAAAAGGTTAGGGTTCTTAGCTCAAGAGATAAATCGAGAAGTCAATACGATTGGTTCAAAAAGTCCAATTCCATTAGTTACGAGTAAAATCGTAGAAGTGAAGAATGAATTAGAAAAAATTAAAGAGCAAATACAAAACATACTATAATGAAAAATTTAATTTGTGTTTCTGCACCATCTGGATCAGGAAAAACCACATTGTGTAAAGTTGTAAGAAAGATAAGACCTGAGTTTATATGGTCTGTATCTTATACCACTAGAGCTCCCAGAAAAAATGAAATTGATGGGGAAGATTATAATTTTGTAAATCAACAAGATTTTGAAATATTAATAGATAATGGTGATTTAGCTGAATGGGAAAATGTTCATGGCAACTATTATGGTACTGTGAAAAAAGAATTAGATAATGCAATTTTGAATGAAAAAATTGTTTTGCTGGAATTAGACGTCAACGGGACAAGTTCTATTCAGAAATTATATCCAGACAATTCGTATTCCATTTTCATTGTTCCACCTAGTATAGAGAGTTTAAGAAAAAGATTGCAAATGAGGGGTAGTGAAACTGAAGCCACTATTAAAAAAAGGTTGGAAAGATTTAAAAAAGAAATGGAGTATAAAGATCGGTTTGATTCTCTATTAATAAATGATAATATAGAAGTTGCAAAAAATGATTTTTTAATAAAATTAAATCAAGTAATAAAAGGAGTGTAATAATGGGAATCAAAACTGTTCCATTGAGAAATATTGAAGAAAAAACAGATAATATTTACGAAGCTGTTGTTGTAATGTCTGGTCAAGCCAAAAGAGTCCTTGATGAACGCATTGTTCAGGAATCAATAAAAGATGCAGAAGAAGAAGATTATGGTGTATTTGATGAGATTGAAGAAAAGTCTCCTGAAGATTACATTGAGTTAGAAAAAACTACTAGTGTCGCTATAAAACAATTTATGGATGGTGATGTAAAGTGGAGTAAAAAGGAGAAAATTTTATAGACAGTGTATGAACATCGTCGATAAAAATAAGTTCATAAAGCAGCACATTGAACTTTATGGAAATGAATTGTTTTTTGATTCGCCTTCTCATTTTAGTATAAAAAGCGATTTATTAAATAATAGTGTGTTAAGTATTTTCGAATCTTCTGTTGAAGATTGTATGAAATGCGAATTAGGTACCTCAAGAAAAAAAATCGTTTTTGGTAGCGGAGACAAAAATGCTGATTTGTTAATTGTTGGTGAGGCTCCAAATGAGTACGAAGATGAAAAAGGAAGACCATTTGTTGGTAAAGCTGGAAAACTATTAGATAAAATCCTAAAAGCAATTGGTTTAAGTAGAATAGACAATGTTTACCTCACAAGTGTTATAAAGTGTAAGACGCCTAGAAACAGAGATCCATTACTATCTGAAATAAACAACTGTCATTCTTACTTATTAAAGCAAATCGAAATAATCAAACCAAAAATTATTGTTGCCCTTGGGAAAGTAGCTGGAAAGTCATTATTGAATAAAGACTTATCTCTAAAAGAACTTAGGTCTCAGTTTTACGAGTTTAACTCTACACCTTTAAAAGTGACTTACCATCCTCAAACGTTATTAAATGACCCAGCTTTAAAAAAAAATGCTTGGGAAGATTTTCAGGTCGTCCGTGACTTTATTAATTAAGTTTAAAAAATATGCCAAATAAAAAAAATGACATATTAAATGTTCAGCCTCATTCTGACGAAGCTGAACAGGCAGTATTAGGTTCAATGCTTTCTGATAAAGAGGCAGTTAACAAAGCCTTTGAGAAAAAACTTGATGCGGTTCATTTTTATAAAAAAACCCATTCGCTAATTTTTGCAGCAATGTCAATTTTAGACAAAAAAAATGAGCCAATTGATACGGTCTCTGTTGTCGATGTTTTAACAAAGAATAATGACTTAGAAACAGTTGGAGGTGCTTTTTACATTAGCGGTTTGGTTGATTTAGTCCCTACAACTGCACATGTTGCACGCTACATAAAAATTGTTATGGAGAAAGCTATTTTAAGAAATTTGATTTATTTATCAAATGACATTTCTAAAGAAGCTTTTAACGACAGTAAGGACGTTGATGACATTTTGGAGTCAGTACAGAAATCAATTTTTAATATTACTCAAGATAGACTACAAAAAGGGTTTGAAAAAATTGACCCAGTTTTACATAAAACTTTTGAAGATATTGATAGGATAGCTTCACATAAAGGTTCAGTAATAGGTGTCCCAACTGGTTTTAGTGATTTAGATGCTAAGACTACGGGCTTCCAAGCTGGTGATTTAGTCATAATCGCTGGTAGACCTGGTATGGGAAAAACATCGTTTGCCTTAAACATGATGCGTAACGCTGCAATTGATGCAAATAAGAAAATTGGTTTCTTTAGTTTAGAAATGGCAAATAATCAATTAGCTATGCGACTTTTATGTGCAGAGGCGCGTGTAGATAGTAACCTTGTAAGATCTGGAACTTTGCCTAAATCACAATATCGAAATTTAAGTCTGGCTGTCGGTCCGTTATCAAAAGCGGAAATTCATTTAGATGATACTCCAGCTTTAAGTATTCTAGAATTAAGAGCGAAAGCTAGAAGGATAAAAAATGATATAGATATTGATATGATAATTGTTGACTATTTGCAGCTTATGCAAGGTCCTAAAGGCGTAGAAAGTAGACAACAAGAGATTGCAACAATTTCTAGATCTATGAAAGCATTAGCAAAAGAATTAGACATACCAATAGTTGCTCTATCTCAATTATCTAGAGCAGTTGAACAAAGAACGGGCTCTAAAAGGCCGCAGTTGTCAGATTTAAGGGAAAGCGGTGCGATAGAACAGGATGCAGACGTTGTGCTCTTTCTTTTTAGACCATGGGTTTATTCTAGAGATGATGAAGATGAAGGAAAAGCAGAAATAATTATTGCTAAGCAACGTAATGGCCCTACGGGAATCATTGAGGCTACATATATAAACAGATACACAAGGTTTGAAAATTTAGCCCATAATCCTGATGCTCCTTTTTAATGGAAAACCCATTAGTAAGATTAGCACCTCAATTATTCGGGGATTATCCAAAAGCTTTCATTTCTTTATATAATCAAGTTTATATATCGCCTGAGACGGATAAAACGTTTCTAAAAGAAAAATTATGGAAAGCCTACGATTACGGTAGCAGATATCATGAGGGCCAGAAAAGACAATCAGGAGAGCCTTATTTTAATCATTGCATAGAGGTAGCTAGTACCTTAGCATCTTGGAATATGGATTATACAACTATTATGGCAGGCTTGTTACATGATGTTGTTGAAGATACGAAATTAACTGTTGATGATATAGAAAAAGAATTTGGTGAAGATCTTGCTAATCTAGTAGATGGTTTAACAAAAATTAGTGGAATAGAGTTTAGTACAAGAAAAGAAAAGCAAGCAGGTAATTTTATGAAAATGTTATTATCTGTAGCAAAAGACATACGTGTTATAATAATTAAGTTTGCTGATAGAATGCATAATATGAAAACTATAAGCTACCTTCCCAGAATTAAGCAGCACCGTATTGCAACAGAAACAAGAGATGTCTACTCTCCTTTAGCGCATCGTTTGGGTATGTCTAGTGTTAAATCACAGTTAGATGATCTCACTTTTCAGGTATTAAATAAAGATGAATATGATTCTATATCTTCAAAAATTAAAACAACAAACAAACAAAGAAGAAAATTAATAAATAGTTATATAGAACCAATTAATGCTGGTTTGAAAAATTATAATATAACTAGCGAGATTTTTGGAAGATCCAAATCCTTTTCTTCCATTTATGGAAAAATGCTTAATAGAAACAAATCTTTCGAAGATATTTATGACTTATATGCTATCAGAATTATCGTAAATAAAATTGAAGAGTGCTACTCTGCTTTAGGTGTTGTACATAGTGTTTTTACTCCTGTACAAGAAAGGTTTAAAGATTTTATAGCAACACCAAAAACGAATGGATATCAATCTATTCATACTACGATAATTGGAACCGATGGTAAAATGGTAGAAATTCAAATAAGAACTAGTACGATGAATGAAACTGCTGAAATTGGTATCGCTTCTCATTGGATTTATAAAGAAGGCAAAACCAGTGTAAACGATTTAGGCTCAGATATTAAATGGCTCAGAGAGTTGATTGATATTTTAAAAAACGAATCTAGTAATCCTAAAGAATTTATGGATTTATTAAAAATTGATTTATTTGATAGAGAAATTTATGTTTTTACCCCTGCAGGAGATTTAGTCCAGTTGCCAGCTGGTTCAACGCCTGTTGATTTTGCGTTTGAAGTTCATACACAAGTAGGTATGCATTGCTTAGGTGCTAAAGTGAATCATCAATTGGTTACTCTAAATGTTGAATTGAGAAGTGGTGATGTGGTAGAAATAATTACTGGCAAAAGTCAAACGCCTAGTATTAATTGGAAAAAATTTGTTATTACTAGTAAAGCAAGAAATTCAATCAATAAATATTTAAAAAACACTAGTCGTTTAGAAAGTATCAAACTAGGTAAAGAAATTGTACTTAAAACGCTCAGAAGATTAAAAATATATGGACAAAAAAATATTTATTTAAATGCCTATGGTAGTTTTGGGTTTAGTGACGAAGATTCATATTTGGCCTCTATTGGTCAAGGAAAAACTTCGTTTAGAGAAATTCATAAAAAATTAAGTACTAATCAAACTGATAAGTACAATTCTTCATATGGTAAGATTGGGGATGCAATCGAAAATATTTTTCGTCCAGCTGATGGAATAATCCTAGATGGCATTAATAACCTTATGATAAAATATGGAAAATGTTGTAATCCTATACCTGGAGACGATGTAGTTGGTTTTGTCACTAGAGGAAGAGGATTAACTGTACATAAAGTTCGGTGCCATAGTTTACCATTGGTTACGAAAGATGAAGACCGCTTGGTTGATGTTGATTGGAATCTCCCTAAAGAGGCACTTTTTAATTCTAGATTAAAAATTATAGGTTTGGATTATAAAGGTTTACTTAAAGATTTATCAGAATGTATCGTAAGTCAAAATATTAATATTGCCAGTGTGGATATAAAAGTAAATGGAGCCATTGCAACTGCCCATTTTATTGTGCAAATAAAAAATAAGCGGCAGTTGGATAGGTTAATTAAAAAAATATATAACGTTAAACATGTTGACAGCGTTGAGAGAATAGGGAAGTAAAATGGAAGTAAAAACTTTTACTAAGCGCGATATAGCGATTAAGGTTGGAAAAAATCTTAATATGAGCATACGTAAATCAATTGTATATACAGACGAAGTGTTTAAGGCTGTTCGTGAACTATTGTGTGAAGATGAAGATTATATAAGAGTTGAAATAAGAAATTTTGGAGTCTTAGAAAGTAAACCTACGAAAGCAAAACCAAAAGCAAGAAATCCAAAGACTAATGAAGAAATATTTGTCCCGGCACACAAGAAAACACATTTTAAGCCTGGTAAAATATTAAAAAATCATTTAAAAAAACCTACATAAAAATATGGGTAGGTGTATTGGAATAGACCTAGGAACAAAAAGAGTGGGTCTTGCTCTTTCAGATTCTTTAAATATCATAGCTTCACCATTTAAAACTTTAACATTTATAGATAATGATGATTTAGTATCGAAGCTGAGCAATATTATTAATGATAATAATGTTAAAACTATCATTTTAGGATTGCCTTTGAATATGAGTGGAGTAGATACGGAACAGACAAAAAAAGTAAGATCTTTCAAGGATTCACTTACAAAATTAAATATACCAATACTGTTTGAAGATGAAAGGCTTAGTTCAGTAAGTGCTAAAAAGTCACTTATAATGCAAAATGTAAAAACAGGACATAATAAAGCGGAAATTGATAGAACTGCAGCGGCAATTATTTTACAACAATTTCTAGATAAGAAGATTTAGTTGAATTTATTTTTCAGTTTAAAACCTTGGGTCCAGATGTCTTTTGCTGGTATAGCAACAGGATTAGCATTTTTCCCCTTAAACCTTGGCTTTTTGGCATGGGTATCATATATACCCTTATTTCATGTATTTATAAACTCAAGTTTAAAAAAGAATTTGATTTATGGTTATATTTTTGGATTTACATTTAATATCACAGCATTTTACTGGATTGGATCTAATTCAGGTGCAGATAAACTTACTGTAATTGGTAGTCTAGTAGCTGCAGCAGGTTATCTATCTATATTTTATGCATTAGCTGGCATATTATTTTCTCTTCTATCTAAAAATGATAAAACTCGTTTTGGCGGTGTTCTTTTTCCATTCCTCATTGTTTCTATAGAATGGATTAGAAGTTTTGGTGCGATGGGTTTTCCATGGTCAAATATTGCGCTGTCTCAATCAAAATATATTTATTTAATTCAATTCATTGATATTACGGGCACTTACGGTGTTTCATTTATTATAATTAGTTTTAATGTAATACTTTATAATGGAATCAAAAAAAAAATAGATTTAAAATATGCATTATCAATTATTTTATTTGTTTTTATAAGCTTATCATTAACTGGACGGAGTAAAATAAAAGAACTCTCAAGTTTTGATAAAAAAATCAAAACAGCAATTGTTCAACCCAATATAGATCCAAATACTAAATGGGCGAATAAAAACAAAATTATTGCTATTATGGACTCACTACATTTTGAGTCAAATAAATTTAAACCTGACTTAGTTATATTTCCTGAAACTGCTTTGCCATCTTATCTTGTAAGGGATAATTATACTAGGCAAAAGCTACAAGAGACTGTTGATAGCTTTAATATTCCGCTTTTGACAGGGACCATTCACGCTTCTAACTATAGGGGTTCAAGATACTACTTTAACAGTGCTATGTTTTTAAAGCCTCAATCTGATTATGAGCTATATTCAAAAATACATTTAGTCCCTTTTGCTGAATATGATTTATTGCCTGCAATTTTTCATCCGTTGACAAAATTAAACATAAATATTGATAGAGGTCGTTTTAAGTCAGGAGAAGAATTTGTTGTTTTTAATTGGAAAAATTTTTTGTTTTCTGATTTAATTTGTTACGAGTCTTCCGTTCCTCGAATTGCAAGAAAATTTGTTTCTATGGGCGCACAGTTTTTAGTAATTCAAGCAAATGATGGTTGGTTAGGAAATTCTTATGGCCCCTATCAACATTTTGAGCTTGCGCGTTTGAGAGCAATTGAGAATCGTGTTCCAGTCGTTAGATGTGCAAATACTGGAATATCAGGTATAATTAGACCTGATGGTACTGTACAAAATATAATTGATCTAAATCAAAAAGGTATCATATCTGAAAGCGTAAATATTGGCTTTAAAAGTAGTTTTTACACAAAGTATGGTGATATGTTTGCCTTTGGTTGTTTTATTATAACATTAGTTTTTACTTTCTATTCATGTATAAAACGATTTTTTTAACATTATTTTATTTAAATATTGGTTTTGGTGCTTCGCCTACTAATTCCATCGCTAAATCATTTTTAATTCCCGGTTGGGGCGAAATGGATTTTGGATATAAAAAATCATCAAAGTTTTTTATTCAATCCGAAATAATATTGTTGACTGGATGTTTCTCTGCATTCAAAGCTTCAAACCTCATAAAGAAGAAATATATAACTTATGCTAATGATCATGCCGGTGCTAGCAGCGCAAGCGATGATAGATATTGGGTTGATATAGGAAATTATAATACTAATTTAAATTTTGATTCTGAGCATCTACGAATGCGAGACGATAAAGAAGGTCAATGGCAAGATTTTCCTTGGGATTGGGATGGTAATGATTTTAAGCGCAAAAAATTTGAAAATATGAGGATTGCCAGCGACAAGTATTACCTAGGTGGAAAATTTTTAATCGGTGGTATTATTATGAATCATATTATTTCAGCAATTAATACATTGTACATAATCAGATTAAATGAAGATAAAAAGTTATCATTAAAATCCTCAATCAATTATAATCAGAAAAACCTCCAATATATTATTACAATGCAATTTTAATAATATTCAATTAAATCATAATTTTTAAAATTTTTGCATAGATATAAAATAATTATTCAATATGATGGGTCATTTTTTAGTGGATGGCAATTGCAGAATGAAAAAAAAACAGTGCAGGGTGAAATTGAGAATGCTCTCAAGGTTATAACAAAATCAAAAAGTCGTTTTCCAATTAAAGGGTCTGGGCGAACAGATTCTGGAGTTCATGCTTTAGGGCAAGTAGCACATTTTGATATTGATACTAGATTAACTGATCAAGAATTAAAAAACGCAATTAATTTCTACACATCAAAACATTGTAAAATTATGTCTTTGTGTAAAACATCAAGTGATTTTGATTCAAGGCATGATGCTTTAAAAAGGACCTACATATATCAGCTATACCTTGGGTCATCAATTTTATACAATAATCAGGCATGGCTAGTAGACGATATTGATTTAAGAGTTTTAAAGCAGTTGTCTAAACTTATAATTGGGGAACATGATTTTTTATCATTTTCAAAATTTGATCCATTAAAAAAACATACGTTATCAATTATCTATGGCTCAGACTGGAAAGAAAATGGAGATTTATTGACTTACACTATATCAGCTAATAGGTTTTTGCATCATATGATTAGATATATTGTTGGTACGATGGTAGAAGTGTCACGACAAAATTTTTCAGGGGATCAATTCAAATCACTATTGCAAACACCGAGAAAAAATGTACAAATTCATAAAGCGCCAGCGTGCGGACTTCAATTATTAAAAGTAGAATATGTATAAAAACACAAAAAGAATCATTGTCGGTCTAGTTTTTATAGTTTGTTGTGCATTAAGCCAGCAATTAATAAATGAATCAAGAAAAACAGCGATAACTAAAGCTATTGAAGTAGTGGGTCCTGCAGTTGCTTGCATAAATGTAGAACAAAATGTTAGCGCTTATTCATCTCCAGATCCCTTCTTTCGTTATTTTTTTCCACCTGAAATTTATCCAATGAAAAGTTCGGGTAGTGGAGTAGTGATTAGTCCAGATGGTTATGTGCTAACTAATACTCATGTTGTGGAAAAAGCATCTAAAATCACTGTCACTTTATCAGGAGGTGATGAGTATAACGCAGAAGTTGTCGGTATCGATAAAACCTCAGATTTAGCCTTACTGCTTTTAGATGGAAAAGATTTTCCATTTGTAGTTTTAGGAGACTCTGATGACTTGATTGTGGGTGAATGGGTAATTGCGCTTGGCAATCCTTTTGAGTTGTTTAGTATAAGTAATCAACCCACCGCAAGCGTAGGGATAATTAGTGCAAATCATATGGACTTTGGTATGCAAAAAGAATCGGGTCGAGTTTTACAAAACATGATTCAAACTGATGCTGCAATTAACCCTGGGAATTCTGGTGGGCCTTTAGTTAATGCTAATGGTGAAGTAATTGGAATTAATACGTTTATTTTTACTGGATCAAATCAAAATAGGGGCTCGATTGGTATTGGTTTTGCAATTCCAATAAATGCTGCAAAAAGAATAGCAAAAGAATTGAAAATATCGGGGAGTATAGATCGTAGCTTTACAACAGGTCTAGTGGTTCAGCCAATCACAAGGAGTATGATTAGACATTTAAACATCCCTTTTCGAGATGGCGTAATAGTGGTCCATGTAGATAAAAATAGTTCTGCTCAAAAAGCGGGTATTGCAATTGGGGATATTATTGTCACAACTGCAAACAAAAAGGTAAATTCACCTTCGGATATTAGAGATATTATTACTGAAAAAGATTTAAGGTCTGGTGATAGAATTGCATTTAAAATATATCGTGATGGTGTATATTTAAATATTAAACTTAGGTTAGGAACATATAAATGAGATTGGCTTCTGAAGGAAATTTAATAGTTTATCCTTTAATTGTTATTTTTGGAATTACTTTTGCTTTTAGTTATTTAACTGAATTTGATATTCTTTATATTCAAATAATAATTTTTGTAGTTTTAGTTTTTTGTCTAAATTTTTTTAGAGATCCATCAAGAATTATACCAAAAAATAAAAATTCAATAATATCGCCTGCAGATGGTAAGATAATCAAAATTAAAGAATTTGAGGATCCTGAAAGTGGAAAGAAATTAAAACTTATTTCTATCTTTCTAAGTGTGTTTAACGTTCATGCCAATAGAATGCCTGTTGATGGTAAATTTATTAATGTTAAATACGTTAAAGGAGACTTTTTAGCCGCTTTTGATCATAGAGCTTCCGAGAAAAATGAAAGAATGGAAATTTCGATAGATACTGAATTTGGTGTTATTGTTGTAAAACAAATTGCAGGGTTAGTTGCTAGAAGAATATTGTGTTATGCAAAAGAAAGTAAAAAAATGTTGGCAGGTGATAGACTAGGGTTTATTAGATTTGGTTCAAGAACCGACATCATCCTTCCTCACAACATCAATTTGAATGTTGAGCTAGATCAGAAAGTATATGGAGCAGAGACAATTCTAGGCACCTATGAAAGTTAAAATTTCGAAAAAAAGATTTTTTCCTAACACCCTTACTATATTAAATATGTTTTTGGGTTTTTCATCTATATTGCTGATAATGAACGGGGAATATATTGAGGCAGGTTTTTTAATATTGCTTGCTGGGCTGATGGATATTTTTGACGGAAAAATCGCAAGATTACTAGGGATTTCTTCAAAGTTCGGTGTTGAGTTTGATTCGTTAGCTGATGTTGTCTCATTCTGTGTTGCACCTTCAGTTTTAGTATACAATATTTACTGTGGTGAACTAAATACAATAGTGGGTTCAATTTTTAGCTTCATTCCCCTAATCGCAGGAACTGTTAGATTAGCAAAGTATAATTTGGAAAGTGATGAAGATAATCCAAAAAGTTATTTCATTGGATTATCTACACCAATATCTACCGTGACTATTTTAGCGTTCATGTATTTTAATAACAAAATTGTTGGAGGTGGCTTTTATGGCGATCCAAGATTAGGCCTGTCGCTTGTTGGAGTTTTGGGTTTATTAATGCTTAGTCCAATTCATTTTCCAAAAGCACCATTAATTACTTTTAAATCTGGTCATTCTAATTCGTTATTATTAATAATTTTGATAGTTTCATCATTTTCTTTAATCATTTGGAAGGGTTTTGCTCTCTTACCTATATGCCTAGGTTACATCATCACAAATACCCTTTTATGGGTATATAGACTTAGAACAACCAATCCTTAAATATTCTTTGAACGACTTTAAAATGAAAAAAGTTAATAGTGCAAAAACGTAAAGTTAACATAATAGTTATTTCACTTTTTATAGGTGCGATTTTTGGAAGCGTTTTTGGAAACGTATTTTCACTTGTGCTTCCTGAAAGTGTGGTGAAAGATTTTTTTCTTACTTCAATAAATTTTGATTTAGGTGGATTAGTTGGTAATGATTTAGGAGTGATTGTTATAGATTTAAAAGTTGTTGTTTTAAAATTTGGGTTATCTATGAGTTTTAATTTTACTAGCGTAATTGGTATAGCAATTGCTTATTATATATTGAGATATCTTCGATAAATTAAAATGGGGATTTTATGATGTCATCACAAGTTCAATTAGCATTTTTTAATTTAGGGCCATGGGAAATTTTATTGGTTCTTGTTGTCGTACTCGTTTTATTTGGAGCAAAGAGGTTGCCTGAGCTTGCTAGAGGATTAGGACTAGGAATCAATGAGTTCAGAGATGCTGTAGACTCTAGTAAAAAAGAAATAATGGATGTTATAGAATCTGAAGATAAAAATAAGAGCAGTGATTCGGAAGAGTAGTGCTAATTATAATTATTTATTTTTTTTTAAAAAATATTATCTTTTAAACATTATTTTTGAACAATGTCTGTTTTATCCCGTTTATTTTTTGATAAATAAATAAAAATAATCTTGAATTTTCAAAACCCTTTATTTCTACTTTTTTTATTATTGGTTCCACTTATAGTATACTTTTATAAGTACTATAGCGATAAATTTGAAGGAGCAGTTATATTCTCTTCCGAACGTTTTTTTACAAGCAATGTTAAAACTAATGGTGAGTATAAAAATAAAATTCTAAAAGTAATTGAAGTTGTAATTTTAGCACTGATTATAGTAGCCACTGCAAGGCCTCAAAAAATTGATGAATTAGTTAAGTCTAAAGTCGAAATCATTGACATCTTACTTGTTCTAGATATTTCAAGTAGTATGTTAGCAGACGACTTCTCTCCAAATCGCTTAGAGGTAGTTAAAAAAACAGCTAAAGAATTCATCGAATCAAGAGAAGGTGATAGATTGGGAATATTGGTTTTCGCTGGTCAATCATTCATTCAATGTCCACTTACAACTGATATAAATGTTCTATCCAAGTTAGTTGATGAAATTAGTGTTGCTGGTAAAGATTATGACGGTACAGCCATAGGAATGGCAATTGCTAATGCTACAAATAGGCTGAGAGATAGTCAATCTAAAAGTAAAATAATGATTCTGTTATCAGATGGAAGTAATAATAGTGGTGAAATAGACCCCACTACAGCATCAAATTTAGCAAGTGAGTTTGGGATAAAAATTTATACGATTGCCGCAGGGACCGATAACTCTGTCTCTCGCATACCGGGTAGAGGATTAATTCGAAATGAAATAGATATAGAAACATTAAAAATGATTTCGAAAGAAACAGGTGGTAAGTTTTTTAGAGCCATCAATAAAGAAGCCTTGTCAGCAATATATGATGAAATAAGTATTTTAGAGAGATCTGAGATCGAAATAAAAAGCTTTACAACATATTACGAGCTATATAGGTGGTTCTTAGTACCTGCATTAATACTATCTTTTTTCTATTTATTTTTAAAAAGATATTTTTTCAAGGTCGCGACTTAATGAATTTTAGTAATCCTTGGCTTTTTTTACTTTTGATTCCGTTACTTGTTCAATTTATTTTAGAATTATACCCGAATTTTAAAAAAGATATTTTCCCTTACGCTAATCAAAACATAAAAGACATTAATTATAAAAATATTAACTTTAGAAACCAAAAAACCGTTAGGTATTTAATCTTATTTGGAATTTTTTGTCTAATATTATCGACAGCAGGTCCTCAATTTGGAGCTAAAGTGAAAAAAGTTGAAAGGCAAGGTGTTGATTTAGTTATTGCATTTGATACATCTATAAGTATGAATGCATCAGACGTTAAGCCGTCAAGGATAGAAAAAGCGAAATATGAAATTGGTAAACTAATTCAAAAATTAAAAGGAGATAGAGTTTCGATAATAGTTTTTGCAGGAACTAGTCATTTATATCTTCCTCTTACAACAGATTATGAGGCTGCATTATTGTTTTTATCTGCAATTGATACGGAAATGATTCCAAATCAGGGTACCTCTATTAGTTCTGCTATGGAATTAGCCATTGCTACAGTTAAAAAAGATCAAAATAATTTTAAAGTTATGCTTCTAGTAACTGATGGTGAAGACCATGAAGGTAACGCAATAAATTTGGCAAAAAAAGCTTATGAAGCAGGGGTTGAAATTCATACAATAGGAGTTGGCTCTAAAATTGGTAGTTTGATACCAATGAAACAAAAACAGAACGATGACATTGAATACAAAAGGGATAAAAATGGTAAGCTTATAAATTCAATTCTTAATATAAAAATGCTTGAAGATATCGCAATAGCTGGAGGTGGTCGTTTTTTTCACTTTTCAAACGAAGGGGATAATTATTCGGATTTAAATAATGCTATTGATGCAATGGAGAAGAGGCAAATTAATTCGCATGAATATTCTCAATTTGAAGAGCGTTTTCAACCTTTGGCATTTATTTCGTTTTTGTTCTTTTTCATTGCATTCTCATTACCAACAAGGAAATTGTAAGTTTATCAAAATGTCTAAACTATTTATTTATGTTTTATCCTTTCTTTTTTCTTTTTCTTTTGCACAGGATAAAGGAATAGAGCTTTTTAATGATAAAAAATATAGTGAAGCAATTGAATATTATAAAAAAGTACTCGAGCAGAGAAAAGGTGATGCCGCTGCTGAATTGGGATTGGGTTCAAGCGCTTATTATAATGATAACATTGATCAAGCCTTGAGGAGCTTTGAAGAGGCTTCTAAATCAGATAACGAAATTATTCAATCCAAAGCTTTATATAATATTGCTAGAATTTTGCAGGATAAAGATGAAATAAGTAAGAGTTTGAAATTATATAAAAAAGCTTTAGAGTTAAATCCAAGTGATGTTGATACAAAAATCAATTATGAATTATTAAAAAAAATGAAAAACGAAGAACAGCAAGAGAATCAAGACCAAGAGGGTAGCCAAGAACAGCAAGAGAATCAAGACCAAGAGGGTAGCCAAGAACAGCAAGAGAATCAAGACCAAGAGGGTAGCCAAGAACAGCAAGAGAATCAAGACCAAGAGGGTAGTAGTGCTGATAATATTGAAAAAGAAAAATCTGACCAGATGATTCAAGCAGAAGCGATTTTAAATGCTCTTAAAGGTCAAGAAGAGATTAATCAAAAACAAAAAATTTTAAAATCTAAGATATTAAAATATGAAAAAGATTGGTAATAAGATGAAAAAAATTTGTTTTATATTAATTTTTAACTTGTCTTTTATATTTGGTTTTCAGGCTAGAGCAATTGTTGATAAGAATAATATTACTATTGACGATGTAATAAATTTTAAAATTGAATTAGAAAGTACAATTTCGTTTGGAGATCTCAATGCCAATAGTATATTTAAAGATTTTGATATAATCAGTGGCCCGAGTCAGCAAACCACTATGCAGTGGATTAATGGTCGAATGACCAATTCAAAAATCATGTCTTGGATGATTTCTCCAAAAAAAATAGGCAGATTAATAATACCTTCTTTAACTATATCGATTGGAAGGGAAAAAATATCCACAAATAAAATTACAATCCAGGTGGAAAAATCTAAATTAAATAAGAAAGACTTAGACGTTTTTATTTCAGCAGAATTAAATAAAGATAAAGTGTATCTGGGAGAGCAAATTATACTGACTTATAAAATCTATAGGAAAGTGGAGTGTTCAATTGAGCCATTTGAAATTCCGAAATTCCCAGGGTTTTGGGCTGAAGAAATATTTAGACCAAATCAGATTAAGTTTAAAAATATTTCTCTTAACGGAGTTAACTATCAGAAAGGCACTTTATATAAGGTGGCATTATTCCCTATTTCAGGTAAAGAGCATGTTTTACAACCTTTATCTGTAAAAGTGAAAAAACAAAAAAATAAAAAAAGAAACAATAGAGACCCATTTTTCAATCCTTTTTTTGACTCTTTTTTCACAGAAACCGAAACAAAAATATTAAGGAGTCAGGGTCATAAAGTGGCTATTAAAAAATATCCTGGTCTAAGACCTAGTGGATTTACTGGTGGAGTTGGGAGTTTTAAAATTTTCACTGAAACTGACGTTGATTCGACTATCGTTAATGAAGCCGTAACCTTTAAAATATCAATTGATGGAACTGGTAATATGGGTTTGTTTACTCTACCTGAAATTAAATTTTCTGACGAAATTGATCAATTTCCGCCTAAGGAACGATTTGAGAAAAATGTATTTAGAGATGAATTGTCTGGTAAAATGACATGGGAATACATCTTGGTTCCCAGGCTTCCAGGGAAATTAACTATCCCTCCAATAGCACTTACTTATTTTAATCCTAAACTTGAAAAATGGCAAAGGTTGACATCAAAACCACAGTCTGTTTTTGTTAAAAAATTAAGTAAGAACTATTTAGTGAATAATGGATTTACTAAGAGAGATATTGAAGTGATTGGTAAAGATATTAAATATATCCACATGAGTAACGTTCAGTTCTCTCCAATAATTCCGCGTTCTTTTTCTTATGCCTTTTATATCTACTTATTAAGTATCTTGATTTTAATTTCACCTTTATTAGCTAAATACGTAATTGGTTATAATCTAGATAGATTACCTGAAAAAATAAGAAATAGTGCATTGAAAAAAGCTATTAAATCTATTGAAAATTATTCTTATGATGATTCTTTTGATAATTCAAAAATTATTTATGTTTTTTTAAAAGATAGATTTCAACTTTCCAATGCTAATCTTGACACTAGGTCTATCAGTGGCCTCCTTAAAAATTTTATACCTAAAGACCTATTAAAAGAGCTTATCGAATTAGTAAAAATTTGCGATAGAATGTCTTATGGGTTTGCATCGTTAGACGATAAAAAAATAGTAAGCCAAAATATTTCTAAAATACTTAAAAAAATTGATGAAACATGTTAATAATTAAAACTTTTATATATACTACAATTATGTCAATCGTTACAGCAAATAACGAATTTGGAATATTTGAAGCTGCAAATTCACATTATAATCAAGGTAATTATGGTGATTCAATTGAGCTTTATGAAGAGATTATTTTAGATGATTTTCACAGTAGTGATTTATATTATAATCTTGGAAATGCATATTATAGGCAAGGGCTAGTTGGGCAATCTATTTGGGCATATAACAAAGCAATCTTGCTTAATCCAAGATTGGGTGATGCGAAATACAATTTAGAAATAGCAATGGCATCTATGAAAGACCGCATAGTATTACCATCGGAACTTTTACCTGTTCAAATATATATAAGCATTAAATCAAATTATACTTTTAATGAATGGCTTCTTATTGGAAGTTTAGTTGTTCTATTCACAGTTTGTTTTTTTGTGGCATCAAAATTTTTTATATTTAGTAATGAAATTGTGCAAAAATCTCTTTTCATGCTTGTTATTTTAACCACCGTATTACATTTGATTTTAATTGACTTATTTTTTGAACAAAATACACAGCAATCTGGAATTATTATTTCAAATGAAGTTAATGCATATTCTGGTCCATTTGTAGGCGAGAACACAATGCTTTTTACTATTAATGAAGGTACGAGAGCAAAAATTTATCAAAAGCAAGGAGATTGGATTGAAATAGCTATTATTAATGGCGATAAAGCTTGGATTCCTTCAAAAACCTTTCGACCATTATGATAAAAAAAATTATACTAATTATTTTTTTTCATATTTATGTTTTTACTCAATCAGAAGACTCTTTATTTTGGTTTAATCATAATGTTTTACATGAAAAATTACCCGAATTTCCATTAATTATTAATAGAGTGTTAACTGGGGCTCATATCCCATTAATTGATTCTATGAATAATAAAGAAATTGGAACATTCGAAGTTTATCGAATTCAAATTTTTGAGTCCTCAATTTCTTCAATTGCTAGAGCAGAAGCAAAAAGATTCCAAAATATTTTGGGGGATACAGTCTATATAGATTTTGAGACCCCTCTTTATAAACTTCGAATTGGAAATTATACCGTTAGAAAAAATGCTGAAAAAGCAATTAAATCTATTTCCAGGTTGGGTGTAAAAAATTCATGGATTATAAGAACAAAAACTATCATTGAGGACTGAAAATAATGGCAGGGCATAGTAAATGGGCAAATATCAAGCATCGTAAAGGAGCCCAAGATGCAAAAAGGGGAAAAGTATTCACAAAAATAATTAAAGAAATTACAGTCGCTGCTAGACTTAGTGGTGGTGATTTAGAAGCAAATCCTAGGCTAAGAAGAGCGGTATCTAATGCTCGGTCCAATAATATGCCCCAAGATAATATTTTTAGAGCAATTAAAAAAGGTACTGGAGAGTTAGAAGGAGTTAATTATGAGGAAATGATTTATGAAGCATATGGCCCAATTGGAATAGCAATTTATATGGAGGTCATAACAGATAATAAAAATCGAACTGTATCAGAGCTTAGGCATATCTTAAATAAAAATAATGGCAGTTTAGCTGAGCCAGGCAGTGTCTCATGGATGTTTAGAAGAGTAGGAATGATAATATTAGTATCAAATTTGCCGGATGAAAATACTTTATTAAATGATATTTTAGAAAGTGGGGCTAATGACTTTGAGATAAATGACAATGAGGCGTATGTATCAACAGAGCAAAGTGAGTTGATGGTGGTTAAAGAGAATCTTGAGATAAGAGGATATAATATTAAATCATCAGAGCTTATAATGTCTCCGAATTCTTTACAAAGTGTTGATATTGAAAATGCTGATAAAGTCTTGAATTTGATGGAAATCATTGATAATCATGATGATGTCAATCAAGTATATTCTAATTTTTCTTTAAATGAAGTAAATTGAGTATAACAAGAATTATATCCATTGATCCGGGAATTAATATTACGGGCTTTAGCATAATCGACTTTCAAAAATCGCATATTAAGCTTGCTGCTTATGGTGTAATAAAACCAGATAAAAAAGATCGTCTTGAAAAACGATTATTGCATTTGCATGATGAAACTCATTCGATAATAAATAAATTTAAACCTAGTATTATGGCAATTGAAGATAGTTTCTACAGTAAAAATGTAAAATCTGCTGTAGTTTTAGGTCAGTCACGTGCTTCAATGATGTTAGCTGGAGCTAAATTAAATCTTGATATTTTTCATTTTGCGCCTAGGAAAGTAAAACAATCCCTATGTGGTAATGGATCGGCAACAAAAGAGCAAGTGCAGTTTATGGTAGCAAGTATTTTAAAGTTAGATGCGCTTCCCCATCCAATAGATATAACAGATGCCATGGCAGTTGGGATTTGTTTTGTAAATAACTATAACACTTTATAGAATTAAAGAGAACAGCAATGATATCACAAATTAATGGAAAACTAATTTCTTTAAATGAGGGATTTGTAATTATAGAATTGGGCGGTCTAGGATTAAAAGTCAATATGTCAACATCTTCCATTAGAAATTTTAAGTTAAATGAAATTATTTCTATTGTTACGCACATGCATGTAAGAGAGGATTCCTTAGATTTATTTGGTTTTATTAATGAATCAAGTAAAAAACTCTTTTTAATGTTAATCTCCATTAGCGGGATTGGGCCGAAGCTTGGTATGACAATATTAAGCGGTATCGAGCCTGAAAAATTAAAAACTTGTATAATCTCAGGTGATGTTAAAACACTGACTTCCATTTCTGGGGTAGGTGCTAAGACTGCTAAAAGAATTATTATAGAGTTAAAAGATAAGTTTTCTAAAGTTGATGATGAAAATTTAGGTTTTAATGATGAAAAAGATTCTGAAATTTCCAATAATATTTTGAATGCATTGATTAGTCTTGGCTACAGCGAGATTGAGTCAAAAAAAGTAATTGAAAAGCTAAATTTATTGAATCCTGACCAGAATGATAAAAGAATTGAAACTTTAATTAAAGAAGCTTTAGATATACTAAATGGCTCATAAACCTAAAAAAACAGCGCTTTATGACTTTCATATTGCAAATAGTAATAATGTTGTAGATTTTTCCGGATTTTATCTTCCTGTATTTTATAGTAGTATAATGGATGAGCACCGTGCAGTTAGAAACAAAGCTGCCCTTTTTGATGTTTGTCATATGGGGCAATTAATCATAAGTGGAATAGAATCTGAAAAATTTGTTCAAACAGTCACAACAAATGATGTCAGTAAACTTAGCTCTGGACAGGCTCAATATTCTGCAATATGTAATGAATCAGGCGGGTTAATTGATGATATTATTGTCTATAAACGTAAAACAGATTATATGATAGTAGTTAATGCTTCAGGCATTGAAAAAAAATACAAGTGGCTCAAATCAGTTTCAACAAAAAGTGTTCAAATTGAAAACATAAGCAATGAGCTTTCAATGATTGCAATACAGGGACCTTTATCACGTGAAATTATTCAAGCTGGATGTGGGTTCAATATTTCAAAATTAAAGTTCTATAATTTTATTGAAAGTATTGATTTTCTTGGTTTTAATATTTTATTGTCAAGGACTGGTTATACGGGGGAGCTTGGTTTTGAAATTTATTGTTCTAATGAAGCTGTTAGTCATATTTGGAATTCCATACTTGAAGACTTTAAGAGTGCTGGTGTGAAGCCGGCGGGCTTAGGGTCAAGAGATACTCTGAGACTGGAAATGGGTTACTTGCTTTATGGTAGTGATATGAATATTAAAACTACTCCTTTCAACGCTGGTCTTGGGTGGATTACAAATTTAAAAAAAGGTGATTTTATTGGTCGCGATGAAATGATATCTAATAAAAAATCCTTAGATACTGTTTTAATATATTTTATCATGACTGAAAAAGGTATTCCAAGACCTGGGTGTGATATAATCATGCGAAACGAGGTAGTCGGTTATGTATCTAGCGGGACTATTAGTCCTAGTTTAAATAAAGGTATAGGTATCGGTTATATAAAAGCAGAATATTTAGGTACAGACAAGCTGATTTCAATCGGGATTAGAGGTCGCAATAAAAAAGGGGAGTTGGTAAATGCGCCTTTTTATAAAAAAGGTAGTTTAAATAGCTAATTATTAATCATAATTCTATATATAATCTAAATTATTATTCTTATTTTTGAATCAGTCCAATATGCCTAAGAAAACTTCAAATAAAAATGATAAACGCCATGAAATTCTTGGTGTTTTAATTTTGGCTGTTTCTACATTTATTGTTGTCAGTCTCATTGGGCATGATTCCAGCGAAGAATTAGTTATAAGTCCAGATGCTCAAATTAATAACCCTATGGGCATACTAGGAGTTCTTGTATCACATTTATTAATCAAGCTTGGTTTTGGCTATGTTGCATTAGCTATCCCTATTTTGGGGGTTTATTGGGGGTGGGTCTTTTTTTCTAAGAAAGATAAAAACCAACCCCTTAAGCTTTCTTCTTATGGTTTGCTTGCTATGTTGTTGCTATCCATCAATGTAGGGGTGTTTTCAATATATTTAAGCCTAGGGCCTTCTAAATTTTATTATTCTGGATTTTTTTCAGGCATGCTTGCTAACTTTTTTTTGGATATGTTGAGTATCTATGGATGTACGATATTCATCATAGCCGGTTATATAATGCTGGTTAGAGCATATTTCGATCTTGATTTATATAAACCAATATTGATTTTAAAAGAAAAAATGCTTTTAACGTGGAACGGGTTTTTAGAAAACCGTGAATTAATTGCAAAAGAAAATGAAAAAAGAAATCATACAAATGAACTAAAATCTAAAATTAATTTAGTTGACGATTTAAATAATAAATCAATAATTGAACAATCTGTAGATGTATTAGAACGCATTTCAACTGAGAAACCTCCAACCGAGGAACACTCAACCGAGGAACACTCAACCGAGGAACACTCAACCGAGGAACACTCAACCGAGGAACACTCAACCGAGGAACACCCAACCGAGGAACACTCAACCGAGGAACACTCAACCGAGGAACACTCAACCGAGGAACACCCAACCGAGGAACACTCAACCGAGGAACACCCAATTGAGGAACACCCAATTGAGGAACACCCAATTGAGGAACACCCAATTG
>Ga0233444_10001134_pt1 | contig 31123 bp, 38 predicted proteins | sample SI_124_October20_6_FD_182792 | JGI IMG/M metagenome (GOLD analysis project Ga0233444, IMG submission 182792) | Seawater microbial communities from Saanich Inlet, British Columbia, Canada - SI_124_October2016_10_MG | ecosystem: Environmental > Aquatic > Marine > Inlet | place: Canada: British... | reverse complement strand
AAACAGTTGGAGCTGGAGTAGTAACTAAAATAATTAAATAACGCTTAGGAGCGTAGTTCAATTGGTAGAGCGCCGGTCTCCAAAACCGGAGGTTGTGGGTTCGAGTCCCTCCGCTCCTGCCAAACTAAGTAAGATTTATGAAAAATCCTCTTAAATTTATTCAGGAAGTTAAGCAAGAAACTTTCAGAATCACTTGGCCTACAAAAAAAGACACCATGATGGGTGCAGTTATGGTATTTGCTTTGGCTTCTATAGCGGCAATATTCTTTTTAATTTTAGACCAAATTTTAAGATTTCTACTTAACTTTATTTTAACAATTAATTTTTAATTTATGAACTGGTACATTGTACAAGCATATTCTGGCTTTGAAAAAAAAGTTGTTGAAACAATTAAAGATGAATTAAAAAAACATAAATTATCAGAAAATTTAGAAGAAATCTTAGTACCGACACATCAAGTAACCGAAGTAAAAAAAGGCAAAAGAACAAAAAAAGAAAGAAAATTTTTCCCAGGCTACGTGTTGATAAAAATTGAACTAACAAAACAAATTTATCATTTAATTAAAAATTTACAAAAAGTAAGTGGCTTTTTAGGTTCTTCAGATAAACCAACTCCTATATCTGATAATGAAATAAAGAGAATATTGGGTCAGGTCACAGAAAGTGCTGAAACTCAAAAAACAGGCATAAGTTTTGAAATTGGTGAAAAAGTTAAAGTTTGTGATGGCCCATTTGCCTCATTTAATGGATTAATTGAGGAAATTGATGAAGAAAAATCTAGACTTAAAGTGTCAGTTTCTATATTTGGTAGAGCTACACCAGTTGATTTAGAATTTAACCAAGTAGAAAAAAATTAGATGGCAAAAGAAATAACAGGTTACGTCAAACTACAGATTAAAGGAGGTCAAGCAAATCCAGCGCCTCCGGTTGGCCCTGCATTAGGTCAAAGAGGGATTAATATAATGGAATTCTGCAAAGCTTTTAACGAAAAAACTAAAGCTTTTATGGGTAAGCCTGTTCCTGTAGTTATTACTGTTTATAAAGATAAGAAATTTGATTTTATAATTAAATCTCCACCCGCATCACATTTTATTAGAGAAGCCGCGAAATTAAAAAGTGGATCAAAAGAACCAGGTAGAGTGGTTGCTGGTTCAATTACAATGAAGCAAGCCGAGGCCATTGCTAAAGAAAAAATGAAAGATCTTAATGCTTTTGATATTAAAGAAGCAACAAAAATTATTTGTGGTTCAGCTAGATCAATGGGGATTGAAGTTAAGGAATAATTATGAAAAAAAAATCAAAAAGATATGAAAATATTTTAAAATCATCTGAAAATAAAAAAAAAGTTAGTTCAAAAGAAGCGATAGATTTAGTAAAAAAAAATTCTACAACTAAATTTGACGAGTCTATAGATGTTTCATTAATCATAAACCTAAAACAATCAAAAGGTGGTGATTTAAGTTTGAGAACAACTGTCAATCTTCCAAATGGTTCTGGAAAAAAAAGTAAAATAGCTGTTTTATGTGAAGCAGATAAACTAGATGAAGCAAAAAAAAGTGGAGCAGAGATTGTTGGTTCTGATGATTTGATTGAAAAAATTGCTGCAGGAAAATTTGATTTTACAAAATTAATTTGTACTCCTGGGATGATGGGTAAAATTGGTAAGCATGGTAAAGTGCTTGGCCCTAAAGGGTTAATGCCTAATCCAAAGCTTGGTACCGTAGCAACTGACATAGCAAAAGCAGTAAAAGATATTAAAACTGGATTAATTGAAATAAGAAATGATAAAGATGGTAATCTAGCAGCGACAATAGGTAGAAAAAGTTTTACTAACGAAAAATTATTAGAAAATTTTAATCACTTTATTGAATCTGTAAAAAAAGAAAAGCCAGAAACAATTAAAGGTGAGTTTATTAAAAATATTTTTTTAACATCTACAATGGGAATTTCTTACAAAGTTGGAGCTAAATAATTATGATGAATAAAGAAGCAAAGAAAAACTATGTTGAAGAGATGAAAAAAAATTTCACCTCCAATGAGTCTGTAATGATTGCTCAATATCAAGGTTTAAACGTTACAGAACTTGATGAATTAAGAAAAGAACTAAGAGATAAAGGAATATTATTTAAAATTACAAAAAATAGAATTACAAAAATAGCTTTAAAAGAAACGCCAGTTAAAGATTTAGAAAAATACTTTACAGGACCTACAGCTGCAGCCATTTCTTCAGATCCAATTACTACTGCTAAAATTTTGACTAAATTCGCAAAATCACATGATAAATTAAAAATCGTTGCAGGCTTCATGGATGGTAAGGTTCTAGACCAAAAAGAAGTGGCTATAATCGCCACACTACCTTCGCTTGAAGAGGCTAGGGGTAAAATTGTAGGTATATTAGCGACTCCAGCCCAAAAATTAGTAAGTATTTTACTTGCACCTGGCTCAAAAATTGCTAATTTAGCGCGCGCAAAGAGTTTAAAAAATTAAATCACAGGATCATAAAAATGGCAGACTTAAATAAAATCATAGATGAGCTTTCTACACTAACAGTTGTAGAGGCAGCAGAACTTTCAAAACAACTTGAAGAAAAATGGGGTGTTACAGCAGCAGCACCTGTAGCAGCGGCACCAGCAGGTGGAGCAGCAGCGCCAGCTGAAGAGAAATCTGAATTTTCACTTTTCTTAGCAGCTACTGGAGATAAAAAAATTAACGTTATTAAAGAAGTAAGAGCAATAACTGGTTTAGGTTTAAAAGAAGCTAAAGATTTAGTTGAAGCCGCTCCAAAAGAAATTAAAGGTGGTGTAGCTAAAAAAGAAGCTGAAGAATTTAAGAAAAAACTTGAAGCAGCTGGAGCTAAAGTAGAATTAAAGTAAACTAAAATTTAAGATGAGGTTTTATTGCAGATTACAATCTGCAATGAAATCTTTTTATATTTAATGCAATTATCTTTTACTCAAAAAAAACATATTAGAAAAAATTTTGGCAAATTAGTCGAAGGTTTATCAATACCCAACCTTATAGAAGTTCAAAAAAATTCTTACAACGAGTTTTTACAGTCAAAAACACTGAGTGAACAATTAAGTGATTTGTCTAAAGGAATTGATAAAGTTTTTAAAAGTATTTTTCCTATAGAAGATGGAAATGATAAATCTACATTAGAATATATCTCATACAAATTAGAGAAACCAAAATTCGATGTAATTGAATGCAAACAAAGAAGTTTATCTTATTCCGCTTCATTAAAAGCAAACTTGAGACTTGTTGTTTATGACATTGATGTAGAAAATAATACAAAACAAATTCTATCTGCTAAAGAACAAGAAGTATTTATTGGCGAATTACCTTTAATGACTCCAAGTGCAACTTTTATAACTAATGGTGTTGAAAGAGTTGTTGTGAACCAAATGCATAGAAGCCCGGGTGTTTTCTTTGATCATGATAAAGGCAAAACGCATGCAAGTGGTAAACTATTATTTAATTGTAGAATTATTCCAGGAAGAGGATCGTGGTTGGATTTTGAATTTGATCCTAAAGATATTTTATATTTTAGAATTGATAGAAAAAAAAAGCTTCCAATTACAACTATACTATTTGCCCTAGGATTTACAAAAGAAAAAATTATAGAAACTTTTTATACTACAAGTAAGTATACTTATAATTCATCATCTAAAAATTGGATCACTGATTTTGATCCTGAAAATTATAAAAGACCAATGAAACTTTCTTATGATTTAATTGATGCTAAAAATAACAAGAAAGTTTTAGCAACTGGAGAAAAATTAAATATAGTTATTGCAAGAAAATTAAAAGAAAAGGGTTTAAATTCTATAGCTGTTACCAACGAACAAATAATTGGTCAGTATATTGCTTCAGATATAAAAGAGAAAAATGGAGAAATTTTAATAGGAGCTGGTTTTGATATTACCGAAGAACAACTCGAAAAAATAATTACTCAAGAAGAAAAGGAAATTTACATTGTAAATGTCGATCCTATAAATAAAGGACCATATATATTAGAGTCCTTAAAAATTGACAAAAACTCAAACAAAACCGAAGGTCTAAGTGACATTTATAAAGTTTTAAGACCTGGTGAAGCACCATCTGTAGAAATTGCAGAAGAAATATTTAACAATCTGTACTTTAAAAAAGAAAGATATGATTTGTCTGAAGTAGGAAGAGTTAAACTTAATTCTAAATTAAATTTAAATACTAGCGCAAAGAAGACAGTTTTAGAAACTCAAGATATCTTAGAAATTATAAAATTTATGCTAGCTCTAAGAGATGGAAAAGGTGAAGTTGATGATATTGATCACTTAGGAAATAGACGTGTAAGATCTGTAGGTGAACTTGTAGAAAATCAATTTAGAATTGGTCTTTTAAGAATGGAAAGAACAGTTAAAGAAAAGATGTCTACATTTCTTGAAATCGAGTCTGCTATGCCCCAAGATTTAATAAATGCTAAACCAATTACTACATCTTTAAGAGATTTTTTTTCAACTTCTCAACTTTCACAATTTATGGATCAAACTAATCCTCTTTCAGAAATAACTCATAAAAGAAGAGTTTCGGCGTTAGGTCCAGGAGGACTAACAAGAGAAAGAGCTGGATTTGAAGTAAGAGATGTTCATCCAACTCATTATGGAAGAATTTGTCCTATTGAAACACCAGAGGGACCAAATATTGGACTAATTAATAGTTTAGCTACTTACTGCAGAGTAAATAAATTTGGTTATATTGAAAGTCCCTACAAAAAAGTTGTAAGTGGTAAAGTAACAGCAGAAATAAAATATTTATCTGCAATCGAAGAAGAAAAATTTACAATTGCCCAAGCAAACTCTACTTTAAATAAAGATGGGTCTTTCGCAGAAGAATTAGTAGCTTGTAGAAAAAATCTTAATTTTGAACTTTCATCACGTGAAGCTATTGATTTCATAGATGTTTCTCCAAAACAACTAGTTTCAGTTGCAGCTGCTTTAATTCCTTTTTTAGAGAATGATGATGCCAACAGAGCTTTAATGGGTTCAAATATGATGAGACAAGCAGTTCCATTATTAAAACCTGAGTCTCCATTAGTTGGTACAGGAATTGAGTCTGACGTAGCTCTAGACTCAGGAGTCACAATTGTTGCTAAACGTAGCGGTGTAGTTGATAAAATCGATGGAAAAAGAATAGTAGTTAAAGCCACTGATGTGACAGATCTATCTCAATCTGCGGTAGATATTTATAATTTATCTAAATTTCAAAGATCAAATCAAAATACATGTATTAACCAAAAACCATTAGTAAAAGTTGGAGATAAAATAAAACGAGGTGATATTATTGCTGATGGGCCAGCGACTAAATTAGGTGAATTAGCTTTAGGAAAAAATGTAACTGTCGCTTTTATGCCTTGGCAAGGCTATAATTTTGAAGATTCAATCCTTATTTCAGAAAGATGTGTAACTGATGATGTATTTACATCAGTTCATATAGAAGAATATGAGTCAATGGCTAGAGATACAAAACTAGGAGCTGAAGAAATTACTAGAGATATTCCTAACGTTAGCGAAGAAAGTTTAAGAAATTTAGACGAGTCAGGCATTGTTTATGTTGGAGCAGAAGTTAAACCAAGTGATATTTTAGTTGGTAAAGTAACACCTAAAAGTGAAACTTCTTCAAGCCCTGAAGAAAAATTATTAAGATCTATTTTTGGGGAAAAAGCAACTGATGTTAGAGATTCTTCTCTAAAACTTCCTTCAGGTAGTACAGGAGTAGTAATAGATGTTCGAGTTTTTAATAGGCACGGAATCGAAAAAGATGAGAGATCTATTGCAATTGAAAGAGCAGAAATTGAAGTTGTTCAAGAAGATAAAAAAGTTGAGGAAGAAATACTTAATAGAAATATAAAACAAAGAGTTGTAGATTTATTAAATGGCCAAAGTATAAATAAACAATTTAAAGAATTAAAACCTGGAACAACATTAAATCAAAATGATTTTGCTGACTTATCTCTTAAAGATTTATGGAAAATTCCTTTGCAAAAAAATGACATTAATACTGATTTAGAAAAACTAAAAAATCAATTCGATAATGCATCAGAAGATATTAGGCTTAGATTTGAAGACAAAGTAACAAAAATTCAACAAGGTGATGATTTATTACCAACTGTTATGAAAGTTGTTAAAGTTTTTGTTGCTGTTAAAAGAAGATTAATGCCAGGTGATAAAATGGCAGGAAGACATGGCAATAAAGGAGTGGTAAGTAAAATTGTTCCGGTTGAAGATATGCCTTATATGGAAAATGGTAAACCAGTTGATATCGTATTAAATCCACTGGGAGTTCCAAGTCGTATGAATGTTGGTCAAATTCTAGAAACACATTTAGGTTGGTCTTGTTCAGAGCTAGGGGATCAAATTAAACAATATTTAAAAAACTTTGACAACGAAATAAACAATATAAAAAATAAACTGAAAGAAATTTATGGTAAAGATTATTTTGAAGAAGTTATTTCTAAACTTTCAAATAAAGAAGTGGCAGAGTTAGTACAGAATTTATCAAACGGTGTTCCTATAGCTACTCCAGTATTTGATGGAGCGTCAACCGATGATATAAATAAAATGTTAGATCTAGCAAAATTACCCAACAGTGGACAAACGCACTTGTGGAACGGACAAACTGGAGAAAGATTTGATAGACCTGTAACAGTAGGAATTATTTATATGCTTAAATTAAATCATTTAGTAGAAGATAAAATACACGCAAGATCAACAGGTCCTTATAGTTTAGTAACACAACAGCCTCTTGGTGGTAAAGCGCAGTTAGGTGGCCAAAGATTTGGGGAGATGGAAGTCTGGGCTTTAGAAGCTTATGGCGCTTCATACACACTTCAAGAAATTTTAACAGTGAAATCTGATGATGTAGCAGGAAGAACTAAAGTTTATGAGACTATAGTAAAAGGAAATAACAATTTCGAGTCTGGTGTACCTGAATCTTTTAACGTATTAATTAAAGAAATAAGAGCATTAGGTTTAAATATCGAATTGAATTAATTATGGAAAAAAATTTATCTAAAAGTTTTGAAAATCAAAATATTACTCAAGAAAATAATTTTGATAGTATTAAAATTACATTAGCCAGTCCAGAAAAGATCAGATCTTGGTCTTATGGAGAAATTAAAAAACCTGAGACTATAAATTATAGAACTTTTAGACCTGAAAAAGATGGATTATTTTGCTCAAGAATATTTGGTCCGGTTAAAGATTATGAATGTCTTTGTGGAAAATATAAAAGAATGAAATTTAGAGGAATAATATGTGAAAAATGTGGTGTTGAAGTAACAAAATCAAATGTAAGAAGAGAAAGAATGGGTCATATAGATCTAGCATGTCCTGTTGCTCACATTTGGTTTTTAAAATCTTTACCTAGTAGGATTTCTTTAGCTATAGACATGAAACTTAAAGAAGTTGAAAAAGTTTTATATTTTGAAAGCTTTATAGTTGTTGAACCTGGTTTAACTACACTAAAAAAAGGCCAACTGATATCTGAAGAGGCCTTGCTAAAAGCTCAAGAAGAATTTGGTGAGGACGCTTTTAATGCTGGTATAGGCGCAGAAGCAGTTAGAGAAATTTTAGTTAGTTTAGATCTTAAAAAAGAACAAAAAAAATTAAGAGAGTTGCTTCCTGAAATAAAATCAAAGGTAACTGAAGAAAGAACAATAAAAAGATTAAAACTAATAGAATCTTTTATTACATCTGGAAATAAACCAGAGTGGATGATTTTGACATCTGTTCCAGTTATCCCTCCTGAATTAAGACCTTTAGTCCCACTAGATGGTGGAAGATTTGCTACGTCTGATTTAAACGACTTGTATAGACGTGTTATAAATAGAAATAATCGATTAAAAAGACTCTTAGACTTAAAAGCTCCAGACATTATTGTTAGAAATGAAAAAAGAATGCTACAAGAGTCTGTAGATGCACTTTTTGATAACGGTCGAAGAGGTAGAGTAATTACAGGAACAGGAAAAAGACCTCTTAAATCACTAGCAGAAATGCTTAAAGGAAAACAAGGAAGGTTTAGACAGAATTTATTAGGTAAAAGGGTTGATTACTCTGGTAGATCAGTAATCGTTGTAGGACCTGAATTAAAATTGCACCAATGTGGTTTACCAAAGAAAATGGCATTGGAATTATTTAAACCTTTTTTATACGCAAGATTAGATAAACTAGGTTTAGCCACAACTATTAAACAAGCAAAAAAATTAGTGGAAAAAGAAAAAAGTGAAGTTTGGGACTCTTTGGAGCACATAATTCGAGAACACCCAGTTCTCCTAAATAGAGCGCCCACATTACACAGATTAGGAGTTCAAGCTTTTGAGGCAAAACTAATAGAAGGTAACGCTATAGAACTTCACCCTCTAGTTTGTGCTGCTTTTAATGCTGACTTTGACGGTGACCAAATGGCAGTTCATATCCCGTTAAGTATTGAGGCACAATTAGAAGCTAGAGTTTTAATGATGTCTACAAACAACATTCTTAGCCCCTCAAATGGTAAACCTATTATTGTACCAAGCCAAGATATTGTTTTAGGTATTTATTATTTATCACAAGCAGAAGACAGCGATAAAAAACCTAAAGGAATATTTTCTAGTATAGAAGAAATTGAACAAGCTCTTGAAAATAAATCGATTAGCTTACATTCTAAAATAATTTCAATATTTGAAACAGTAGATGTAGATGGCAATACCTTAATTGAGAAATACACAAGTACAGCAGGTAGATTTTTACTAGCTAATGTCTTACCAAAAAATCATAATATTAAATTTACTACAGTTAACAAGTTGCTAACTAAAAAAAATGTCTCAGAAGTAATTGATACTATTTTTAGGTTTTGTGGGCAAAAAGAAACAGTTATTTTCTGTGATAGAATTAAAACACTTGGCTTCAAACATGCATTTAAAGCTGGAATCTCTTTTGGTAAAGATGACTTATTGATACCTAAAACAAAAGAATCTTTAATAAACAATACAAAAAAACAAATTGAAGAATATGAAAAACAATACTCAGATGGATTAATAACTAGAGGTGAAAAATATAATAAGGTAGTTGATATTTGGTCTAAATGTACTGACACCGTTGCAAATGAAATGATGAAGGAAATATCTTCAGCAGAAAAAATTTACGATGATGATAGAATAGAAACTAATTCTGTGTATATGATGGCTGATTCAGGTGCAAGAGGATCTCAAGCGCAAATGAAGCAATTAGCTGGTATGCGAGGCCTAATTGCAAAACCATCTGGTGAAATTATTGAAACGCCAATTATTTCTAATTTTAAAGAAGGTTTATCTGTATTAGAATATTTTAACTCAACACACGGAGCTAGAAAGGGTTTGGCAGACACTGCTTTAAAGACTGCAAATTCAGGTTATTTAACTAGAAGATTATGTGACGTTGCTCAGGATGTTCAAATTACAAAAGCCGCATGTGATCCAAAAAAAAGATCATCAGTTTATATATCTGAAATCATTGAAGGTGGAAATATTTTAGTAAGTTTATCTGAAAGAGTTTTAGGTAGAGTTATAGCTGAAAACATTAAAAATCCGGTTACAGGAGAAATTATAATCAAAAAAGATAAGTTAATAGATGAATTTGATTGTGAAAAAATAGATGCCGCTGGTGTAAAATCAGTAAATGTGTATTCAGTAATTACGTGCGCTTCAACAAGAGGTGTTTGCCAAATATGTTATGGAAGAGACTTAGCTAGAGGAAAATTGGTTAGTATAGGTGAGGCTGTTGGAATGATTGCAGCTCAGTCAATAGGTGAGCCCGGAACTCAATTAACTATGAGAACTTTTCACGTCGGTGGAACCGCACAAATTAAAGAAGAGTCCCAAATAATCTGCCAAACAAAAGGTAAATTAAATATAATCAATAAAAATTTAATTGAAGACTCGAAGAAAAATACGATCGTGATGGGACGAAATACTCAATTAAGTATAGAAGACGATCAGCAGAGACAACTTGGAATTTATAAAGTGAATTATGGTTCAAAACTTTTTTTTAAAGACGGTGATATGATTGAAAAAGGTAAAAAAATTGCTGAATGGGATCCTTATACACTGCCTGTAATTGCTGAAACAGCTGGAATTGTAAACTATATGGATCTTATGGAAGGAAGTTCTTTAACAGAAACACTAGATGATGCTACTGGATTATCTTCCAAATCAGTAACTGACTGGAAATCTTCATCTAAAAATTCTGAATTAAAACCTAGAATTACTTTACGAAATGAAAAAGGTGAAATTATAAAAAAAGCAGATGGTAACGAAGCCAGATACTACTTGGTACCTGATACAGTTTTATCTGTAAAAGATGGTCAAAAAATATCAGCTGGTGATGTTTTAGCTAGACTTCCAAAAGAAACTTCTAAAACAAAAGATATAACTGGTGGTTTACCAAGAGTGGCTGAATTATTTGAAGCAAGAAAACCTAAAGATAGCGCTATCATAGCTGAAAATGATGGAGTAATTGAATTTGGCAAAGAAGTAAGAGGCAAACAAAAAATTTCAATAGTTTCTTCTAACGGTGATACTTCAAACTATTTAATACCTAAAGGAAAGCACGTTAATTTTAACCAAGGTGAAAAAATAAAAAAAGGTGAATATTTGCTCGATGGCGCGCCACTGCCGCACGATATTTTAAGAGTTTTAGGTGTAGAAAAATTAACTGAATACTTTATTACAGAAGTCCAAGAAGTATATAGGCTACAAGGTGTTGTAATTAACGATAAACACATTGAAACTATAGTAAGGCAAATGTTAAAACGAGTTGAAATAAAAAATCCAGGAGACTCAGACTTGCTATCAGGAGAAGTAATTGATTTATTAGATATTAATGTAATTAACGATAAATTAAGAGCTGATAAGAAAAAACCCGCAGTATTTGAGCGAATTTTATTAGGTATCACAAAAGCTTCTTTACAGACAAATTCTTTTATATCCGCTGCCTCTTTTCAGGAAACAACAAGAGTGTTAACTGATGCTTCGATACGAGGAAAAGTAGACTCTTTAGAAGGGTTGAAAGAAAATGTTATAGTCGGAAGACTTGTGCCTGCTGGAACTGGTTTAACTAAAATTGACTGGGATAAAAAAGCTAGAGAACAAGACAAAACAAGGCTAGAAGAGCTTAAAAAACAAGAGCTAGAATCTGCTCCTATAGAGCCAGAACAGACAGCATAAATTACGTCAAAAAATTCTTAAACATTGACTTTTACAGATTCAATGTTAATTTACGGCAAATTTTGAATGTTAGAAGTAAGGTGTATTAAAACCTTAAACACTAACGAAATTTACATCAAGGTATTTCTTACTTTAACTTCAAAATATTATTATGCCAACTATTAATCAATTGATTAAAAAAAGTAGAATTAAACCAATCGCGAGAAACAAAGTTCCCGCCCTTGAAAAACAACCTCTTAAAAGAGGTGTGTGTGTTAAAGTTTATACTACAACTCCAAAAAAACCTAACTCTGCACTAAGAAAAGTAGCAAGGGTAAGGTTATCAAATGGTTTTGAAGTTACAGCTTACATACCAGGTGAAGGACATAATTTACAAGAGCACTCAGTAGTTCTTTTGAGGGGTGGTCGTGTAAAAGATTTACCTGGAGTTCGTTATCACATATTAAGAGGTAATTTAGATACACAAGGCGTAGCAAATCGTAAACAAAGACGTTCTTTATACGGAGCAAAAAAACCTAAATAAACTATGTCTAGAAAAAGAAAAGCACCAGTAAGAAAAGTATATCCTGATCCAAAATTTCATTCTGAAGTTATTTCTAAATTTATTAACTCTATAATGTATGATGGAAAAAGATCTACTGCAGAAAAAATTCTTTATGATGCTTTAGATAAAATTAAATTAAAAAATAACGATGACCCTTTAAAAATTTTTAACTCTGCAATTAGTAATGTTAAACCAAATGTTGAATGTAGATCAAGAAGAGTTGGTGGCGCTACTTATCAAGTTCCTGTAGAAGTAAAGTCAAAAAGAGCTCAGGCATTAGCACTTAGATGGCTTATGGATGCTACTCGAAAAAGAAAAAATAAAACAATGGCAGAAAAACTATATGCAGAAATTTTAGATGCATCTCAAAATAAAGGATCGGCAATAAAAAAAAGAGAAGATACCCATAAAATGGCAGAGTCAAATAAAGCTTTTGCACATTTTAGATGGTAAAGAATTATGGCTAAATATACTTTAGATAAATATAGAAACATAGGTATCATGGCTCATATTGATGCTGGAAAAACAACTACAACTGAAAGAGTTTTATATTACACAGGAAAAAGTCATAAAATAGGTGAGGTTCATGATGGAGCTGCAACTATGGACTGGATGGAACAAGAACAAGAAAGAGGTATTACAATTACATCGGCAGCAACAACTTGTTTTTGGAGAGATCACAGAATTAATATTATTGACACTCCTGGTCACGTTGATTTTACAATTGAAGTTGAAAGATCTCTTAAAGTTTTAGACGGTGCAGTTTGTGTTTTTGATGGTGTTGCTGGTGTAGAACCACAATCTGAAACTGTTTGGAGACAAGCAGATAAATATAAAGTTCCAAGAATATGTTTTGTAAACAAATTAGACAGGACTGGTGCTGATTTTTACCGTTGTGTTGACATGATTAAAGATAGATTAGGTTGTAAGCCATTAGTTCTTCAATTACCTGTTGGTTCAGAAGCAGATTTAAAAGGTGTTGTTGATCTTGTAAGAATGAAAGCCATTATTTGGCAAAATGAAGATCTTGGTGCAAAATTTGATGTTGTAGACATTCCAGATGATTTAAAAGAGAAAGCAGCTACATATAGAAAAGAATTAGTTGAGGCCGCTGTAGAAGAAGATGAAAAATTAATGGAAATATACCTTGAAGGGAAAGAACCATCTGAAGAAGATTTAATTAAATGTATAAGAAAAGGAACCTTAGGATTTAGTTTTGTTCCTATAACTACCGGATCAGCATTTAAAAATAAAGGTGTACAACCATTATTGGATGCTGTCATTGACTACCTTCCAAGTCCCAAGGACATTGGATCCATTGAGGCTACTAAACTTAATTCAGAAGATAAATTGGAAATGAAATTTGACGATAATGAACCATTTTCAGCTTTAGCTTTTAAAGTTGCTAATGATCCATTTGTCGGATCTCTAACATTTATAAGAATTTATTCAGGCAAAATTCAAGCTGGAACATCTGTGTACAATTCTTCAAAAGAAAAAATAGAAAGAGTTGGAAGAATGCTTCTTATGCACGCTAATAGTCGAGAAGATATTAAAGAAGCAACAACTGGAGATATAGTTGCTTTAGCAGGTTTAAAACATACAATTACAGGTCACACTTTATGTAATGAAAATAAACCTATTTTATTGGAGCCAATGGAATTTCCAGACCCAGTTATTGAAATTGCAGTTGAACCAAAAACAAAAGCTGACCAAGAAAAAATGGGTGAAGCTTTAGGTAGATTAGCTAAAGAAGATCCTTCCTTCAGAGTTACTTCTGACGAAGAATCTGGACAGACTATTATTAAAGGTATGGGTGAACTACACTTAGATATTATTGTTGATAGAATGAAAAGAGAATTCAAAGTGGAAGCTAATGTAGGTGCTCCGCAGGTTGCTTACAGAGAAACAATTTTAAGCTCTACAGAAGTAACTTACATACACAAAAAGCAAAGTGGAGGTTCAGGTCAGTTTGCTAAAGTTACATTAAGCGTTGAACCATTAGAGCCAGGTAAAGGTAGAGAAGTAGAAAATAAAATTAAAGGCGGATCTATTCCTAAAGAATTTATACCTGGTGTAGAAAAAGGTGTTTTAAGTGTAGCGGAAAGCGGAATATTAGCAGGCTTTCCAGTAATTGATTATAAAGTTACGATTTTAGATGGTTTACACCATGATGTTGACTCAAGTGTTTTAGCCTTCGAAATAGCATCAAGAATGTGTTTTAGAGAAGCTTGCACAAAAGCAACTTTAAAGTTGTTAGAACCGATGATGAAAGTTGAAGTGGTTACCCCCGAAGATTTTATGGGTGATGTAATTGGTGATTTAAATAGTAGACGTGGCCAAGTCGCTTCTACAGAAGCAAGAGGAAACGCAACAGCTATTAATGCTACTGTTCCGTTAGCAAACATGTTTGGCTATATAAATAATTTAAGATCATCTACTCAAGGAAGGGCTCAATATACAATGCAATTTAGTCATTACGACAAAGTGCCTCAAAATGTTCAGGACGAAGTAACAAAAAAATTAGCTTAATTTATGGAAAATCAAAATATTAGAATACATCTAAAAGCTTACGATAATAAAATCCTTGATCTTTCTACAGAGGAAATTGTTAATACCGCCAAAAGAACTGGTGCCCAAGTTAAAGGACCAATACCTTTACCGACTAGAATTGAAAGATATACTGTTCTTAGGTCACCACATATTGATAAAAAAAGTAGAGAACAATTTGAGTCAAGAACTCATAAAAGATTAATAGATATAATTGAACCAACACCGCAAACAGTTGAAGCTCTAATGAAATTAGATTTAGCTTCAGGTGTAGATATAGAAATAAAAATATAAGATTATGAGCATCGGACTAATAGGAACAAAAATAGGAATGACCAGAGAATTTATGGATAGCGGTCAATCAGTTCCGGTAACTGTTATAAAAATTGAAAAAGGAAGAGTTTTGGACATAATTTCTCAAGAAAATAGAGGTTATAGTGCAATAAAGGTTGGTTTTTTTAGTTTAAAAAATTCTAAATTAACAAAACAAATGAAAGGCTATTTTGCAAAAAAAAATACAGAGCCGAAAAGGGTCTTAAAAGAATTTAGGGTAAAAAATACTGATGAATATAAAGAAGGCAATGAACTAGGTTTAGAAATTTTTAAAGATAAAAAATTCTTAGATGTTAGATCAAAAACAATAGGTAAAGGTTTTGCAGGAGTAATGAAAAGGTGGAATTTTGGTGGTTTAAGAGCTTCACATGGAGTTTCAGTATCTCATAGGTCTCACGGTTCTACAGGTCAAAGACAAGACCCTGGTAAAGTTTTTAAAGGAAAAAAAATGGCTGGTCATATGGGTGATAAGTTAAGAACAATGTTAAACTTAGAGGTTGTTAAATCAGATTTAGAAAATAACTTACTATATTTAAAAGGTTCAATACCTGGATCTAAAAACTCAACAGTTTTATTAAGAGAGTCAGTTAAAAATGTAACGAGAAAAACTATTAAAGAAAAGTACGAAGCATTAGTTAAAGCAGCTGCAGCCAAGAAAGGAAAAAAATAATGAAATTTCCTTTATTAAATATCGATGGCACTAAAACTGAGTCAATTGAAATTTCCGATAAATTAGTAAAACTAAAAGTGAACCATAAGCTGATTAAATTTGTGATTGATTGGCAATTTAATCATGCAAAACCAAGAACAGCTAAAACAAAGCAAAGAAATGAAATAAAAGGATCAACTAAAAAAATTGTACCTCAAAAAGGTGGTGGCGGAGCCAGACACGCAAGTAAAAAAGCTCCATTATTTGTAGGTGGAGGTGTTGCTCATGGCCCAAAAGGATCAGTCTATAAAATAAAAAAAATTAATAAAAAAGTAAGAAAATTGGCTTTAGCTCAAACTTTATCTAAAAAAAATTATGATAAAAATTTATATATTTTAGCTGATGTAAAAAAAGAGGTTAAAAAAACTAAAGAATTCAATAAATTTTTAACAAAGAACAAACTAATAAATGCCTTGATAATTTCTGACTCAGATTCTTTAAAAAATATTAACAAATCAGCAAGAAATATTAAGAATGTTAAATTAATTAAAGATGAAGGAACTAATATTTACGATATTTTTAAATATAAAAACCTAATTATTACTTCTTCGTCTGCCAAAAAAATTCAAGAAAGGGTTCTAAATGAAAAAAATTAATCATATAGACTCTATAAGACACCCAATTATAACGGAAAAAGCTACAATTTTATCGGAGCAAAACAAAACGGTTTTTAAAGTTCATAACAAAGCTAATAAAAGAACAATTAAAAAAAATATAGAAAAGTTATTTAAAGTCACAGTAATAAAAGTGAATATTATTAATCAAAAATCAAAATTTAAAATTAAACAAGGAAAAAAATCTACAAAGAGTGGTTACAAAAAAGCAATAATAACTTTAAAAAAAGGTCAAAGTATAGATCTTACAACTGGTATTTAATAATATGGCGCTAAAAACATTTAAACCATACACTAAATCTACAAGAGGCACGGTAGTAGTTGATAAGAGTTCTTTATGGAAAGGTTCTTCATATAAACCGTTAACTAAAGGGCAGCATGTTACTGGCGGTAGGAATAATGCCGGACGTATAACTTCTAGACACATGGGTGGTGGCTCAAAACATAAATTTAGAATTATTGATTTTTTCAGAAAAAAGAAAGATATCAAAGCTACTGTAGATAGAATTGAATATGACCCTAATAGAACTGCTTATATTGCTTTAATTACTTATGAAGACAAAGAAAAGGCCTACATAATATCTCCTCAAGGTTTAAAAATAGGAGACACTATAGAAGCGGGTAAAAATGCTGAAATAAAAACTGGAAACTCGTTAGAACTGAAGGATATACCACCGGGTACATCGATACATAATGTAGAGTTAATACCAGGCAATGGTGGTAAACTAGCTAGATCAGCAGGTTCTTCAATAACTCTATCAGGATACGATGGTGATTACGCAATATTAAAGTTGTCATCAGGAGAAACAAGAAAAGTTAATAGCTCATGCGTTGGTACTATTGGCTCTGTTTCAAATCCAGATCAAAAAAATGTCAAAATTGGTAAAGCAGGTAGAAATAGATGGAGAGGGAAACGACCTCAAACAAGAGGTGTAGCTATGAACCCTGTTGATCACCCACATGGTGGTGGTGAAGGTAAAACTTCTGGTGGAAGAAGCCCTGTTTCCCCATGGGGTCAATCAGCAAAAGGTTTAAAAACGAGAAGACCTAAAAGAAGTGACAAATTAATTATAACAAGAAGGAAAAAAAGGAAAAGATAATGGCTAGATCTGTTTGGAAAGGACCTTTTGTTCACCCGAGTTTACTAAAAAAAATTGATAAACTTAAAAATGAACCTAACAAAAAACCAATTAAAACTTGGTCAAGACACTCTACAATTATACCAGATTTTATAGGCCATAGTTTTATGATCCATAATGGAAAATCATTTATACCAATTACTGTATCAGAAGAAATGGTTGGTCATAAATTAGGTGAATTTGCCCCAACAAGAACTTTTAAAGGACACACACCTGCAGATAAAAAAGCAGCAGCGCCCGCAAAATCTACTGGAGATAAAAAATAATGGAAAAAAACAATTCTATAGTTAGAGCAGTAAATAAAAATGTGCGAACAAGTCCTAGGAAACTCGCTTTAGTTTGTAATTTTATAAAAGGAAAAAGAGCAGAGGAAGCTTTAAGAGATTTAGAATTTTCAAGAAAAAGAATATCAAAAGATGTAAGCAAAACTGTAAAATCTGCTATCTCTAATGCAGAAAATAACTATCAATATGACATTGATAACTTATTTGTTAAAGAAGCGTATGTTGGTAAATCACTAGTAATGAAGAGATTTAGACCAAGGGCAAAAGGTAGAGCAAGTCCAATAAAAAAACCCTTTAGTAGAATTACAATTATACTTGAAGAAAAAAAGGAAAAAAAGGTAAATAAATAATGGGACAAAAAATAAATCCAATAGGATTAAGACTTGGTATTAATCGTGGTTGGGACTCAACTTGGTTTGCTAAAAAAAAAGATTTTGGTAGGTATTTAATTGAAGACTTTAAGATAAGAAAATATATTAAAAAAAATATTGTTAATTCAGGTGTTTCAGAGATAATTATTGAGAGATCATCAAAGAAATGTACTGTATCAATTCACACGTCAAGACCAGGATTTGTAATTGGAAAAAAGGGTTCTGATATAGAAAAAATAAAAAAAAATATAATGAAAATTACAGAGAACGACGTAAATGTTAATATTAAAGAAATAAAAAAACCTGAACTAAACTCTAATTTAGTAGCTGAAAACATAGCACAACAGTTAGTAAAAAGAATTGCTTATAGAAGAGCAATGAAAAGAGCTATGCAGTCAGCTATGAGATTAAACGCTAAAGGTATTAAAGTTATGTTAAGTGGACGTTTGGCCGGTAATGAAATAGCGAGAACGGAATGGTTGCGAGAAGGCAGCATACCTTCACACACATTAAGAGCTGATATTGATTATGGTGTTGCAGAAGCTTTGACTACATACGGAATTATTGGTGTAAAAGTTTGGATTTACAAAGGTGAATTAATGGCAAAAGATGTTGAGAAAGAAAAAAAAGAAAGGGTGAAAAATGCTACAACCAGTCAGAACTAAGTTTAGAAAAGCATTTAAAGGTAGAATTCATGGTAAAGCCGGCAGAGCGGTAAAACTCAACTATGGACAATTTGGTCTTAAAGCTGTCGAACCAGAAAGAATTATTGGAAAGCAAATAGAAGCTGCAAGAGTTGCGTTAACAAGATACATGAAAAGAACTGGTAAAGTTTGGACAAGAATTTTTCCTAATATACCTGTGTCAAAAAAACCAACAGAAGTTAGGATGGGAAAAGGAAAAGGTTCACCAGAATATTATGCGTGTAGAGTAAAACCTGGTAGAATAATTTTTGAAATAGATGGTGTAACCGAAGAGATAGCAAGAGAAGCTTTGTATAAAGCCTCAGCAAAACTGCCTATAAAAACAAAATTTATTAAAAGATAATTATGAGTAAAAAAAAAGAAGATAAAAAATTAACAAAAGATCAAGCTGAGAAGAAAATCTTAACTTTGAAAAAAGATTTGTTTAATATTAGATTTAAAAAAATTAATAATCAAATAGATAATCCTGCTCAATACAATGAAATTAAAAAAAATATTGCAAGATTATTTACAACTATAAAGAATTCAAAATGACCAAAAAAATATTAAAAGGAACGGTTACAAGCGCAAAAAGCAACAAGACAATAGTTGTTGAAGTTACTAGAAAATTTAAACATCCATTCTATGAAAAAGTTATAAAAAGATCTAAAAAGTATCATGCGCATGATGAAGCAAATAAATTTAAAGAAGGTGAAAAAGTTTCAATTATTGAATGCAAACCATACTCAAAGAAAAAAACTTGGCAGGTATTAGATAAATGATCCAAATCCAAACAGAATTGAACGTTGCAGACAATACAGGAGCTAAAAGAGTTGAATGTATTAAAGTATTAGGCGGCTCAAAAAGAAGATATGCCTCTGTAGGTGATATAATAGTGATTAGTGTTAAAGACGCTATACCGAAAGGTAAAGTTAAAAAGGGAGCTGTTCATAAAGCCGTAGTAGTAAGAACTAGGAAAGAAATTTTTAGAAATGATGGCTCAAAAGTACAATTTGATACTAATGCTGTTGTTTTGACTGACGATAAAGGTGAACCAATTGGTACTAGAATATTTGGCCCTGTTACTAGGGAACTAAGATCCAAAGGCCACACAAAGATAATTTCTTTAGCTCCGGAGGTTCTGTAATGATGATGTTAAAAAAAGGTGCTCAAGTAAAAATTATTTCTGGAAAAGATAAAGGCAAAACAGGAGAAATTTTAGAAATAAATAGAAAACTAAATAAAGTAAAAATTAAATCAATTAATATGGTTAAAAGACATACGAAACCTACAAAAGAAAACAAAGGTGGAATTGTTTCAAAAGAAAGTTTTATACATCAATCTAATGTGAAAAACATAGATTCTAAAAAGAAAGTAAAAAAATAACAGGTAAAAAATAATGTCAAGATTAAAAACTACATATGATAAAGAAATAATTTCAAATCTAATGAGTAAACTTTCTTTAACAAATAAGCACGATGTTCCTAAAATTGATAAAATAATTTTAAATATGGGCCTAGGTGAAGATGCTTCCGATGGAAAAAAACTCAAAGCTTGTCTTGAAGACATGGCTTTAATTGCGGGGCAAAAACCAATAATAACAAAATTTAAAAAATCAATATCAAACTTTAAAACTAGAAAAGGTTCAAATGCCGGTATTAAAGTAACCTTAAGATCACACAAAATGTATGAATTTATTGACAGACTAATTAATATAGCTTTGCCACGTATTAAGGATTTTAGAGGACTGTCCTCGAAAGGTATTGATAATTCCTATAATTACTCTTTTGGGATAAAGGAACATATTGTTTTTCCAGAAGTTAATTTTGATAAAGTCGACAAAATTAGAGGATTAGATATTACGGTAGTTACATCAAGCAAAACTAAAGAAGGAACCCTGGAAATGTTAAAAGAGTTTAATTTTCCAATAAACGATAAAAAAAACTAAGGATATAAATGGCCAAGACAAGCGCAGTACAAAAGAATTTAAAAAGAATTAAATTAGTTAAAAAGTTTGCTAAAAAAAGAGCAGCTTTAAAAAAAATTATAAATAATAGAAAATTAGAACTATCTGAAAGATTTGATGCTCAACTTAAGTTAAATAAACTACCAAAAAATTCAGCAAAAATAAGAATAAGAAATAGATGTGAAGTCTCAGGTAGACCTCATGGAGTTTATAGAAAATTAAAGATATCAAGAATCGCGCTTAGAGATATGGCATCTGCAGGCAAGATTCCTGGAATAACAAAAGCTAGTTGGTAGGAGAATTATGACATTTACAGATCCAATTGGAGATATGTTTTCTAGAATAAGAAATGGGCAAATGAGGTCGCTTAATTCAGTTGAAATCCCTTCTTCGAATTTTAGAAAAAATATATTAGAAATTTTAAAAGTAGAAGGTTATATCAAAGATTATTTCATTGAAAAAACTCAAAACAACAAAACAAGTTTAAAAGTGACACTTAAATATTATGATGGCTACCCAGTTATTAAAGAAATTAAAAGAATTTCAAAACCAGGTAGAAGAGTTTATTCAAGAGCAACAAGCATACCAAAAGTGATGAATGGGCTTGGTCTAGCTATACTTTCAACGCCAAAGGGTGTAATGAGTGACGTGGAGGCAAGAAAAAATAATATAGGTGGAGAAATAATTTGTAGGGTATTTTAATGTCTAAAATTGGAAAAAAAAATATAGTAATACCAAAAGAATCTTCAATTAAAATTGATGGTTCAAACTTAACAATAACAGGCCCAAAAGGCTCTAAAACTCTTACAGTTAATGATAAAATATTTTCTTCCAAATTAAATGAAAGTGAATTTCAAATATTACCTTTAGAAAAAAAGGTTGATAAAAAAACCTCAATTATGTGGGGCACCTATAGAAGCTTAATAAATAACGCTGTTACTGGAGTGTCAAAAGGTCATGAGAAAGTTTTAGAGCTGAATGGAGTAGGTTTTAGGGCTAACTTAAAAGGTGAAGTGTTAAATTTGCAAATAGGTTTTAGTCATGATGTTAATTTCAAAATACCAAAGGAAGTTAAAATAACTGTTGAAAAACAAACAGTGATTAAGATTAATGGGGTAGATAAAGAATTAGTCTCTAAAATTGCAGCTGATATAAAAACTTTAAAGCCAGTAGAACCATATAAAGGAAAAGGAATTAAAGAAAGAGGACAATTTATTTTGAGAAAAGAAGGTAAAAAGAAGTAATGAAAAAAATTAATAATCAAATAAAAAGAAAACTAAGAAATAGAAAAAAACTCAAAAATGTTAATGTTAACAGATTGAGAATTTCAGTTTCAAAATCATTAAATAATTTATCAGCTCAAATCATTGACGATAAATTAAAAAAAACTTTAGTTTCAGCTTCTTCTTTTGAAAAAGAAATTAAAGAAAAAAAAATCAAGAAAATTGAAAAATCAAGTTTAATCGGTGAAATTTTAGCTAAAAGAGCTAAAGAAAAAAACATTAGTAAAGTTTATTTTGATAGGGGTGAAAATAAGTATCACGGTAGAGTTAAAGTCTTTGCTGACACTTTAAGAAAGAATGGATTAAAATTTTAATATGGCTGATTACAAAAAAGTTGAAAGCGATATAAAGGAAAAACTAGTTGCTATAAATAGAATTACAAAAGTAGTTAAAGGAGGTCGTAGATTCGGCTTTGCTGCTTTAATGGTAGTTGGAAATCTAAAAGGCTCTGTTGGAATAGGACAAGGTAAATCTAAACAAGTTCCTGATGCTATTAAAAAAGCTACGGAAGATGCTAAAAGAAATTTAATTAAGATACCTTTAAAAGATGGCAGAACACTACACCATGACGTTAAAGGAAAAAATGGTGCTGGTAAAGTTATTCTAAGATCAGCACCGGCTGGCACAGGCATAATTGCTGGTGGCGCTATTCGTTCTGTATGTGAAGTTTTAGGAATACAAGACGTTGTTGCGAAATCTTTAGGATCCGCTAATCCACACAATGTGCTCAAAGCCTGCGTTGATGGTTTAAAATCCCAAAATTCACCAAAAATTTTGTCTTCTATAAGAGGAAAAAAAATATCTGAGATAGTTTTAAAAAGAGAGGCAAAGTAATGGAATTAAATAGTCTAGTTAAAAATAATAAAAAGAAAATTAGAGTTGGTAGAGGTATTGGCTCAGGAAAAGGTAAGACTTCATCAAGAGGTCATAAAGGTCAAAAATCAAGATCTGGAGTTGCAATAAAAAGTTTTGAAGGAGGTCAGATGCCTCTTTATAGAAGATTACCGAAAAGAGGTTTTAAGTCACTTAAAAAAGACAACACTGCAATACTTAATTTATCGAAAATACAAAATATGTTAGACAAAACTGCAAATAATTTAAAAAGTGAATTAAATTTAAAAATTTTAAAAGAGAGAAATTTAATTAACAAAAAATTTTTAAAATTAAAGATTTTAGGATCAGGTGAAATTAAAAAAAGTCTTGAAATTGCAGCCCATTTTGTTTCGAAACAAGCTTCAACAAAAATAGAAAAAGCTGGTGGAAAAATAAATATAATAAAAAAATAAACATTTATGTCGAGTGAAACACTGAATACTTCTGGCGCATTTAGTCAAGCCAAAGATCTAAAGAATAGAATAATTTTTACAATATTAATTTTATCAATATATCGCCTAGGTACATACGTCCCATTATCTGGAATTGATCCAATGGCTTTGAAGGAAATTATGGCTTCTAGTCAAAAAGGATTGCTTGGAATGTTTAATATGTTTTCTGGTGGCGCTGTTACTAGAATGGCAATATTTGCACTTGGAATTATGCCTTATATTTCAGCTTCTATTATCGTGCAATTATTGACTGGTGTTTCTGATTATTTTAAAAACTTAAAAGAGCAGGGTGAGTTAGGTAGAAAAAAAATTACGCAAATTACAAGATACGGAACAGTTTTAATTGCTTGTTTACAAGGCTATGGTGTTTCCGTCGGTCTAGAGAATGCAGGAAATTTAGTTATAGAGCCCGGTTTATCTTTTAGATTAATTACAACAATTTCTTTAGTTGCAGGAACTACTTTTCTTATGTGGTTAGGTGAACAAATAACTTTAAGAGGTGTTGGTAACGGAATTTCTTTGATCATTTTTTCAGGCATTGTAGCTGAAATTCCAAGAGCATTAGCTTCAACTTTTGAATTAGGTAGAACAGGTGCGTTATCTGCATTAATGATAGTTGGAATTTTTGTCTTAGTAATTCTTACAGTACTGTTCATTGTTTTTTTTGAGAGAGCTATGCGAAAAATTTTGATCAATTATCCAAAAAGACAAGTCGGAAATAAAATGTATGGAGGAGAGTCTTCACATTTACCTCTTAAAATTAATACTGCTGGTGTTATACCCGCAATCTTCGCCTCAGCATTATTATTATTACCGGTGACTATTTCAAATTTTGGTTTTGCAGAATCTGATACTTTTTTAAAAATTTCATCAATGTTTACGCAAGGTCAGCCACTTTATATGTTGTTATATGCTTCAGGTATAATCTTCTTTGCATTTTTCTATACTTCAATAGTATTTAACCCAAAAGAAACTGCAGAGAATTTAAGAAAATATGGCGGATACATTCCTGGAATCAGACCAGGTGAAAGAACAGCTGAATACATTGACACTATTCTAACTCGTTTAACAACTGTAGGTGCTTTATATTTAACATTTGTTTGTTTAATGCCAGAATTTTTAATAGCAAAATATCCCATACCTTTCTATTTAGGAGGCACTTCAATTCTAATTGTTGTTGTAGTAGCGATGGATACAGTTACACAAGTTCAAACAAGATTAATGAGCTCACAGTACGAGTCATTAATTAAAAAAACAAAATTTGGTAAATAAATAAATAAATGAATCTAGTTATCTTTGGCCCACCAGGTGCCGGTAAAGGAACTCAGTCTAAATTTATTGTTCAGAAATATAATTTATACCAACTTTCAACCGGTGAATTACTTAGAAATGAAATTAAAAATAAAACACAATTAGGTACAGATATTGCTTCAATAATGAATTCTGGGCAGCTTGTTCCAGATAATATTGCTGCCAATCTGATTGAAAAATTTATCTCTGATAATAAATATAAAAATAGAATTATTTTTGATGGTTTTCCGAGAAACATTATTCAAGCAGAAAAATTAAATTTCTTATTAAACAAATATTCTCAAAAAATAGATATTGTTATGAAATTATCAGTTTCACTAGATTTAATAAAAAAAAGGATATCTGGAAGATCCGTGTGTTCTATTTGTGGTAAAATTTATAATGAATATTTTAATCCTCCCCCTTTACATGCTGACTGTTGTTCAAAAAAATTTTTACAAAAAAGATCAGATGATACTCTCGAAATAGCAGTAACAAGGTATGAAACTTATGAAAAGAACATAAAACCAGTGACTGATTTCTATAAAAAATCAAATTTGTTAAAAGTTGTAAATGGTGAAGCTCAAATTAACGAAATTAATAATGAAATTAGCGGTTTAATTGATGGTATCTAGGGTTGACTTTAAATGATTTCGCCCTATAAATACGCTAAAAAACTTAAATCATATAGTATATGGCACGTATAGCAGGAATTAATATTCCACAAAATAAAGTAGTGAGTATTGCTTTAACGTATATCCACGGAATTGGTCCTCACTCTTCAAGAAATATTTGCAAAAAACTAGATATCCCAGATTCTAAAAGAGTGAATGAACTATCTGAAGATCAAGTTCTTAAAATAAGAGAATTTATTGATGCAAATCACAAAGTGGAAGGTGATTTAAGAAGAGAAACATCTGTTAACATCAAACGATTAGTAGATCTTGCTTGTTATAGAGGTTCAAGACATAAAAAAAAATTACCAGTAAGAGGCCAACGAACTCAATGTAATGCAAGAACTAGAAAAGGTAAAGCCATAGCAATTGCAGGAAAAAAACTTACTCCTCTAAAAAAATAATTAATAAATGAATAAAAAAAACGAAAAATTAGATAAAAAAGTTGAAACAAAAAAAGTTGAAACGAAAAAATCTAGTTCATTTAAAAAAAAGAAGAAAGTTAAAAAAAATATCACCTCAGGAATTGCTTACGTTTATTCAACTTTTAATAACACAATCATCTCTATTGCTGATGAAAGTGGAAACGTAGTATCATGGTCCTCTGCTGGAGCAAAAGGTTTTAAGGGTTCTAGGAAATCAACACCCTATGCAGCTCAAGTAGCAGCAGACGATGCAGGTGCTAAAGCTTTTGAACAAGGATTAAGAACTTTAACAGTACAAGTAAAAGGACCTGGATCAGGTAGAGAAACTGCTTTACGATCTTTACAATCAAGAGGTTTTAAAATTTTATCAATTAAGGACACTACGCCCATGCCACATAACGGTGCAAGACCACCTAAAAGAAGGAGAGTATAATGGAAACAACATCAAATATAGTTGACAAAAATTGGAAGGCTTTAATTAAGCCAAGTAAACTAGAGATTTCAAGTAACGAAGATAAAACAATTGCAAAAGTAGTAGCAGAACCTTTAGAAAAAGGATTTGGACAAACTATTGGAAATTCACTGAGAAGAATCTTGCTATCATCAATTCAAGGAGCAGCAGTAACTGCAATACAAATAGATGGAGTTCTGCATGAATTTTCTACAATTAAAGGTGTTAGAGAAGACGTAACAGATATAGTTTTAAATGTGAAAAACTTAGCTATAAAGTCATCATCATCAGGAATAAAAAAAATTATTCTAGACATAAAAGGACCGAAAGAAGTAAAAGCTAAAGATATTACTTTAGTCCCAGAAATTGAAATTTTAAATCCAGAACAAACAATATGTAATCTAGATGAAAAAACTAATTTTCATATGGAATTAATGGTCAGTAATGGTAAAGGATATGTACCAGCGCAAAAAAATAAAACTGAAGATAGTCCTTTAGGTTTAATTTCGATTGACTCATTATTTAGCCCGGTTAAAAAAGTTTCATTTTCCATAGAAAATACTAGAGCTGGCAGCGCTTTAGATTACGATAAGTTGTTAATGACAGTTGAAACAAACGGTACTGTAGATGCGGAAGATGCTATTGCCTATTCAGCTAGAATTTTCCAGGATCAATTATCTATGTTTGTCAATTTTGATGATCCACAAGAAATTGTCCAAGAAGTAAAATCTTCAGAGCCTGAATTTAATAGAAATCTATTAAAAAGAGTTGAGGAACTTGAATTATCAGTCAGGTCAATGAATTGCTTAAAAAATGATAATATAATCTATATAGGTGACTTAGTTCAAAAGACAGAACCAGAAATGTTAAGAACCCCAAATTTTGGTAGAAAATCTCTTAATGAGATTAAAGAAGTTTTAAACACAATGTCATTATATTTAGGCATGGAAATACCAAATTGGCCACCAGATAATATTGCTGAAATGTCTAAAAAACTAGAGGAAAATAACTACTAATGAGACACGGTTTAGGTTACAGAAAATTAAACAAGACAGGTGAACATAGAAAAGCGTTATTTAAAAATATGCTAAATTCTCTTATAAAATACGAGCAAATAATAACTACCTTACCAAAAGCTAAAGAGTTAAAACCACAAATTGATAAAGTAATTACTATAGGTAAAAAAAATATTTTAAGTAATAAAAAAAGATTATTTTCAAAACTTCAGGATAAATCTTCTGTTTCCAAAGTCTTTGAAGAACTTTCAAAAAGATATAGTTCAAGAAAAGGAGGTTATTCTAGAGTTTTAAAAGCAGGTTTTAGAACGGGTGATGACGCTCCAATGGCAGTTATAGAACTTGTTGACAGAAATCCAGAAGCTAAAAAAATTGATAAGCCAATAAAAAAAGAAAATAAAGAAAAAACAAAAGAAGCAGAAGCAAATCCTAAAGTTCAAAGTAAATAGTATTAGCTATGCATGCCTCAAAAAGTAACAGTTAAAAAAGATTATCATAATAGTCGTTTTGATAGATGGTTTAAAGCTAATATAATAGATCTCCCTCAATCATTAATTCAAAAAATATTAAGACTTAATAAAGTAAAGATAAATAGAAAAAAGGTTAAGACATCATATCGAGTTCAGTTAGGAGATATAGTAGAAATTTACGATATTTCTAAATTTAAAATTTCTAAAAGACCTAAAATTATAAAATATAAACCATCTCGTAAGGAAGTTGATATTTATGATGATTATATTTTAGAAAATAATAACAATTTTATGGTTATTAACAAACCTAGAGGAATAGCTGTACAAGCAGGAACTAAATCGTTCAGAAATATTATAGACGTTTTAAAAGACTCTAAATATTTCGAAAATACAAAACCATATATTGTCCATAGATTAGATAAAGAAACTTCAGGAGTTTTAATAATTGCTAAAAATAGAGAATACGCTCAACTTTTTACCTCTTTATTTAGAATTAGAAAAATTCATAAAACTTATATCGCTTTAACTCATGGTAAAGTTTCTAAAGATTTTAAAATTTTAAAAGATGATTTAATAACTATTGATAATGGAAAAAAAATTATTCAAAAAGCAATTTCACATCTCAGATTATTAAAATTTTCAACTGATTTTTCATATGTAGAGTTAAATCCTATAACTGGAAGAAAACACCAACTTAGAAAACAACTTTATAATATCGGCAATCCAATTGTTGGAGATGATAAATATTTTATTAATAGAAGAGCAGATAAAATGAGGATTAAAAGTAAAAACTTATTATTACATGCTTATAAAATCAAGTTTATGATTAATAATACTCAATACAATTTTAAAGCTGAATACGATGATGAATTTGAGAAATTTCTTAAAAAGAATTTTTAAATACTATTAATATTTTTTATAAATATATTTACTAATTTATTTTCAAAATTTTTAGGGATAATTTTTCTTTCTAAATAAACAGAAGTGATTTTTTTATTATTTAACCCGCAAGGAACTATTTTTAGGTATTCCTTAAGATTATTTGAAATATTTATTGAAAATCCGTGAAAAGCTACCCATCTAGAAACACGCAAGCCAATAGCTGCTATTTTTCTTCCTTTAACCCAAATACCAATATTTTTTTTATCTTTTTTGGCATTAATTTTTAAGAATTTGAGAAATTCAATTACACTGACCTCTATTGTATTAATAAATTTTCTAATATCTTTTTTTCGATTATTTAGATTTATTACAAAATATATAATTTTCTGACCTGGATTATGTAGAGTAATTTTTCCACCTCTATTAGTCTTTATAATTTTAATTTTTTTATCAATTATCTCATTTTGCTTAAAACTTACCCCAGCCGTATAAGTCTTTGGATGTTCTAAAACCCATATTAGTTCTTCATTATCTCCATTTTTTACCTCTTCAACTCTCTTATTAAGAAAAAGCATAGCTTTTTTGTAAGGAATAGGTTTTTTACTAAATCTAATTTCAATACTCATTTAAATTGAATTTTATCACTTTATAGACTATTAGTCTCAGAAAACTTTAAGAGGTATTTATGGCTTTGTTAAAGTCCACTGGAAATAAAAAAGTTAATTTAGATTTTAACAAAGAGTTTATTAACACTTTTAGTGAAAAAATCGAAATTGGTAATATAGAGTTTATTAATCAAACTCTTAAAGATTTGCATGAAGCTGATGTTGCTAATTTAATTGAAAATTTAAATCCTGACACAAGAATAAAGTTAATTGAATTAGAGTCATTCAATATAAACCCAGAAATATTTATTGAATTAAATGAGTCAATTCAAGGTGAAGTACTTCAATTATTATCAATTGATTCAGTTATCAAAATTATTAAGAGACTCGAGTCAGATAATGCTATCAAAATTTTAGAAAATTTAGAAAAAGATACCAAAGTTAAAGTTTTAGATAAATTACCTCCTAAAGATAAATTCTTGTTAGAGGAGGGGCTAAGTTTTCCAGAAGACTCGGCAGCAAGAATAATGCAAAGAGAATTTACGGCAGTTCCTAGTAATTGGACAGTTGGACAGACAATAGATTATTTAAGAGAGGATAAGGATTTACCCGCAGAGTTTTTAGAAATTTTTATAGTAGATAATGATTTTAAACCTATAGGAACGGTTCCATCTTCTAGAGTTCTAAGAGCTTCTAGAGATTTAAAGATGAATTCTATTATGATTGAAATGCCAGTTCTTATTTCTGCCAATATGGATAAAGAAGAAGTTGGTCATACATTTGAAAATTATAACCTTGTTTCAGCTGGTGTTGTAAACAAGAACAATAAGTTAGTTGGAATGATAACAGCGGACGATGTTGTTACTGTTGTTCAAGAAGAAGCCGAAGAAGATGTTTTACGTTTAGCAGGTGTTGGTGATGAAGAAATTACAGATAGTGTTATGCTTAAAACTAAAAGAAGATTTAATTGGTTGCTATTAAATTTATTTACCGCATTACTCGCAACATGGGTTATAAGTAATTTTGGTGCATCAATAGAACAGATGGTTGCTTTAGCTTTTCTGATGCCTATAGTAGCTTCAATGGGTGGTAATGCAGGCATGCAAACACTTGCCGTAACAATTCGAGCTATTGCAACAAAAGAACTTTCAAAAACTAATTTTAATCGTGTTGTAGGTAAAGAATTTCTTATAGGTATTTTAAATGGTATTATATTTGCAATAATTACTGCAATAATAGTTCAATTATGGTTTAAACAAATAAATCTTTCATTGCTAATAGGTGTATCAATGATTTTAAATATGATTGTAGCTGGACTTTTTGGAATACTTGTTCCTGTATCTTTAAAAAAATTGAATGTTGATCCTGCTCTAGCTTCAAGTGTTTTTGTCACGACAATTACTGATGTGATTGGCTTTCTCTCATTTTTAGGTTTAGGCACTTATTATTTTTTAAATTAAATATTATCAATTAATCTAATACTATTAATATAATAGGCAATAAATAGTCTAAATTTATTTTTTATATTTTTATTTCTTTTAAAATTTTTTATATTTAAAAATTCAATATAATCTATTTTATTAACACCTAACGATATTAAATCTTTTTTAATAGAATTTATTTTAAATAATTTATAATTTTTTTTTATTTTTTTTCTTAAATTGTATAAATATTTGTATATATTTGAAGCTATTGTAAATTGTTTGTTATTTAAATTTAAATTTCTTGTTGAACATGCGACACCATTTTTTTCCCTTATAGTCTTACATTTAATAACTTTTGTATTAATTTCATTTTTTTTAATATGTCTTTCTATTAGAGTTAATTGTTGAAAATCTTTAATACCTAAATAAATATATTTTGGTTTAATAATTTCCAAAAAACGGTTTACAACATTAATAACACCCTCAAAATGACCTTTTCTAAATTTACCGCATAATTGTTTTGAAAATTTATCTATATAGATTTTATTTTCAGTTTTAAAAGAATAAATGTCAGTATAGGTTGGCAAGTAAAGATAGTTTACTTTAAGTTTTCTAAGCACCTTGATATCTGATTTTATGTTTCTAGGATAATTTTTATAGTCATCTTTTTTATTAAATTGGGTTGGATTAATAAAAATTGATACACAAATTTTACAATTATATTTCTTGGCTTTTTTTATTAAAGAAAGGTGACCCTTGTGTAGTCCGCCCATAGTAGGTACAAATGATAAGCAATTATCTTTAGAAATCTCTTTTTGTAGACTTAGTTTATTTTTAAATATTTTCATTTCTTAACTTCAATGATAT
>Ga0233444_10001132_pt1 | contig 31153 bp, 54 predicted proteins | sample SI_124_October20_6_FD_182792 | JGI IMG/M metagenome (GOLD analysis project Ga0233444, IMG submission 182792) | Seawater microbial communities from Saanich Inlet, British Columbia, Canada - SI_124_October2016_10_MG | ecosystem: Environmental > Aquatic > Marine > Inlet | place: Canada: British... | reverse complement strand
TAAGGATTTTGTGAAAGCTATGTATAATGAGTCAAGTTTCAGAAATTCTAAATATTGGAGATTCAGAAAAGATAAAGCGATTTTAGATTGGTTTCAAAAAGTTTATAATTCGGTAAATGAATCAGTAAACGAAGCAAAAAACGATAATTTGTATGTAGTAATTGACTTTCACGAAAAAGGTGGTGGATTCGTAATGACTAAACCTAGTTCTAAAAAACTTGCAGATGATAGTGCTCGTAGTATTACTAAAACTAGAGATATTACAAAACGAGAAGTTGTAAAGGTTAAAGATGCTCGTAAGATTCGTGGATTGGCAGGCAAACAATACTTAAAGGAAGAATCAGTAAACGAAAGTGTAGCATCATTGATTGACCAAATTAGACAAGATTCAAAAGATGTTAAAGATTTTGTAAAGAACATATTCAAGGATAGTGAATTTAAGAAGATGAGTAATGATAAGGATTTCATTAAGTATCTTAAATCTGTATATGAGGGAATAAATGAAAATGATAATGTAATTACACTTGAAGAAAGAGTAAATTTATTTTTTGAAGAAAATATACCAACTAATCCATCTAAATGGTCGTATTATAAATCTCAAGCAAAAGAGAAATTTGATGTATATCCATCAGCATATGCAAATGGGTGGGCAGCAAAACAATATAAAGCAGCCGGTGGTGGTTGGAAAAAGAAAAAATAAGTTTGGTAAATCCAAATTAATTTCGTATATTTGTAACAATTAAAATCAAGTTATGGCAAAAGGTAACATATATTGGTTTACAGGCCAACCAGCACATGGAAAAACTGTACTCGGAAAACTGTTAGTAGAACTTCTTCAAACCGAGAAAAAAAATTGGAGAAAAGATGTATTCCATGTAGATGGTGATGACCTTAGAGCATTAACCATCAATAAAGACTACTCCGAACAAGGAAGAATTGATAACATCCGAAGAGCTCAGTTATTAGCTGAGTACCTATCAAGCAAAGGATGTGATGTAGTCGTATCATTAGTAGCACCTTATGAATGGTTAAGAGAAGAACTTAAAGAAAGAATCGGTTTAGATAACTTTCAAGAGTTTTATGTACACTGCTCTACTCCAAGAGAAAGAGACCATTTCCATTCAAAAGATTATGTAGCACCTCAAAAGAATTTCTTTGATGTAGACACTACTAAAGATAATCCAAACCAATCATTCACAAAAATCGTAAATTATTTAAGAGAAACAAATAAGTTATAAACCGCTAAATCAAAACAATGGCAAATGTAAAAACGAGGGCAGATAAAGAATCTTCCTCATCAGAAGTAAAGTATTCATTTTTTGCTGGTAGATGGCAACCTTTACACAAAGGACATCTATGGTTAATTAATGAAAGATTAAAAGAAGGATACAACGTATGGTTAGGTATCAGAGATGTAGAACCAGATGAAAAGAATCCTTGGACAGCAGAACAAATTCTGGAAATGGTAAAAGAAGGTGAGTTAAAAGAACTCATTGAAGCAGGTAAAGTATTACCTACCATTATACCTGATATCGAATCTATCAATTATGGTAGAGGAGTAGGATATGATATCATAGAGCACGTACCACCAAAAGAGATTGGTGATATTTCAGCAACATCAATTCGTAATCAAATGAAAAAAGATGGTAAGTTATAAGAGACACATTGCTAAAACTATAAGTTGGAGGATTATTGGTACATTGGATACAATGATACTATCATCAATAATCACTGGAAGTTGGGAAATGGGATTAGCAATTGGAGGTGTAGAAGTAATCACAAAAATGGTACTTTATTTCCTTCACGAAAGAGCATGGTACAACTTTTCTAAATTTGGTGTAGAAAAAAAGGATTAGTCTATATTTATATACATAGAAACAAAAACTTAAATAGTATATAAAAATGGAAGATGTTACAGAAGGGGAATCGTTATTTCCTCAATATGACCCAACAAAAGATTTATCACAAGCACCAAAACAAAGAACTAAACGAGGTTTAGGTGCAAGACCACTTTTAGAATCAGAAATAAAAGAGATACAACAAAAAGCAAGGTCAGCAGCAGAAGCAGCAAGAATGTTAGGTGTATCTTATAACACATATAAAAAATACGCTAAAGAGTATGGTATCTTTGAGGATTTGAAAAATCCACATGGTATTGGTATTAGAAAAGGAACAAATCCTGGCACCCTTGCACATTCTTTAGATGATATTTTAGAAGGAAAGTATCCAGACTATCCAGTTTGGAAATTAAAAAAGAGATTACTCAATAATGGGTATATGTTGGAGAAGTGTAATAGTTGTGGGTTTGAAGAAAGAAGGGTAACCGATTTCAGAGTTCCATTGGTATTAGATTTTTTGGATGGGGATAGAAAAAATCATAAACATGAAAATCTTAGGATGTTGTGTTTTAATTGTTCTTTCCTTATAAATGGGAACTTAACAGGACCTAAAAAAGAATACGAATATTAAATTTTAATTAAATTCCAATTAAATTTGGTTTTTTTGAATTTTTTTCGTATATTAGTTCTAATTAATAATATATAAAAATATAAACAAAAACAAATTATGGCAAAGTATTTTGAAGTTACAGTAGAAGTGGAAGTTGCAACACTTAAAAACGGCAACCCAAAACTAAAAAAAGAAATCTACTTGGTTGATGCACAATCAGTAACCGAAGCAGAAGCAAGAGTTGTACAAGACTTTACTGATGCTGGTGTGAACATTGACTACAAAGTAAGTGGAGCAAAAGAAAGCAGAATTATAAGAGTTATTGAGTAATGAGTAAAGAACCAGAAGTTATTACCGAAGAAGTAAAAGTAAAGGTTGCTAAGAGAGTACCACCAGGAGATAGGTGGACTCCTTTAGATAACACTTCTGTTGTTTTAGATTCATTGACAGATGTATTAGAGTACATCTATCAAAAGAATGGAAATACACAGTTCTATATGGATGCGAGAGAGGGCTTCACTTATGTGATTAACAAAGAAGAAAAGGTTATAGAGCCCGAACCAGAAAAAACGTATTCATTATATGGCGAGTATTAGAAAGTATTTCCGAAACGCATTAATTGGATTAGCAAGCATGATTTTGGCATCATTGTCTGTTCATAATAACTCAGAGTTACAAAACTTGGGTAAAAATGATGATGATAATGACCAAGATTACCATATGTTTATCTAACCTTTTAATATTTATTAATAAATAAAATCAATTTTATGGAAACTATTTTAATTATCATCGGCTTGCTAGTAGTAGGTGCAGGTGTAGTAATCTATTTCGTAAAAGCAGGTAAAATTGCTGATAGAGATGGAGACTTAATTCCAGATGTAGTAGAAGATGGTATCGAAGATATCAAAGAAACTGCTAAAGAAGTTAAGAAGAGAGCCAAACGAGTAGCAAAGGAAGCAAAAGATGTTGCTGACGCTGTGAAAGAAGTTGTAAACCAATCGAAAGATGTTGTGGATGCGGCTAAAGGTGGCAAGAGAAAAGGCAGAAAATCAAGTAAAGTAACCAAATCTTCTTTAAGAGGAAAAACAAAAGGTGAATTAGTTGATTTAGCAAAATCAGAATTCGATGCAGAATTGGATTCATCACTTACTAAGACAAATCTTATCAATAAAGTTTACGCACTTTATAACAAATAAGATACTTAGTAAAAATGGAAATGGATTATTTTATCATATTCGGTTCTATCTTATTGGTAGTTATATCTTTAGGATATGTTATTTTTAGATTGATGAATTCTTTATCAGACTTAAAATACGAACTGAAACTTGGTAAAATCCAATGTCAGAAAGATTTAGATAGGTTGGAGGAGAGAATTAATCGAATCTCCAACCAATCTTCATCTGATGATAGACTTTCAAAAGATATAGAAAAATTGGAAAAGGTTATAAGTTACCTTAACGATGCGGTAGATGATGGTGCAAAATCACTTGAAGATGCCAAAAGACTTTTGAATGAAAGCAATGAAAAATAGAATACCTTTAGCTGAATTAATCTTATTAATGTGTGTGGCATTCTCAATAGGATTTTCAATATTCTTATTTTTGGTATTAGATGAAGAAATGTTGGCATTGTTCATAGGATTATGGGCTCCAACAATTATGGGTTTAATAAACTACATAAATATAAAGTTCAAACGATAACTTTTACTTTTAATGAAAAATGTTACACTATTAATTCAAGGGAATCTTTCTCAAGAATCATACAATTATTATGTTGAAAAATATCCACAATACAATATTGTAGTATCAGCATGGTCTTATCATGAGGTAAATTTATCTTACCAACCTCATAACGTAATTTTCGTACAAAAAAGAATTCCAATAAATGGTGGTATCGATTACATCAATTGTAAATTAGATATAATGTTATTGGGTTTAGATTTGGTAAAAACTGAATATGTAATTAAACTGAGTGGAGAAGAATATTTTAATAATATAGAATATATAGTTTCACAAATAAATGAAAATCCAAATAGAATTCATACATCACCTTTAGATTTCAAACACCCAAGTGATAAACCATACCACATATCTGATAACATTATAGCAGGTAAGACTCATGAAATTAAGTTTATGTATAGTATTGCAAAAGAAGCATATAATACTAATTTAATTTATAAAAATCAAAAAGATGTAACTACTGAGATGTTTTTATGTAAATCTTATTTGATGGGAAAATACTTAAAAGAATTTAGAGAAGAAAATTTAGTTTCTTATTTACTAGACAATTTCAGAATAATTGATTTAGATAAATTAAAACCTTATAAATTACTTTCAAATAGACATGGTTTAATTTGGTTTAACAATTTTAATCCATATACTAATAAAAGTCTAAAGTCAGTAGAAGAAGTAGCACTTAAACAAAATCCACCATATATTTTATGATACTAATTTCACACAGAGGAAACATAGATGGAATTTCTAAACTAGAAAATCAACCAGATTATATTGATGATGCTATTGAGTTAGGATATGATGTAGAAGTTGATATTTGGTACATCGGTAGTAGATTATATTTAGGACATGATATAGCACAATATCAGATAGATATTACTTGGTTAGAAAATAGAAAATCCAAACTATGGATACATTGTAAGAATCATGCAGCATTAGAACTAATGTGTGAAACTAATTTACACTACTTTTGGCATGATGAAGATGATGTAACTATAACTTCAAAGGGTATCATATGGGCACATCCCAAAATTAAACCATTAGAAAAAGGAATAGCAGTATTACCTGAAAGACACAATTGGCCTGTGGGTGATTGTTTAGGGGTATGTTCTGATTATATAAAACACTACGGAAATGAAGATAAATAACTTAAATAAAATGTTTAGAGGTTGGGTAGTTGGAAACTTTGAACCATCACTTTATAAAACAGATGATGTAGAAGTTGCAGTAAAACATTATAAAAAAGGTGATTACGAACCGAAACATTATCACAAAATAGCAACAGAAATTACAATAATATGTAAAGGTAGAGTTTTAATGAATGATGAATTTTATGAAGAAGGAGACATTATAACAATAGAACCAAATGAAGAAACTGATTTTAGAGCACTAAATGATGTAATTACAACTGTTATAAAATTACCTTGTACTAAGGATGATAAATACATGGTTTAATGAAAAATATAAAATTAGTTGCTATACCTAAAACTGCATCTACATTTGTAGAAATGAATTTTTGTGGTGAACACCTAATAAATCAATTTTATATACCTTGGTCTGAATTAGACACAACCCCAAAAGAAATATTATTTGATGGAAACTTAACAACTTTCCAAACTATGGGTCATTCTTGGAACTATCCAACACAAATAGGGGGTTGGCAAGATTGGACAGGTAAAAACGTATCTAATTATAAATTTAATGATGTAGGTCAATTTAATATAACCGAATCAGATATTTTATTTAGTATAGTTAGAAATCCATATGATATCTTATTTAGTATTTTTAATTATAATTGGGGAGGTTGTAGAGAATTCCATGGTTTAGATATAGAGTGGGAGTATTCTATTGAAGAGTTCCAAAAATTTGTTGATATATATCTTGACAAATCAAAAGTATTTTTTGCTCCATCTTTTAGAAGAAGTATGTTTTCTCAACTAAAAGATATTAATGGTAATTGGTTAATTAATGGTGAGAGTATTATTTTAAGATTTGAAAACTTTGATGAAGAATTTGAAAACTTTAGAAAAAGAACTAATGTAGAGTTAACTAACACATTCGAATCAAAAAATAAATCATTACAAACAAAACCATGTGAGTGGTATGATGCATATAGAAATGACCAGATATGGAAATTAAAAAAATTATGGAAAGAGGATTTAGATTATTTTAATTATAGTCATACTAAACCTAAACCTAAACCAAAAAATCCAAATAGAAAATTAAAAATAGCATTGTGTTTCTCAGGACACCTAAGAGATATTGACTCAACCAAAAAATATTGGACATCGTTAATTGACAAATATGATATAGATGTTTATGGTTCTTTTTGGGATATTGAAAATAAAAACTTAAATGATACATTTGTAAATTTCAAGGGAACATACAGACCCAAACGATTTCAAGTTGAATCATATAAAAACTTTGAACAATCAACTCTTACTTATTTAAGACATGGTATAACATCACCTGATAACTTACATACCTTTTTAAGACAGTCTACAAGTAACTTTGGATTTTTTCCAATGTGGTATCAAGTTTGGAGAGCAAACTTATTAACAAAGCAAGTTGATATTGATTATGATATTGTTATTCGTGCAAGAACTGATACTTCTTTTGAAGGTTTAACAATGGAAAATAATAATTATTTGAATGTACCACAGGGTCGAGTAAAAACACCTCTACAACATTCAGAAGGTGTATCTGATTTATTTGCGTATGGTAGAGTAGATATAATGGATTATTATTCGACTTGTATATTTAATGTAATGGACCATGTTAATAGAGGGTTTTATTTAGTTCCTCATGAATATTTTTTAAGAACACATTTAGAAAAAACAGAAATGAACATTAGGTTTATGGCAATTAATACAACCATAACTAGAAAATCTAAAGGTACTAAGGATGAGTTGTTTTGTAATGGTAAAGAAATGGGAGAAGATATATTCCCATCTGACTTTTTCTTAAATAAACAATTAGAACCAAATAAAGACATAATTTGGAAAATTGATGATAAGTTAAAATTCTAATTTTTTTATTTCTTTATAGTTATTCCAAACAACAACAATTTGTCTATGGAAGATAAAATTAGAAATATATTTGAAAGTTTAGAAGATGCTATTTCATATGAAGATTGGAATAAAGTTGAAGAGGTTAGAAAAGAACTACTTTTTATACTTGATGAATTAGAATCAGGATTTCCATCACACTTTGATGAAGATTATTCATAAAAAATTTGGATATGTCATATTTTTTTCGTATATTTACGAAGTAAATGATTAATATGACACTAAGAGATAAGAAAAATAATTTGAAAAAAGTTACCAAAAAATTTGGATAATTCAAATATTATGCTTATATTAGTGATGTAATTGAGTGATAACCTAAAACAATTCAATATGTCTAAATTCGGAAATTCTTCTTACTGGTTGAACGATTGGGAAGATGATGATATAGTAATCGATACTATGTCTGTTGAGGAAAAGAAATCCCATGACCTCTACAAACTCTCTGCATCTAAGAGAGCAATTAGTAATTTTGTTAACATTGTAACAAATGACCAGATATCGGTAAGATTCAACACAAGGGGTGATTCTTACACTAATGGTAAATCAGTAGTTATTGGTTCTAATATTGTTGAACCAAAAGACTTTGATGTCGCAGTTGGACTTGCTCTTCATGAGGGTTCACACATTAAACTTTCAGATTTCAACCTACTTAGTGATATTTACAACTTGATTCCTCAATATGTAAAAGATGGGGCAATCAAAAAAGGTGTAAATAATCCTATTGGTATTGTAAAAGATATTTGGAATGTAGTTGAAGACCGAAGAATTGATAAATATGTATTTGATTCTGCACCAGGTTATAGAGATTACTACCGAAAAATGTACGATAAGTACTTCAATGATAAGTTGATTGATAAAGCACTTCTTTCAGATGAACATACTGAAGAGAGTGTAGAATCTTATATGTTCCGAATCATCAACATCCACAACAAAAATACTGACCTATCAGTTCTGAAAGGTCTTAAAGAGATTTACAAAGTTATCGGATTGGGTACTATCAGTAGATTGAAAACTTCAAAAGATTCTTTTGATGTTGCATTGAAAGTATTTCAAATTATCCTTTCTAACCTACCATCTTACGAAGGTGAGAGTGGTAATGGTCAAGATAAAGATAATCAATCTAACGAAGGTTCTGAGGGTTCTGGTGGGTCTAATGGTTCAAGAGACATGAATGATGATGAATTTGACCAATTATCAGACTATTTAGATGGTAAAGTTGACTCGATGTCAAGTGATGACTCACAACAACCAACTGGTGGTGGTGGAATGACTGTTGAAAATATGCCTAATGATGTGAGTGGTACTCCATCGGATTCTAACTCAAATGGTACTGAATCAGATGAAAAAGTAAAACTAACTGATAGACAGAAAGACCTTCTTAAAAAGAAAATCCAAAAGCAAAAAGATTTTATGGATGGGGATATTCGTAAGAAAACTATCTCAAAAAAAGATAATCAAAATCTTGATGCAATTGATGAGAGTGGTTCTGAAGTTACTAATGTTGGTCAAAATCTTCAGAATGGTTGGGGTAAAGTTTACAAAGGTACTCAATGTATCGTAGTTAAGAAACTTACTCCATCTTTATTAGAATCGGAAATGTTCCCAATGACTTCTAACAATTGGTGGAATACTGAGAATGAGGGTAAAATCAAAAGATACTACGAATCTGAAGTAATGGAAGGTGTTCGACTTGGAACTATCTTAGGAAAGAAACTTCAAGTAAGAGGTGAAGATAGAAATACCGTTTTCAATAGACAAAAACATGGTAGAATTGATAAGAGAATGATTGCTTCATTAGGATTTGGAAACGAGAATGTGTTCTCTTACATTGAAACCGATTCTTACAAAAAAGCAAATCTACACATTTCCATTGATGCTAGTGGTTCGATGGGTGGTGATAAGTGGACTAAGACTCTAACCAATGTAGTTGCACTTTGTAAGGCAGTTGATATGATTCAAAACCTATCTATTCAAGTTACTTTCAGAACTACTTCCAACAACAATCCTTATATTGTAATGGCTTATGATTCTAAAGTAGATAAGTTCTCTAAAGTAAAAAAGATGTTCCCATCATTAGGGCCTGCAGGAACTACTCCTGAGGGATTATGTTTTGAAGCAATTATGAAGAACTTCCTTCCATCAAATAATGATATGGATTCTTACTTCCTAAATATTTCAGATGGTGAACCTTACTTTGGTAATAGTGACCTTTACTATTCTGGTGATATAGCATTCCAACATACAAAAAAGATGGTTAAAGAAATTGAAGGTATGGGAATTCAAACTTTGTCTTACTTTGTTGATGATTGGGCAAGAGAAGGTAGTGAACCATCAAATGGATTTAAGATTATGTATGGTAAAGGAGCAAAGTTAATTGATGTAACAAATGTTGCTCAAATTACAAAAACAATGAATCAACTATTTTTAACAAAATAAATGAAAAAAAGTGAGAAAAAGTTTGGTAGTCTCAAATATTTTTCTTATATTAGTATAGTAATTGAGTGGGAGAAAAACTCCCAATATTAAAACCTTAAAATATAAAAGTTATGACAGATTTCAAAATTGGTTTCGTTAAGAGTGAAGTTTACAAGGTGGAGGCCTTTGGTAACTCATTCAAATTAATTGATTCTAAAGGTACTAAAGTTGGTACTTTGGGAATTGGAACTGGTACTCGGAAGAGTGCCCTCAATGAGGGTGTTGCTCTCCAAGCTTACATTCAAAAGAATGGTAAGAAAGTTTACCGAAAAGTTGGTATGGATGTTTACAACAATTTAGTTGCTCCTATGAATACCCAAGAAGGTGGTGTTCAATTTGAGGATAAATCAGACCATACTGCTATTAAAGATTTTATCCACCAAGGTTCGGTTAATCTGAAACCTCAAGAATTAGTAATGACTGATTTGAAGTGGAAGTATCTCATCAGAAGTGCGGTGAGAGCAAAGAATATTATGATGACTGGTCCTGCTGGTTGTGGTAAAACCATGGCAGCAAAAGCATTGGTGACTGCATTAGATAGACCAGATTTTTACTTCAACTTGGGTGCAACTCAAGACCCTCGTGCAACTCTGATTGGTAACACTCAGTTTGATTCTAAGAATGGTACTTACTTTTCAGAATCATCATTTGTGAAAGCAATCAAAACTCCTAATGCAGTAATTCTATTAGATGAGTTATCGAGAGCACATCCTGATGCTTGGAACATCTTAATGACTGTACTTGACCAAGGTCAAAGATACATCAGATTAGATGAGGCAGAAGGTTCACCAATTGTGAATGTTGCCGAAGGTGTTACCTTTATTGCAACTGCAAATATTGGTAATGAGTATACTTCAACAAGAGTTATTGACCGAGCAATTCTTGACCGATTTGTTACAATCGAAATGGATGTTCTAACTGATGAACAAGAATTTGGTTTGTTGAAGTTTATGTTCCCAGAAGTGAACGAAGAAGACTTAAAAGCTGTGGCAGAGATTTCTCACCACACACGAACTCAATCAATGAGTGATAGTGGTAAAGTTACGGCAATGGTTTCTACGAGAGCATCGGTAGAGATGGCTGGATTGATTTATGATGGTTTCGATTTATTCGAAGCAGCAGAGATTTCAATCTTCCCATTCTTCTCTAACGATGGTGGAGTTGATTCTGAAAGAACTTACATTAAACAGTTAGTTCAGAAGTATGTGAAAGATGAGGGTGAAGCTCTCTTCAATGAGCAAGAAACTGAAAAAGATTCGGAAGATGAGATTCCGATGTTTTAGGGTTAATCAATTACGCTGAGAAAGGGGGGAGCTCTCAACTCCCCCTAATCTCTTTTAATTAAAACCTATTAAAATATGTTAAAAAAAATAAATTGGAAATTTAGAAAAACACATATATCACTTACACCACTAACCATTTTTATAAATGAAAGATGGAATGGTTGGGGATTTGATATATTTAATCTGACTTACAATCTTTGGGAAGGTTCTCTTCTAAAGATGACTTGGGTTCTACCAAATGGAGCAGATAAGAAATTCACATTTAGTGGTGATTTATTCTTCCTCAGACAGTATCTATTAAATAAGTTATCTGATTTAGATGATAGAGTTCTATGGGGTACAGCTACTATTTGGGATGTAAATAAATTATGGATATTAAAAATTATATTTAACTAATGAGTAAAACTACCAAAGATTGGATGGATAAGTTAGTTGAGAACTATCGAATCCCAACTGAAGAAGAAATTCAAAAGAAAACCGAAAAAAAGAAACAACTTAATGAATCCCAACTTAAAAGAATTTTAAGTAAAGATTAATAATATTTGTTTAATTGAACATTTTTTCGTATATTTGTATCATTAATAAAACACTATGGCATATAACCCCTTTAGATATTTTACAGAAGGTAAGTATAGAAGGAGACCCTTAAAAGCAAAGTTCCCACTTCTATTGAAGATTAGGAATGGGGATTTTGAATACTCACCATACTTCAGAGAAGCAGATGATAACATTGAATTGTATGATAAGATGTACAATGAGTTTATGGAAACTTCACCTCTTAGAGATATCAATGATAAGAAGCATGAGGCCCATCAAGTTGCTAAGATGAAACGAATCAAAGCACAAAAGTTGATGGAAGTAGGAGTGAATGAAGAGAACTTACGATTACATCAATTACGAATAGAGTTGGAAGCTGAGTTCGGAAAGGATTTGTGGGAGAAGTGTTTGGAAAAGCAAAGAGGAAAGGGTACTACCGAAGATATGTATTGGTGGTATAAAAAACAAGTTAAGATGGGACAAACACCATCAGAGATGGCAATTGCTTTAGGTAGAAAAACAACTAAAGGATTACAACCATGATAGAAACATACATGAAAGTAGTAAAAACCATTGAAAGTGCAGATTACCAGCACATGACTAATGGTTCAGTAATTAATCTAATAAATAATTTTGGTAATATGTATAGTAAGGATAGGCATTATGAAGATTTAATGCGTATTTATAACGAAAAGTTAAATCAATTAGAAACAACTAAGAGTTAATAAAAATGGAAATTGTAAAAAGTAGATATGGTTTAGATAGAACCATTGAGAAAATCGGTTCTGACCGATTGAGAGTTATGGGTGAATCACAATTCGCAAGACAGGCTCAAAATGATGAAGGGGAGATAACAATGTTTGATTTTGAAGGAGGTCCTTGTTTATCCGTTGGTGGTAATATTAATTATCAAAAGATGAAGTGGAAAATTACAGAAATCAAACCCGAACAATTACCACATGAAGGTTTGGGTAGTTGTGTCCTTTCAGTAGTACCAAATTATTAGTATGTTTACTTTATTTGATGAAGGTAGTGAAATAAAAAATCCTATATTAACAAAGGAGATTCTAAAGAAATTGTCTAAAAAACAAAATAAGATGTTGAATGAGGGTAGGTTGTTAATCAACCCAATGACAGGAGACACTATCGTACCCATCAGAGTAAATCAAAATCAAATAGCAAAGATAATAGTTAACATATATTAATTATGGTAAAGAAAGAATGGACTTGGATGTATTTCAATGATGAATGGAACGAGACATCCACCGATTCCGATGGTGGGGATGAGAACCATATAGATAATGTAGATGAATATTATCCACCAAGTGATTACAAAAAGAATACTCACGAATACGATGATTACGAGGAATACGGCAACTAATTCCCTTTACATCGTTTTGGTGGGGGTCGAGTCGGCAGGGTAATTTTTTTTGATAGTAAAAAAAGTTGATATTTATAGTCAGATGAAAAAAATATCGTATATAATTTATTCAGTTCAACATGCCATAGGTCATCAACCCAAATGGGAAAGAGAACTAATTGAATCAGATACTCATTTACAAGTGTACAAACGTTGGATGTCAAAGATGTCCTGCCCCACATTATGTAAAAAAACAGATGAACTGTATCACAATCGATTAAACTTCCTTAAAGGGTGGCTTGGAAAAGAATAAAAAAAAGAATAGGAAACTTCATTCTTCAAATGGGAGAAGGAATTTATCAAGCTCGTTTAATGGGTTGGTTTCCGTATTAACCACAAATGAATAAAACAATGAAACACATATTATATGTACTATGGGTACTTCTACTTACTTCCTGCTCGGTTGAAGCACAAGAAATTGTAGAACCTGAGAGAAGGAATGAAGTTATCGTAGAAAATAACGTATTTAAGGTTTGGTACTCTGAAGTGAAGGAACAACCCACAAAGTTGGTGTACACTTCTACAAATCGACCTAAGAACGTAGATAGAGGTTCTATGAACTTTTATACGGAGGATAATGTCTATACTTCAAACAATGCGGATTATTATCGTAATGTTTGGGATAAAGGTCATCTTGCTCCCGCTGCTACTTATTCGGATTCCATGGTGAATTTGAAGCAAACATTCTCATACTTAAACTGCGCACTCCAAAACCAATATCTGAATAGAGGAGAATGGAGATTACTAGAGGAAGAAGAAAGAGAGTGGGATGATATCGAAAATCTAACCATTACTGTTGAATTAGAATGGAATGGAGATTATGAAATACTACCAACTGGTGGTCATGTTCCAACTCATATGATAAAAACAATTTATTTTGAGACCAGTGGAACCTGCCGAAAGTTTCGTTTTCCAAACGAAAATCCATCAGGGGGTTGGGAAGAGTACGAAGTAGATTGTAATTAAGAAAAATTAAATAAAGGTTATATGTTAATAAAACAATTTAGTCCCATTAGAACTGGTTCTACACTCATTTATAATTTTATTAAACGATGTGATAGAACTGTATCTAAATTACATACCTTAGAGGGAGTTCAAAGTTGGGTGGTATCAACAATCCGACATCCTTACAATTCAATCATCTCTGCAATACTTCGTTTAGAAAAACCGATAGATTCGGAATCCTTAAAATATTGTACTAACGAATACCTAGGACAAGGAGGTAGAGATTTTCTAAAACTTCCTAATAAATCTATTGTTCTGAGATACGAAGACTTTATTCAATATCCTTGGGATACGTTTTCTTTTCTAAACCAAAAATTAAACTTGGGTAAAACTTCTGAAGAATTGGAGAGTTTAGTCCAAGAACTTTCTTTAGACAATATGTTAAAGATACAAGCCAAACATGAGAATTTTATGAGTTGGGATAAGGAAACTCAAATTCATGGAAATCATATTTCAAAATATAGAGGGAAAACAAATTGGAAAGAAATTTTAAGTTCTTCTCAGATAGAATATTTACAAACTTTCCCTGAGTTAAATCAAATTATAGAAAAATATTATCAATGATAACACCATTTTCTGTATTGGATACTCGAACCAAAGAATGGAAGAGAAAAAAAGAAGAGTGGATTGCTACCTACGGAATCCGTTCCGAGTTAGGCAGGGAGGATACCCAAAGTAAGACCCAATTTTGGGACTCCCCAACTAACGTTTCTGTTTTCGACCCCGTACTTTGTGAGTTAATGTACGATTGGTTTGTACCCAAAGGTGGAAAGATATTAGACCCATTCGCAGGAGGTTCTGTAAGAGGAATCGTAGCAGAGGAAATGGGTTTTTCTTATTTAGGGATTGAGTTATCCGAAACCCAAGTTCTTGCGAATAAAGAACAATCCGAAAAACCTAAATGGGTAATTGGAGATTCTGATAAAGAGTTGTTTGGATTAGATACTGATTATGATTTTGTATTTACCTGCCCTCCTTATTATGATTTAGAAGTTTATTCGGATTCTCCTTATGATTTATCTAATATGAATGAATCACAATTTGATGCTAAGTTAGAAAAAATCATTTATCAGACATTTACTAAGTTAAAACAAAATCGTTTCTTTGCCATCGTAGTAAGTGAAGTAAGAAATCCCTCAACGACTGAAAAATATTCAATTGGTAATTATAGGGGATTGGTACACAAAACTATTAATATGTGTGAACGACATGGATTAAAGTTTTACAACGACATGATTTTATTTAATTCTCAACATCAAGCATCGAGAGTGGGTAAAACTTATTTCGATAGAAACCGAAAGATACCATCAGTACATCAAAACATATTGGTATTCGTTAAAGGAAATCCTGATATTGCTACTGAAGAAATAAAAGGAGGAGAACCAATGTGTCAAGTAAATGGTACAAAATACTTGACTTTCAGACATGCTGCGATTTCAATTAATCCAAATAAGTTAGTAGCATCTGAAGTAAAGAGAAGATGTATAAGTAGAAAATCAAAATATAAGGAATGGCAGATAATAGGAAAAGAAACCAGACCTGAGATAAAATATGTTATAGGAGATATTCCATTTGAATCACCTCTACAAGTAGGTGAGGTAATTGAGGGGTTAACTGAATCACAATGTAGAAATTACTTTGAATCTAAATCAGGTAAATTTAGACATTGGAAAAGAGTTCAACCTAAAGATTGGAATATAAGTTATAAAGAAATGGAGGAATTATGGAACTTATCTGATAAAGCAGGTGGTATAAGTATTTACTCCGAGACTATCCAATGTGGTAGTAAAAAATTCATTTCAGTCAACGAGGCAGCAAAAGCATTGGGACTAAGTGGAGAACGAGTTAGACAAAAATTGAAGGATAATAATTATAAAGACTGGATATATTTGGATAATTCAAAATAATTTCGTATATTTGTAAAATTAAAGTAAAATGATAGAAAAAAGTAGTGGACCTCAATTAAACTCTCTAAGAGATAATTACAATAGATTACAATCTAAGAGAGGAATCGCAAGTAAAACAAAGAAAGTTCAATGGGAATCTAAGAGAAGATTCTCTAACATCTAAATAAAAATAAAAAATGAAAAAACTATTAGTTGTATTAAGTGTTTTATTAAGCACTCAAATTTATTCCCAAACAACTGATACTACAATCGTATTGGATGATGTAGTAATATCAGCAACTCGAAGTGAGATAAGTTTGGAAGATTCACCCGTACCAACGGAAGTGATTGGAAAGAAAGAGATTGAAGAACTCAATCTTATAACAATGCAAGATTTACTTAATCTAAAAGGATTTGTTGCACCGATGAAAAGTGGAGGATTTCAATTAAGAGGTCTTTCATCTGAGTATGTATTGGTAATGATTGATGGAGTTCCAATCGCAGGTAGAGAAAGTGGTGCGTTGGATATCTCAAACATCAACCTTGCGAATGTAGAAAGAGTTGAAATCGTAAAAGGTTCAATGTCATCTCTATGGGGTAACCATGCAATTGGTGGTGTTATTAATATTATTACTAAGAAAGGTGGAGAACCTTCTCTAATGTTAAACGCACAGTATGGAACTAACAATTCATCTTTGATTGGTTTAACCTCAACAGTGGGTAAAGGAAAATTCAGAAACACATCTAAAATTACTCGTGGTGAATCTGATGGATTTGATATTGACCCTCTAACATATGGTCAAAGTGTTTTACCATTTTCTTTAACCAACATAACCAATAGAAGTACTTATGATGACGGAGTAAATCAATATTCAGTAGGACTTAGTTTGTTTGATAAAACATCTGAAGGTCAAACTGTAACTGAAACAAATACTCAAGGGCAGTTAGTTGAAGTAGATGAGAAAAACCAATCAAAAAATCTTATTATAGATTTGAACTATAAAAGAAGTTTTGGTAAATATGTAAGTGAGATTAAATTATCGAACTCACATTTCGAAAACTCAAATAAATCTTCATTTGAATACTTTGGACAACCAGTTGAACAATTAGATGAGAGTGACCAAAACATTTTCCAACCAGAAATGATTAATTCTTATAATTGGAATGAGAAGAATCAAACTACATTTGGTTTTGGGTATAGAGGTCACGAATACAATACTGAAAGATATGGTGGTAACAAAGCATTAAATTCATCGTTTGGATATGTACAACATTATCTAAACTTAAAGAAATTAAACATTGTAGCTGGTGGTAGATATGATAACTATTCAGATTTCGGTTCGAACTTTTCACCAAAGGTATCTGCAACTTACAATTTAGGTAAGTTTAGATTAAGTTCATCAGTTGGATATGGTTTCAGAGTACCTGATTTCAGAACTCTATATATTAATTATGGTGGGTTTACTTCTGGTTATTATGTATTGGGTGCATATAACATTGAAGAACAAATCAACTTTTATTCTGACCAAAATCTAATTGCCTTCTTATCATATGGAATGGATGAGATTACACAACTAAAATCTGAAACTTCTATCTCTTATGATTTCGGAATATCGTATAAATTAGATAGTAAGAGTAAGATTGGTGTAAACTTCTTTCAAACTAACACAACTGATTTGATTGAATCAGTATTAGCAGGAATGTTTGTCAACCAAACTTTACTTTTTGGATACACAAATATATCAGAAGCAACATTTAAGGGTGTAGAACTAGAAACTCTTATCCAAAAGGATAGATTCAGATTTGATGGTTCGTATCAGTATTTAGAAACTGAGGCAAATCAAGCAGATGGAACTGAGTTCTTCCTTTCTGAAAGACCTACACACTTAATCAATCTAGCAACAACTTATACATTAAAGAATGGATTGACTGTAACTCTTAATGGAGTTCACAAATCAGAATACTTCTTTAGAGATGTTGATAGAAGTGGAACACAAGACCCAAGTGAATTTGTACCATCTCACACATTACTAAATACATTGATAAGTTCTCCAACCATTAAAGGTGTAAGAGTAGGTATTGGTGTTAACAATATTTTAGATTTTACTAATGTTGATTATCTAAAACAGCAAAATGGTAGAACTATATTTGGTAAGGTAACTTATAAATTTTAATATGTTAGAACATCAGAATAAACTATGGTGCTCTTGGGATGACATTACAACTATTATAAACTACTTAGTTGTAAGAATTCAAGATAAACAATTACCGATTGATTCAATTTATGGAATTCCAAGAGGTGGATTGATACCAGCAGTAATACTTTCTCATAAATTAAGTTTACCATTGGTTTCAACTCCAAACGAAAATACTTTGGTAGTAGATGATATTTCAGATAGTGGGTTAACTTTAGGTGAACACCATTTACATGGAGCAGTTCACACTGTAACATTACATATGAGAAAGGGTTCATCGTATGAACCAACTATCTATGGTAAGTTTATTGATTCTGAAAAATGGATAGTTTATCCTTGGGAGTTAGGAACTGCGAAAGAAATACAAGATTATAAATTAAAAAAAGAATAATATATGAAGATTTTAGTGACAGGAGGAAACGGATTTATCGGTTCTAATTTGATTAAAAGATTACTATCTGAAGGACACGAGGTAGTTTCTTTAGATGACCTTTCAACTGGTTTGAAGGAATATGAGATTGAAGGATGTAATTATGTTTATGGAGATATTGAAGAACTATTGTATTGGAAAGGTGAATCATTTGATTTATGTTATCACTTAGCAGCATTAGCAAGAATACAACCATCATTCGATGACCCAATGGAAACTTTCAGAGTAGATACACAAGGTGTATTGATTGTTGCTGAATGGGCAAGACAAAATAATGTGAAGGTTGTATATAGTGGTTCATCATCTAAATGGTGTAATCCAGAAACTTCACCTTATGCAACTTGTAAAAAATTAGGTGAAGATATTCTCAAAATGTATCGAACTTCTTATGGTTGTGATTTTGAGATTGCAAGATTCTACAATGTATATGGACCAAATGAGTTAGTTGATGGAGAATGGGCAGCAGTAATTGGTATTTGGAGAAAACAAGTTGAAGAAGGTAAACCAATTACTATTATTTCAGATGGTGAACAACGTAGAGACTTTACTCATGTAGATGATATTTGTGATGCACTTTACAAAATCGGAATGGGAGATAAGAAACATGAAGATGCTTGGGAGTTAGGAACTGGTATGAATTATTCAATTAATGAAGTATTTGATTTCTTTACCGAAAGGTATGGTATATTGACAAAAATACATCTACCAGATGTACCTGGTAATTATAGAGAAACTCTAAGAGAAAATGATGATACAATAGAAAGATTAGAGTGGAAACCAGAAGACAAATTAAAAGATTATATTTTATCACTTAACTCATAAAATTAATGTCAACGGATAAAAAGTTATCTTTTAACGAAAAACTATATAAATACGGAGTGTTGTACTTCGGAACTGTATTGATGATGGTATCACCATTCTTTATAGATTCAGTTTATGGAAAAGTAGGAATGTTAGTTGCACTAACATTGATTACTATCCAAACACAAAAAACAAAACAATATAACCTATCCCTACTGAATGTAGTTGGGGTTATGGGTTATCTTTATTCACTTATAAAGAGTTTATTATGAAAAAGTTATTACTATTTACATTTATTATAATCCTAAGTTCGTTTGGAGAGATTACTGCTTGGGGTAAAATTGGACATCGAACTGTTGGTGAGATTGCTGAAAGACATCTTAGACCTGATGTTAAACAAAAGGTTTACGAATTGTTAGATGGTGAATCCCTTGCATCGGTATCAACTTGGGCAGATGAGATGAGAAGTAATCCAGAGTTCGATAAGTATTCAACTTGGCATTATGTAAATCTACCTCTTGATAAAGATTATGATGATGTTTCTCACATTGGACCAAATGTAGTTAAGATGATTAACACAGCAATTCCAATTTTAGAATCACCAATGGCAGAGAAATCAGTAAAACAATTTTGGTTAAAGTATTTAGTACATATGGTGGGTGATATTCACCAACCACTTCACACTGGTAGAGAAGAAGATTGGGGTGGAAACAAAATTGATGTTTACTTCAAAGGTAGAAAGGATTCTGAGAGTTTAACTAACTTACATGATTTATGGGATGCAGGATTGATTGATGATTTTAAGATGTCTCATTCAGATTTTTCTACTCATTTAATTAACAAATATGGTTCGATGTCTATTGAACAAAGAACAGCAAAAGATTGGGCAAATGAATCACATCAATTCGTACCAAAGATATATGAAACAAAAGAAGGTTCATATCTTTCATACGATTACGTTTATGAGAATTTTCCAATTGTGGAACAACGGTTATATGAGGCAGGAATCAGATTGGCAAATCTATTAAACGATATATTTAGTGAGTAAAGTAATTAATTTATTTGGAGGACCAGGAATAGGTAAATCCTCAATAGCATCAGGTATAACATATAAACTAAAGAAAAATCACATCACTTGTGATAACCCATATGAGTTCCCAAAATTATTGGCATGGGATGAAAATCACTCAGCAATTGCTGACCAACTCTATGTTTTAGCAAATCAACATAGAGGGATTGTTAAGAGTTATGGTAAAGTAGACTACATTGTATTGGACTCACCAATTTTACTTTCACTAACTTATAGAAGTTATTATAAAAATAATGATTATCCTGCGTCTTTGTATGGAGAATCTTTTGACAAAATGTTATTAGATGTTTTTAACAAATATGATAATATTAATATTGTTCTAAAAAGAACTGATGGAAATCATAATGAAAATGAAAGATATCAAAACTTAGAAGAATCTATTGACTTAGATATATCAATAGAAAATAGTTTAATCAAAAACAATATACCTTACCATTTAGTAAAAGTTGGTGAGAACACGGTTGATGAAATATTGACCATAATTAATCATGGTAACTGAGAAGTATCATAAAGAAATAAAAAGATATAGAATTATTGAACACACTCTCAGAGACAAGTCGGTCTTTGTAGTAGAGTGGAACGATAAATGGTTTTTTGGATTATGGGGTAGATGGCATCCTAAATTTCAAACACTTTCTATGGAAGAAGCAGTCCAAACTATTCAAAGACTAGTACACAAAAAAATAAATTAAAAAAAATTTGGTATTGTCAAATATTTTTCTTATATTAGGGTATAATTGTAAAAATCCTAAGATATGAGTAAAGTAATTGGAACAAAGTACGGAATTGAGATTACCAAACCTTGGAATCAAAAAATGTACGATTGGAACGAATTAGTTGCAAAACTAATTAAAATTGATTTGTATAATAAATTAGAAGATTTCTATAAAAAAGGTGATAGAACTGGTATGAACAAAATTGCTAATTCATTCGGACCTTCTTATGGTGAAGGTTATGATGTTGATGCAGTATTTGATGGTGTATTTGATGACATTACACAACTTCAGAATTATCAAATCAATGAAGAGTTAGAATGGTTAGTAAAAGATGGGTTAATTAAAAAACCTGAATTTGAATTTGTAGGATATGATAAGTAAACTTAAAGAAGATTGGAAAAAAGACCCTATACTAAAAAAATGGTATGGAGTTAATTGTACAACCAAAGGTACTGATTGTAAATGTACTGATGGTGACCACTTAGTAGAACTATGGGAACAAGATAGTTGTGTAAGGGGAAGAATAGACACAGTTGTTTGTACAACTTGTGATTCAATTAAAACATTTAGTATAATAAGATGACAACAATAATGTTTTTAATTGGTTTCTTAATCTTTATTTTCTTTATCGCAGGTCAGATATGGGAAGTAAAAACTGAATCCAAAAATGGAATAGATTATAAAAACTATTACGAAAGACATAGTTTTGAAAGAAAAAAGAATCCTAAAACAAGAAAGGGTTCTCAAAGTAGAGTAAAAAACTATAATAATAAATGGAAATAATAATTTACTTCGGATTGTACCTTTTAATTACAGGATTGTTTGGATTTTATGCATTTTTAGATGCACCCATATGTGATGAAAATGGTAACATAATTGAAGATTCAAAATGGGAAAAATGGAAAAAGAAATTAAAAAAGAGAAAAAAGTAAGACAGTATAGAAGTAGGCAAGGTAGAAGTGATAGACAATATCAATCCAATATTAAAGTTATGACTTATGGTTGTGGTCTATTTTTGGGTATTCTCATAGTTTATGGGATTGTAAACACAATTGTAAATGTATTGGGTTAAACGAAAGATAAGGCAAATCAAAAGGGTGATTGATTTTTTCCCTCTAATTTGGAATGGGTTTGATTTTGATTATCGTTATGCAACAGACCTTTTCCAAAAACAATTGGAACGAACCGCAACTTTCTTAGAATCTGATAGAGCTATGACTTTAGAGGCTAAAACCAATGCTCAGAAAATCAGAACTGCAATCCGATTGATGGATATTGTATATGATGAAAAGTATGTAGATGAATTTTTGGATTCCAAATTAAAAGATAAAGAAGAATTCAAAAGGGTAATTGAGAAACAAAAGAGAGCCCATAAATTACTTTGGGATTATATAGAACATAACATTCAGAAATGGTGGGATTAAAAATATGGGAAATCTAAATAGACAATTACCTATTGTGGTGGTTCACAAAGGACCTCGTAAAAACTCTAAAATACATTTAGAGGTCTTTGAAAATACCAGAGTTGATGATATTATATCAACAACAAAACGGAAACCTCTAATACCAAAGGAGAATGAAATATTAGACTTGGGTGTTGGTGATAGTTTCATAGAGAAATATAAAAAGAAACATAAATTAAAGTAAATTAAAATGAAGAAAGCGTTAGAATTTTTCGGATTGTATTATCCAATCCTATTGGCATTTGTATCTTTTCTGTTTTCAGTAACACTATGGTTTAGTGGAAATCAGTTAGAAGGAATTTTTGTTGGAATTTGGGTTCCATCAATATTATCGGCATCTGTTGCAATCAGACAAAGAAGAAATGATTATAGAGAACACTTAAACAGAAAGTAAAATGACTGTTGGAATTTTTATATTCGGATGTATTGTATTCGGATTGTATGTGTTTGGATATTTGTACATGATTTGGTGGGCAAATGATTCACAAAGAAGAGCAATGAGGAGAGATGATATCAGAGATGGAATTGTTTCTGATGAAATGGATATGGATGGTATGGGTAACTTCAGTAGATTTCCTACTAATGATAAACCTAAGAAAAGAAGATTAACCAAATCTCAAAAAAAGGTAAAAGTGTGAAAAACTTAATAGTAATAGGTCATCCTAATAAAGATTCATTTTGTTATAATGGTATTATGAAAACCATTAAAAGAGAATTAAAAAAACACGATGAAGAAATTGAAATCATTGATTTATATAGAGACTCATTTGCAAGACCGAGAACTGATTTGATTAAGAAGTACCAAGAATTGGTAACTTGGTCTGAAAGGATATATTTTGTATCACCAGTTTGGTGGTTCAGATTAACACCAAGAATGGAAGTATTCTTTGATGAAGTATTTACACCAGGATTTGCATACAACTTTGTTAACATTACAAAACTATATGCATATCCTAAACCATATTTGAAAGATAAGAAGGTTAGAACTTATATTACACATGGAGCACCATCTCTACCTGTTAGAACTTTATATCTCAACTCAGTCAAGTTGAGATTGGTGCTAGGTGTTTACTCATTTGTATTTGGTTGGAAGTTAAGTAGATGGAGAAAAACAAAACAGTTTTGGTCAGTCCCATTTGTATCTGATGAAAAACGTAGAAAATATTTACAAAAAGTAAAAAAAGATATTAGAAAAGACTTAAAATTTGAAATATAATGGAATTTGTAGATAAAATTTATATCATATCATTAGAGAAACACTCTATTAGAAAAGAAATAATTACTGCGGACTTAGACTCAGCAGGATTTGATAGTTCTAAAATAGAATGGATTAATGCTATTGATGGAAATACAATAGATATTGGTAAATCTATCGAAGACAAAAAAATAGATACTACATTCAAAGACCCTAGTGGGGTTTTAACTAAATCAATTTATGGATGTGCTATGTCTCATAATATGGTTTATAAAAAGTTTTTAGAACTACCTGATGATAAGATTGCTTTAGTATTGGAAGATGATGCATCGGTAACTCATACATTGTTAAGACTTTTACTTACAAAATCATTTGGTTATACCACTTTGATGAAAGAAATAGATGAAGTAAATTGGGATGTTTTGTTAATGGGTGGACAAGAGCAACGAATTGAAATTAGTCCATCAAGTAAATTTACTATTAAACCAGCAAAGAAATATCCTAGAACATATGCTGCTCATTCTTATTTAATAACAAAAACAGGTGCTGAAAAACTACTTGAAAGTAATGAATGTATTCAGTTTGCAGCAGATGTAAATATTTATTGTTCAGATGTAAGATTGTATTGTACTCCAATTTCCTATTTTACACAAAAAGTAGGAACTTTTGAAAAGTACACACTCACTAGACTTGATAAAGAATTTGGAATGTTTTTAATGGTACATGATGGCAACCTTGCTTTAGGTGAAGAAATAATTTCATCTACTACATATGGGGATTTTTCATTTGAGGAAACTGATAATAACAGTCTTTACAGAACTACTTCACTTTCTATGAAATTAGATGTAGATTCTGTAAATTGGGATTCTTTTATCGTACCAAATGGAGATGAAGTTGAAAATTGGGCAAACATAAAATTAAAAAATGAGTAATATAGAAAAACAATATCAAGGTATCCTCAGAAAGTTGGTACTTTATGGAAAAGAAAAAGGAGATAGAACTGGAACTGGTACACTATCTTACTTCGGAGACCAAATCAGACATAATATGGCTGATGGATTCCCATTACTAACCACCAAGAAGATGGCTATCAAAACAATGATGACCGAACTTAAATGGTTCTTAAAGGGAGATACTAACATAAAATATCTTGTAGATAATAACTGTCATATTTGGGATGGTGATGCATATAAGAACTATGCGAGTATTGAATGTAATCCACCACATGACCATTCATTAAGTAAGAGTGAATTCATTGATAAAATTAAAACCGATGATGAGTTTGCTAAGAAGTGGGGTGGGTTAGGACCTATCTATGGTAAACAATGGAGACATTGGTTTGGATATGATAGTGATATTAACCCATATTATATAGACCAAATTTCAGAACTAATTGAAAACATTAAAAAGAATCCTGATAGTAGAAGGTTGATGGTCTCAGCATGGAATGTTGGTGAACTTAATAAAGTAGTATTACCACCTTGTCATTATGGATTCCAATGTTATGTTCAAGATGGTAAACTATCTCTAATGTGGAATCAACGTTCAGTAGATTCATTCTTAGGATTACCATTTAATATTGCAAGTTATGGAACACTACTCCTTTTATTATGTGAGGAGACAGGGTTACAACCTGGTGAACTGATTGGAAACTTAGGTGATGTACATTTATATAAGAATCACATTCAACAAGCAAAAGAACAAATTGTAAGAGAACCATTTCCACTACCTAAGATTAGATTAAAATCGGTAGATGTATTAAATGGTGAATGGGATTATTCTATAATTGATTATGAACATCATCCAACAATTAAAGCACCATTATCTAATTAATATGAAACGATTAAAGAAAATTAAAAAACTATTAAAAGGTTATTTCAATCTTATGATAGATGGATGGAACCCAACAAAACACTAATATGAAACCATTAAAAGAAGCAACACACGATAAACACAAACAGGCAGAAAGAATGCCATTTAATGTTAAAATGTTCAAAGGAGAACTGAAACCAGATGAGTATGGTTGGTATCTACGTTCTCAATTAGAGATTTTCCAAACATTGGAAAATAATTTTAAGTTTCCACATGAGGGACTAAAGAGAACAGAAGTAGTTTTAGATGACTTAAAACATTTAGGTATTTACGAACTAACACCAGATTTATCAACAAGAGAGTATAGTACTTACCTAAGAGAATTATCTCAAGAAGATGCTAATGCACATATTTATCTAAATTACTTAGCAATTATGTTTGGTGGACAGATGATGAAAAAGAATACACCAGGTCAAGGTAAAATGTATGACTTTGATAATATGAGAGAGTGTATGGAATCTGTAAGAAAAATTCAAAAAGATGAATGGGCAGATGAAGTAAATAAAGGATTTGATTTTATGATTGAGATATTTAGAAACTTAGAAAAATGTATTATAAAAGATGTATAAATTAAAAGATAGAATATTTCATCATTCAGAAAAGTTCAAAGCATTAATTGAACAACAAGAAGGTGTAGAGTTAATGGAAACTGATGATTATGGTTGGGAAAATTATCGTTATGAAAATGATAGGTTTAGACTTGCTCATGTTGAAAGATATTCTCATATGGGATTGGAGGTTGTACATATAACTTGTTTCCCAAGAGAGTGTTCTAAAATGCCTATGTTCGGATTTGATGTAGTTGGATACCAAAATGATGAAAAGGGAATGTCTAAGATTAGTGGAGTGTTTATGGATTGGTCACCAGTTATGTATGAGGAGAAGTGGCATGATACCCAATGGAACAAAGATAGAAAGTTACCAGTATGGGCAACTGTATTCTCAAAAGATTTCATAGCAGTAAGACCTACTGAAGATGAATATGAGAAAATCTTTGAAGTTGGATTCGATGCATTTGAAAAATGGTTAGATAAATTAAACTCAGATGAGGATTTAACGGATAATATAAGTGATATTGAGGAGATTATTAAGAATCAAAACACTTATTGTGAACATCAAGCATCTAATAAAAGAACTTTTGGAGCACTAAAAGCAAATATTGGAGAGGAAAAAGCAAAGTATTTCATGACAGAAGTACTCTTTCCAAAGATTAAAACTGACAATTTGTCATAATTTGGAATTGTGGAATAAATTTCGTATATTAGTAGAATATGTTTGACGCAAAAGAAATTAGAACAGTAGATGGGTTTAGGAAACACTTTGGTGAACCTAAAAAAGGTATGTTAATGGACTTATCTGCTGAATTCATTGATTCATATCATAGATATGGAGTTGACCCATATGAATTGGTAGATGGGTTTGGTTTAGATTGGGTTCAATTAATAATGGATTACAACGAGGATATTGAAGAGTACGAGTTATGTGCTATCTTCAGAGATTTAATAAATGATTATATAAAAACAAAAACAAAAGTAAAATAAGTTTATGGCAAATAATGGTAAACCCTTAGCAGATAGGGTTCTTCTTAAATTAGAAGAAGTATCTGAATCAAAATCAAGTGGTGGAATTATACTTAACTCATCCACCCAAACCGTTCAAACTGCAGAAGTAGTTGAAGTATCTGATGGATTTATTGGACAAAACGGTCAACGAATTAAATTAAGTGTAAGTAAAGGTGATAAAGTTTTCATCAACAACGGAGCAGGACAAAAGATTCGTTTAGATGGAACGGATTATTATTTAGTAAGAGAATCAGAAATTTTAATGGTAATATAAGTTATGGAGAATAAACAAATCAAATTTTCATCCAGTTCAAGACAAGCTCTTAAAGCTGGATTAGATACTTTAGCAGATGCAGTTAAAGTAACATTAGGACCTGCTGGTAGAAATGTTCTACTACAAAAGGGTAACGGAGCACATATCACCAAAGATGGTGTGAGTGTAGCAAAAGAAATCCAATTAGAAAATCCATTTATGAATATGGGAGTTCAATTGGTAAAGGAAGTATCACAAAAAACTGCTGATGAGGCAGGAGATGGTACAACTACTGCAACAGTTCTTGCTCAATCTATTGCTGAAAAAGGATTCGAAATGGTTGAAGGTGGTGCTAATCCAATATTTCTTAAAAGAGGTATGGATAAAGCAGTTGAGGTTGTAGTAGATGAACTTAACAAACAATCAATCAAAGTTGGAGATAAAGTAGAACAAATTGCTACTATCTCAGCAAATGGTGATGAGAACATTGGTAAACTTATTGCTGATGCATTTGACAAAGTTGGTAAAGATGGTGTAATTACTGTTGAAGAAGCAAAGGGTATGGAAACCTATATGGAAGTTGTAGATGGTATGCAATTTGACAAAGGTTATCTTTCAACACACTTTGCTAACAATCAAGAAAAGATGCAAGCAGAATTAGAAAATCCATACATCTTATTATATGATGGTAGGATTTCTAATATGAATGATATCCTTAAATTATTAGAAGGGGTAGCACAATCATCAAAACCATTAGTTATTATTGCTGATGATGTTGAGGGTGAAGTATTGGGAACATTAGTTGTAAATAAATTAAGAGGTTCTCTAAATGTATGTGCAATTAAAGCACCTGCTTTTGGTGATAGAAAGAAAGAAATGATGAGAGATATCGCAGTTGTAACTGGTGGTACTTTTATTACATCAGAAGTTGGACATAAATTAGAAGATGTTACATTAGATATGTTAGGTGTAGCAGAAAAGATTGTAGTTACAAAGGATAATACTACAATTGTAAATGGAGCAGGAACTGCAGAAGAAATAGGTGATAGAGTTAATTCTATCAAGAGTCAAATTGAATCATCTCAATCAGATTATGAAAGAGAAAAGATGCATGAAAGACTAGCAAAACTTTCTGGAGGAGTTTCAGTTCTTTATATTGGAGCAGGTTCTGAAGTAGAACTTAAAGAAAAAAAGGATAGAGTTGATGATGCACTTCAAGCAACCAAAGCAGCAATCGAAGAAGGTGTTGTAGAGGGTGGTGGTATTGCATTATTAAGAACCATTAAATCACTAGTTAATGTGGATGTTAAAGATGGTTCTGATGAACAATTGGGTGTAGAAGTAATCTCTCAATCCTTAAAAGCACCCATTACTCAGATTTTAGAAAACGCAGGAATTGACTCTAAGTCAGTTGTTGACTCTCTTTTACTTGAAGAGGGAAAAGGTTACAATGCTAAAACTGGGGAATTTGTTAATATGATTGCGGATGGAGTTATTGACCCTAAGAAAGTCACAAGAACTGCTATCCAAAATGCAGCATCGGTTGTGGGTATGATTTTGACTACTGAATGTATGGTAGTGGATAAACCAAATGAAAACGAAGATGTACAACCAAAACAAATGTTAATGGGGTAATTCGTAATTTGATTACGAATTGTAAGGGGATTCCGTAAGGTTTCCCCTTTTTTTATGTTAAAAATTCACAAATGTCTACAATTTCTTAACAATACATATACTTATATATAAGGAGGATATTTTTAGAAATCGAAAAATTAAAAAGTAGAATCGCAAGATTAGAAGAAAAAATTACCTCAATTTAACACACGAAACTTCATAATTGTTTTATTTAATATATTAAAGACCCTACTTCGGTAGGGTTTTTTATTTTATTTCCATATTTATTTTTGGAATTCCGATGTTTTTGAGAAGGAGGAAGTTATATCTAAATTAACTAAAACAAAGGAGACAACTATGGACTTGTTAAATAAACTTGGCAATTGGGCCAAACAATTAACAGAAGTAGGTGTGACCTTAATCGGATTTGGAATTGTCCTTGAAATTTTATTCAAGGGAGTTGAGATTCCATTTTGGCCTAACATTTCGGTAGTAGAAAATATTATGGGAATTTTAGGTGGATTAAGTAATGAAGGACTTATTGGACTAGTAGGTGCTTTTATTTTGTATCACATCCTGAAGAAAAAAGATTACTAGGAAGTAGTAACTTTAGGTAAGAAATAGCTATTAAAACCCTCACATGAATTTGTGGGGGTTTTTTATTATATTTATATTTATATTAAAGACAAAGTTTTATGAGAACAATAATTTTAATAATTTTAGGATTCTTATTAACATCTTGTGGAGCAAGTTATCAGTTATCCACTATAAATCACGACCCAGTTTACATAGATGATGTAAGGGTTGATGTTATTGAGAATGAAATGCAACTTGATTGGAAGTTAAGAACTGATAGTAAGTTCAGATGGGATTTTTCTCGTTATGCTTCCACACAAAGTTTAAGATGGCACTATGATTTCTATTATGACAATAGAATGTGGAGAAGTCCATTTAGGAGTCCATTTGATTTCTATTGGAACTCAAATGATTTTTGGTGGCATTGGGGTAGTAACAATTACTTTATGTCCAACCATTGGAATAGATTTGGATTGTATGGATACAATAGATGGTCACCATTTGGATATGATAGATGGGGATACAATAACAGTTGGGGTTGGAATGGATATAATGGATATGGAATCAACGATTGGGGTTGGAGAAATAGAATGAATGATATTGCTTATCATAACAAAAAGAGAACCAATAATGCATACATAAATGGTAGGAGAGGTTCTAACGTAGTTGTAACACCAAATGGAGGTAGTAGTAGAGGAAACGATGTAATAATCAGAAATGGGGGTAGAAACAACAATGTGAACATCTCTGAAGATGTAAGAAGATATAAGGATAAAATTATAGTTCGAAAAAACATAGATGACATCGCAAGAGATTTGAATAACGGAAGAAAGGTAAGAACATATGAAAATCCCAATAGAATTAGGAACAATAATAACAACAACATTAACAGAAGTAATATTAACAACAATAGACCTTCAAGAAATTATAATGTACCAAGAACTAATAGCAATATAAGGAGTACTCCTCCACCAACAAGAGTTTCACCACCTGTTAGAAGTAATATCAACGGAGGAAGTTCAAATACTGGTAGGAGTAGTTCGAGTGTGATTAGAGGAAAAAATGAGTAATCTAAAACTTAACATACCTAGTGATGTCATTAAGATACATAAAGCATTCAAAAAGAATGGTAAAAAACTTTATGTAGTTGGTGGAGCAATCAGAGATGCTATCTTAGGTAAATCACCTAAAGATTTTGATTTAGCAACTGATGCTAAACCAGAGGAAGTTGAAAAGATAGCAAAGGATAATGGTATATCATCTAAACCTATTGGAAAAGCATTTGGTGTTGTTTCACTTTTTATTAACAAAGTGGAATATGAAATAGCAACATTCAGAAAAGATATAGGAAAGGGAAGAAGACCTACATCAGTTGATTATACTGATATTCAAGGTGATGTTAAAAGAAGAGATTTAACTGTAAATGCATTGTTCTATGATATCGATAAAAAAGAGATTGTAGATTTAGTTGGTGGTATTGCTGATTTGAAAAAGAAGAATATCAGAACAGTTGGTAAAGCAAAAGAAAGAT
>Ga0233444_10001129_pt1 | contig 31233 bp, 29 predicted proteins | sample SI_124_October20_6_FD_182792 | JGI IMG/M metagenome (GOLD analysis project Ga0233444, IMG submission 182792) | Seawater microbial communities from Saanich Inlet, British Columbia, Canada - SI_124_October2016_10_MG | ecosystem: Environmental > Aquatic > Marine > Inlet | place: Canada: British... | reverse complement strand
GTCACTGGTGCCTCTGGCGGTGTCGGCTCTGCCGCCATACAGCTGGCAAAGGCGCGTGGTGCCGTGGTTTATGCGGTGACATCTCCGGAAAAACAAACCGCCCTAAAAGCACTAGGGGCTGATCGGGTACTAGACAGGGGCGCTTCTCTTATCGAAACGCTTGGCGCCAATAGCGTCGATGTTGTCATTGATCTTGTTGCGGGGGCTAGCTGGCCAGATTTGCTGGATAGTCTTCGTCGGCATGGTCGCTATGCTGTTGCAGGTGCCGTTGCGGGACCACTTGTCACACTTGATGTGCGCACCCTCTATCTTAAAGATATCAGCTTTTTTGGCTGTACCGCGCTTGATGCGGGCGTGTTCGCTAATCTGGTGACACTTATTGAAACAGATGCCATAAAACCGCTTGTTGCTGACATATTTCCGCTCAAACATATCAATAAAGCTCAACAGGCTTTTACCGAGAAAAACTATATTGGCAAAATTGTTCTTGAGATCGCCAGTCAGTAACATCATGAAACAAAGCCAATCATTAAAATGTGACTTTATAGGCGGTGCAGTTAATCACCGCTTGTTGTTTGGCGGCGGACGCGGCCAGGGCTTACCCAAAGCCGTTGGCATGAAAGCTGGCAAAACACCGCACATAGTTGATGCCACCGCGGGGCTTGGCAGGGATGCTTTTTTGCTGGCGTCGCTGGGATCACAAATCACCCTGATCGAAAGATCGGATGTGATGCACACGCTTCTTCAAGATGGTCTTAAGGCCGCGCGTAATGCCGGTGGTCTCCATGCTGAAATAGCTGATCGCATGACCTTGCTTCATGCTGACGCGATTGACCTATTACCATCCATGCACCCTGACGTCGTGCTGGTTGATCCCATGCACCCCCCACGGCAAAAATCTGCCTTGGTCAAAGCTGATTTAAGAGCTATCCGCGAGATTGTTGGCGTCGATGAAGACCAACTTACGCTTATCCAGACAGCCCTTGCCACCGCATCAAAACGCGTTGTTTTAAAATGGCCCGCCAAAGCCAGCCCGCTTGAGGGGCTAAGACCATGCTCGCATCAGATAATCGGAAAGTCAGTCAGGTTCGATGTGTTCATGATCTGACGTCTTCACCCACCTCACTTTGTAAAACAATCTCTCTTTTTGCCGCCGAATGTGGCAGACTAACGCCTGACAAGCCTGACATCAGGCGACGATTAAAGTCAGCATCCATTCTTTGGGTTTAGGCTAGTAATAGGAGAAACATATGCCCAGTTTTGACATTGTAAGCAAAACCGACATGACCTCGGTGGATAACGCGCTTCAGGGCGTAAAAAAGGAAATGCAGGTCAGATATGACTTCAAGGGCAGCAAGTCTGAAATCAGCAAAGAAGGTGAAGCCATTCTGATCATAGCTGATGATGAACTCAAGCGGCGTCAGGTCGAGGAATTATTGCTTACCCATCTAACGCGCAAAGGCGTCGATACAGAGGCGCTGGAATTTGGAAACACTGAACAGGCTGGCGGTAACACAGTGCGCCAAACCGTAACGGTAAAACAAGGTGTCCAGCGTGACGTTGCGCAGAAAATCGTAAAGGCAATCAAATCATCAAAACTGAAAACCCAAGCCTCTATTCAGGGTGATGAAGTCAGGGTAACAGGCAAAAAGCGTGACGATTTACAAGCAACCATGACTTTGATTAAAGAACTGGATGCAGGCCTTCCCTTGCAGTTTGAAAACTTTAGAGACTAAAGTTTGTCACGTAACCAAAATGTGATTATGGCTGATTACACAAGCACTTCATCAGCATATACACAGCAACGTTCAGCGGGGAATGTCAGCCAAACTTTATCTGTTGGTATTGTCGCTTCTCTTTTCATCTTGGCTTTAATAACCATGCTGCTCACCTGCGCTGTTACCAGCCGGTAATTGCCGAAATCTTCCATCCGCGTCACATTTGCTTCAATGGCACCTGTCGATTTTTTGGCTGACAATGTAATGAATTCGGCACGAATCCCCAGTTTCACATTATCGGTCTTGATTTTACTGAGATCAGTCTTGGTCTTGAACTTATGGCCATCGACACTGACTTCATTCTTACCGCTGATCGTCCCGTCATACATATTCATAGCGGGTGCGCCAATAAAATAGCCGACAAACGTCGTTTGTGGCCGCTCGAACAATTCCTGTGGTGTGCCAACCTGCACAAGTGATCCTTCATCCATAACGATAATATTATGGGCAAAGGTCATCGCCTCATTCTGGTCATGCGTTACATAGATCAGCGTTGATTTATACAGTTCGTTGATTTCTTTCAGCTTGCGTCGCAACCGGAATTTCAGATCCGGATCGATCACTGTTAATGGTTCATCCATCAGCACCGCCGCCACATCGTCTCGTACCAGACCGCGGCCAAGTGAAATCAGTTGCTTCTGGTCGGCGGTCAAGCTGTTGGCTGGCCTATCAAGTAAATGCTCAAGACTCAGCGTTTCGGCCACTTCCTGTACCTTGCGCTTAATCACTGCGGAATCAACATTCCGACAAACCAGCGGAAATGACAGATTATCACCAACCGACATCGTGTTATAAATGACTGGAAACTGGAAAACCTGTGCGATATTGCGGTTTGCAGTTTTGCTTTGCGTCACATCTTCACCGTCAAAGCGAATACGCCCTTCGGATGGCGTAACGATACCAGACATGATGTTCAGCATTGTTGTCTTACCACATCCAGACGGCCCCAGAATGGCATACCGGCCACCATCGTCCCAGGTCAGGCTGAACTTTCGTAAAGCGTACACTGGATCAGCCACATTTGGATCATAGCTATGCGCAATATTATCAAGATCAATTCTAGCCATTATTTCACCTTCCCAAAGGGCGACGATACAAGCGCACCATCAGCACCAAAGGCATACATTTTGCTACTATCAAGTGCCAGCTTGACCTTTTCGTTAGCGGTAAAATCACGAACCATATCAAGCAGTCCGACAATCGTCTGATCGCCGTTCTTGACATGCAGATAGGTCTCCGAACCGCTGATTTCGGCCAGTTCAACAAGAAATGGCAAGCCTTTCGATGCCAACGATACATCAGCTGCACGAATACCAAATGTATAATCACCAGCGGTTAATGATTTGAAATGTGCGGGTATAGGCATCGATATATCCTTATTCACCACAATGCGGCCATCACTAATCTGACCAGGCAACAGATTCATCGCTGGATCATTGGCAATTTCGGCAACGCGAATATTGGCTGGATTTTCAAACACATCCTTAGCAGGGCCTTGCTGAAGAATGCGGCCTTCATCCATGAGGATAATCTCACCACCAAGCTGCATCGCTTCAACTGGATCGGTGCTGGAATAAATCAGGATTGAATCCGACGATACGCGCGTCGAGAAAATATTCCTGAATTCTTCTCTTAGTTGTTCACGCAATTTGTAATCCAGATTTACCAACGGCTCATCAAGCAACAAAATATTGGCTTCTTTGGCCAACGACCGTGCCAAAGCAACACGTTGTTGCTGGCCACCAGAAAGCGCCTGTATCTTTCGCGCCTCAAACCCTTCAAGACCCACCGTTTGAAGTGATGACATGACACGCTGACTGATTGTCGCTTCATCCAATTTGCGCTGGCGCAAAGGAAAGGCCACATTGTTGAACACTGTCAGATGCGGGTAATTGATGAATTGTTGATACACCATAGCAATATTACGCTCCCATACGGGAATATTGCCAAAGTCCTGCCCACCCACCTTTATGCTTCCCCCATCAACAGTCAGAAGACCTGCTATCGCTTTCAGCAAAGTTGTCTTGCCTGCTAGGGTACGTCCAAGAATGGTATATAATTGGCCACGTTTCATGGTGAATGACACATCATCAAGATGAAATTCGTCTTGTGGCTTATAGGTTAGATTTTCTGCAACGAGATCCATGTTACTTCAATGCCCCCGACAGATTGCCTTTTGACAGATAGCGTTCCACAAGGAACGCGACCACGATAAGTGGTGCAACAGATACCAGCGCCGACGCCGACAAGCTCCACCATGGTGTAATTGAAGAATTCAGCGCCACAATAGCTACTGGCAATAATTGCACTTCGGTAAAGGTCAGGATGAACGCGAAGAAGAAATCGGTCCAACCAAAAATCATGCAGAACAGACCTGCAACAATCAGCCCGGGTATAGAGTTTGGAAGCACGACCTTATAAAACGCCTGATATGGATTACACCCGTCAATCAGAGCTGTCTCGTCAATCTCACGTGGCACCTTGTTAAAGAAATCAACCATGATCCATACCGCAATCGGCATGAGCAACACGATATAGACAAGAATCAGTCCGAACAGACTATCCAGCAACCCGAGGAAACCAAGCATGATAAAGAACGGAATCGATAGAACAACTGGCGGCATGATGCGCTGTGAAATAAAGAAGAAGGTTATATCGTTGTTCTTTATGAAGCCTGCTTTAAACGTAAAACGTGATAGCGCATAGGCCGCAAGCGTACCCAGAATGATGCTGATCAGGCTGGCCGAACAGGTCACAAAGATCGAGTTGAAATACGGTTCAACAATATTAACACCACCTTGCGCTGGCGACCTTACGAGCACTTTCCAGCCTTCAAGTGATGGCTCGAAATCAACCCATGGAATATAGGTTGCACTGCCTGTAACTGAATTGAAGTCTTTGAATGATGTTGATAGTGCCCACAAAAATGGCGCGATTACGAACATCGACCAAACCGAGACAAATCCGTATTTCAAAGCACGATATATAAAGGTCATGAGTTAGGCTTTCTTTATAAAAATTTTGACCAAAACATTGGCAATCACTGTCAGACTGATAATCATGATAATCAGATATGTGAATGACAGAGCCGCGGAATATCCCATCTGGAATTCACGCAATCCTTTGATGAAAATATAATAGCTTGATGTTTCCGTTGATGTGCCAGGTCCACCAGACGTCAGCACATAAACCGTATCCATGATCTTGGATGCTTCAATGAGGCGGATAATAATCGCACCAATAGATATCGGTGCCATCAATGGAAAGGTGACATATACAAATTTACGAATTGGGCCTGCGCCATCAATCGATGCGGCAAGGAACGGTTCTTTGGGAAGCGATAGCAAGCCTGCAAGCATCAGTAGGAACATAAAAGGCGTCCACTGCCATACTTCAACAGTTATAACTGTCACCAAAGAAAGATATTCGTTGCTGAGCCAGGGAGGTGCCATATCAAACAAACTGAAGAAATCATTTACCGGACCAAGTGACTCATGAAAAACCGTGCGCCAGATCACAGTCATGATAACTGGCGTGGACATCATCGGGATCAGAAACAGAACTCTGAAAAACCGTTGAAACTTTATGTCCTCCCAGACCATAAGCGCCAACGAAAAGCCAATGACATATTGCAGAAATACGGTCGTTACAGACAAGAAACTAAGTCTGGCAAATGACTCCCAGAACCTCAGATCATCGGTAAAAAGCCGGACGTAATTTTCCAAACCAATGAAATCAAGACCCGGGTAAAAACTGTCCCAACTAGACAAACTAAGCCGGACTGTAAAAATAATTGGGAAAATAAGAATGCCAAGCAGCGTCAGCAAACCGGGTAATAGAAAAATGTGTTTATGTTTAAAGTTCATAATTAATCTCTAAGTAAAATGTTCATCTTACTAGCTAATATGGTCACCCTGACAATTCAGAGTGACCATATATTATTTACTATAGCCTGATTAGTTCAGGTTGTCTTCGAGTGCGACACCGGCAGAATATGCTTTTCTGACATTATCTGCACCCACACGCTTAACAATCTTAGTCCACTCAGCAGCAACTTCATCAAGCGCTTCCTGAGGTGATAGCTGTCCAGCAAGTGCTTTGGCTGTTCCTGTTGCAACAGCTTCTGTAAATTGCGAAGTGCCCGCTACACGAAGAGGAAACACACGGTTTGTGCTTTTCTCTTCCATATCAAGCAATGTCTGAGAATATTCTTCGGCAATTTCCTGATCCCATCCCTGACGCTCAACATAGATCTCAGGAACAAAGTCAGACTTCTTGAACGGGTTCACACCGAAACGACCAATGGCAATATCAGCCTGGTGATTCGCATCATTGGCAAAGAAGCACAGATAGTCGAAGGCCATGTCATGGTCATCACTTTTCTTGGCAACACCGGCAGCCCAGCCCCACACAATAAATGGTGCTTGGTTGTAACCTTCATCCCATTTACCTGAAACACGGTTCCATACGCGATCAGCACCTGGCAAAGGAGCTACGCCAACCTTGTTCTTGATTGGGCTATCGTCTTCCATAGCTTTTACAAAGGCGTCATCCCATGAAAAGCTGAACAGAGCCTGTCCACCACCAAATGAGTTGATTTCATCGCCAAGACTGAAGTTAATGCCGCCTGGTGGGACATATTTTGTAGCTTCAACCCAATCGGTCAGAGCCTCAACAAAACCTGGATTATTAATCAAAGGTGTCATTGTTTCTAGGTCAAAGTAAAAGCCACCTGGTGTATTAGGATTCTTTGAATATGCAGCAGAACGACTAAAGAAGGCAGCCGATCCCAGAATGTCTTTCGCCATGACTTCAGCGGCACCATATTCCAGCTCGCCGTCATTATCCCAATCTTGAGCATTAAAGTAGGCGGCGATCTGTCCATACTCTTTCCATGTGCGTGGCACACGAAGTTCGCGGCCTGTATCAGCCTTGTACTTCTTCTGGAACTCAGGGTTATCGATTACGTCCTTGCGGTATTTCAGATAATGACGGTCACCATCAATTGGGAACTGGATCATCTGGCCATCCCATGATGCCACATCAATATGTGACTTGGTTACGTCCTGCATCTGCCGCATGTTCACGTATTTCGCTGGCACAGGCTCAAGATACTGTTTCCAGTCACGGATAAAGTTCGAGAAGCCAAAAACAATATCATAAGGTGCCTGTCCAGTTTGGAACGGAACCATTGCTTTGGCATACAGATCACCCGCAGGCGTATGCGTAATGTTAACAGTCGCGCCTGTTAACTTGGAAAATTGTTCGCCATGCAGGGCTGTTGGCTCACCAATAACAGGCACAGCATGTGTGTTGATGGTTAATGTACGGCCACTATAGTCCTTTTTGGACATAGACTCATACGAACATTCACCAGCTATATCGCCAGTGTTCTTAATATGTGGAAACTGATCGCTCCACTTATCGGCATTAGCTGTACCGGCAACTAATGTTGCCGCAACAACCAAACCGGTTGCATACATAGTCTTCTTCATTGTTTCCTCCGTTTTTGGGTACTCACTTCTTTTTAAAAATCTTACGGGACAAGAACACCACGGCCCTTGACCTTACCGTTATTGAGGTCCTGAAGCGCCTGATTGGCGTTATCAAGACTATATTCTTGGACTGCAAGATTGACTTTGCCCTTGTCGGCAAGCGCCATCAGTTCGGTAAGTTCTGCCCATGTGCCGACCAGGCTACCGATGATGTTTTTCTCGGTCGTAATCATTTCAAAGGCACTTACGTTAATGTCTTCACCATAGCCGATGACATAATAACTACCCATGTCCCGGGTCATGGCCAGACCTTTGGCTGTCGTGCCGCGCTCAGCGACAAAATCCATCACCGCTTCAGCACCTTTGCCTTTTGTAAGTTCCAGAATTTTTTCGACCTCATTGCCATCCGCTTTGACCAAATGATCTGCACCACAGGATTCAGCCAAAGACAATGACAGTTCAGACGGGTCAACCACGATGATTTCGGCTGCACACATGGCGCGTAACACCTGAATGGCGATATGACCAAGGCCACCTGATCCGATAACCACACATTTTTCACCTGGCAAAAGATGACGTGACGCTTTTTTTGCTGCCCGATAGGCTGTCAGCCCGGCATCAGCATAGGCTGCCACTTCTTTTGGTACCAATGTCTGAGGAAGTTTGACGATGTTACGTGCCGACGTTTTCAAAGCTTCGGCATATCCACCATTACAATCAACCCCTGGAAAAGATCCGTTTTCACCGTGCATATCATGTCCACGACGACAAGCAATACATGTACCGCCTGTGATCTTTGGATGCACAATCACCGGATCGCCTTTCTTGAGACCTTCCACTTCGGATCCCACATCTTCGATCCAACCTGCATTTTCATGACCCATAATCAACGGCAATAAAGCATCACCATTGGGATCATTGGCCACACGCCATACGCCTTCGATTATATGCAAATCAGTACGGCAAACACCTGCGCCGCCAATCCGGACAATCACGTCACTAGATTTTTCAATAATCGGGTCAGGAACATTTTCCATATCAACCCAGCTTGATGCTGTCAGATCATCGTCATATTTATTAAGAACTTGTGCTTTCATTTTTTACACCTGCTATATTTTTCTAATTTACCCTTGCAGGGAAAAAATTGCGAAACAACGCCGATATATGCTCAGATCTGCACAACTATCGCAAAAAACTGTTCACTTTTTGAACATTGCGCCACTTATCGGCGGACGTTACTGTAATAAAAATGAAAGATTACGGTATGTGTGCGGATACAAATTTTGGTAAAAATCAGCGCAATGTTGTTGGTCACAACAACGATGGCGACCAGTCTGGCATAACGGCAATTTCAGATAGCTGGGCACGGTGCAAAAATTTTGGCTTGCTATCATCGGGAAAGCCCGTTGAAGCTGTTATTTCTGATAACCAGATGACCGAAATACTCGAAGAAAATGACTATATCCGCCAGCTTGTTACCCCCGAACTAGAACTTTTATATAACCAGATTGCTGGCACCAACTTCATGGTTGCCTATGCAAATGATGCTGGTGTTGTGCTTGATTCGATTCAGGATGAAGATTTCAAGGCTGGCGAAGGCGGCAAGGCTGTTATTCCGGGGTCAGTCTGGATGGAACAGCTACGTGGCACAAATGCGCTGGGGCTGGCACTACATAGTGGCCAACCTCAGATCGTCTCAGGTCAGGATCATTTTTTCCATAAATTGGGTGATCTATCCTGCTTTGCCTGTCCAATTTTCGATCATGAAGAACGCATTGTCGGCGTTATTGATGCCACATCCGATGCGACCGCCCGTAACAATCACACGCTAGCTCTGGTTAAGCTGGCCTCACGAAATGTTGAAAATCGCCTTTTTGTTGAACAGTTCAGTAACTCGCTTATCTTGTCGTTTCATGCACGCCATGAATATTTGCCAACAACCAGCGTCGCCTTGATTGCGGTTGACACATACGGCTTTATCGAAGGTGCAAATGTGAATGCCAAGGCCATGCTTAGCGGTCTTGACCTGTCCAGCCGCCAGCATTTTGGCGACGTATTTTCAGTCAATTTTTCGGCTATTATCGATCAGCTACGTGCCAATGAAGTCATCCAGATCCGCGATGTCATGGGGTCCGTCGTGTTCATGACCGTTCAGCATTCCATTTTAAAACGCGTCCTGAATGCATCGCCAACAACACCAGATATCTGGTTTCCTGACCATGCAAAGCCTGCAACAGACCAGCAAAGCAAAACCCAGACTTTATCGACAAAGCATGCTGACCAGTTTGGCGCAAAGGTTTATGACGACGAGCTATTCGCCCACCAAATCAAAATGGTTCATAACACGGTAAAAATGGGTTTGCCTGTCTATATCGAAGGTGATCGCGGCACCGGAAAGACCGAATTTGCCCACCATCTGCATACATGTTTTCTCAAGGACACACCCTTTGTTAAAATTGATTGCAACTTGATGAATACAGATAATTATAAAGCCCAGCTTTTTGGCGATATGGATCAACTTGGCTTTTTTGAAGCTGGAAACGATAGTGGAAAAACGTGCAAGCTGGCGCAAGCGCGTGGCGGCACGATCTTTTTTGATAACATCACCACTCTTGCATCTGAAATCCAGCAGACCATTCTACAGGTCATGGCACATGAGGAAGCACGCCGCGAAATAGCAGATCAACCCGCTATTAATGCGTTTTTCTTTGCTGGTAAATGCCTGACTGATGATGGTGACGACCAATCATCTTACAATTACGAATTTAACGAGGCCATTCAGGGATGTCAGATAACAGTTCCTGCCTTGGCACAGCGATCCGATTTTCAAAAAATTGCTCATGCCCTGATGGCCGAAATATCACCACAGCATATTTTATCAAAAGTGGCGATTAACCATCTAAAGGCGATGCTCTGGCCTGGCAATATAAAACAGTTACGCCGCGTCTTGCAGCTTGTTGTCGCTAAATCCGACGAGTTGGTAATCCGTGAGGACATCCAGATCGTTCTAGCATCGCTTGGTGGCGCAACGGTCGCACCATGCCCCAAATGCACAAGCTCGCCTGTGCGCATGGAAACATGCGTTATGATTAAAAAAACATGGGCTGAAACCGGCGGCAATGTCAGCCTTGTCGCGCGCCGCCTGGGTGTATCCCGCAACACTGTCTATAAACATCTGGAAAAGGCTGATGCCTAAAACAGCATTTTCATCATCCATTCGGGGACATCTTCTGGGTTTTTGATACATATCTGCTTGTCCGCATCGCCCTTAGACTGAATTTTGACGGTCAAATCTGCATATCCATAATCCTTAACCTGAACCGACAGATAGGTGTCCGCTATCTGACAAGAACCTGTTACACGCCACACTTCATCAACATCACCTGTTGATTTCATGCGCACGGTCAGATCAGCTTGTCCAAATTCGGTAACCATAATGGCTGTACTGTTCGCAGAAGCAGACTTTGAAACACCGACCATCGCCAAAGAACACAGTAATAAAACGCCCACCCGTATTCTGATCAGATCAAAAAACCCCATTCGCACCATTTGTCATTTCCACTTTCTAACAGCACCAAACATAATGATACCTGCCGATTGCACGCATCTCAATCACGCATTCCTACCCTCAAGCATATAGAAAAACATAGCCACTGAATATCCTGCTTTTGCAGTTGCCGCCTATTTCACATGTACTTCAATCAATATAGCTATCGGCGCGCTGCCCGGCACGTTCCAGATGAATTGGCAATACGCGCCCATATAGCTGTTTTACGCGTTCGGGGGTCCCCACCATATTTGGCTCTTCAACATAGGAAAAAATCGCCACATAGCGTTTCTGCTTACCACGTAATGGACTGACCCTATGTAACGAGTAACGTCCCTTGAAAATCTGCAGATCACCTGGCTCAAGCGCCAGCGACACGATTTTGTCCGAGCTTCCATCAAGCACCTGTTTCACGTCGTCAAAATTCTCACCTGAACGACGGATATTTGGCGCATATTGAAACAAACCGCCTTCATCAGAATTTTGTATGGCCAGCGTGATAGTGAAATTATTAGTGTCAAAATGCCATGGAAATCCCGCACCTTCTTCAGCCATATTGACAATGACATCAGCAAGCGGGTCGGCATATCGATAGACATTTTCCTGTCCCAGACACGCCTTTATGAACGGGTCGAAAGCTGGAAAATCACGTATCACGCGTAACGGCCCGTCGGTGGTAAAATGATCAGCTGGAATAAACGCATTCGAACGATCAAAAAACTGGCGCCGTGGGTCATCGGAATCCAGAGCCGGATCATCCTTGGTGAAATATGCGTTGGTGCGGTTAAAGGAACGATGGGCAAATGGCGCGACCGAATCGGCTTCTTTGGTCACAAGTCTGACCGCCAAAGGTGTCAGAAATTGTTTCAGAACCACACAGCCATCATCTGCCAGTTTTTTGTGAACCTGATCAATCAACGCATCACGCGCCAGCCCATCACTATGAATGGGAAAGTGATCCAAGTTTATCAATGTGGTGGCATCAATAGTCATATCATCACCTGCCGAAATTACCGACAGGTCATGATGTCTGCAACTCACATATCTTTGCAAGCAATATCTATCAGGTCAGATAGCCAAATTTTCCGTTATTATAATCTTCAAACGCCTGCATCAACTCGGCGCGGCTATTCATCACAAACGGGCCATGCGCAGCAATCGGTTCATTGATTGGCTGGCCGCTTAACACCAGCACAACCGCATCCTCTTCGGCGGTAACAGAAAAATCTTCACCCGCATTTTCAAGCAGACCAAAATGATCCGTTGGCACCTTGTCAGCATTATTCACAATGACACTGCCTTCAACCACCAGAAACGCCGTATTGTTCTCGGCGGGAAAGTTAAAGGCGGCAGACGCACCCTTTTTCATTCGCGCGTTCAGAATGTTCACTGGTGTAAAGGTACTGGCTGCCCCCGTCGCACCTTGATAATCTCCAGCGATCACCTCGACAAAGCCGCCATCACCATCGCCAGCATTATCCAGCTTCACTTTGGGCATTTCGGCGTTCTTTATGTCCTGATATTTAGGCGCCGACATTTTATCCTTGGCTGGCAGATTGACCCAAAGCTGGACCATCTGGAAATCACCACCTTGTTTACTGAAATTTTCTTCGTGAAATTCCTTATGTAACACGCCTGATGCGGCGGTCATCCATTGCACATCACCTTCGCCGATCACACCGCCACCGCCGCTACTATCATGATGCGCGACTTTGCCTTTATAGGCGATCGTCACCGTTTCAAAACCACGATGCGGATGCACCCCTACCCCACGCGGCGTGTCGGACGGCGGAAAATAGAATTTTGAGTTATAATCAAACATCAAAAACGGATTCATCCGTTCCATGCTTAGCGGAGCTGATCCTGGAATAAATCCATGCACACGAAACCCGTCACCGACGAAATGCGGTGGCGCTGGGGGAACAATCGTTTCAAGTTTCTTTTGCGACATATCATATACCTCAATCACTGGCAGACCATTCATCTGCCGCCATAACAACCATCTGGGCATTTACTGCATTTATGTCAACTGAACACAGCGCATTACCGCCGCAAAATATTTTTGCATTTTGATGTATAACGATGGTCCACACGCAAACCGTGGCCGCAGGTTCTATCGCGGAGGTGTCGCGGCAGCATCACTTCGTAGCTTATGCTCACGCAAGCCTTTTATAATATAGAATCCCACCATCGTAAGAATGAAATAGGATGCAAATTGGTCTAGCAGATGCTCGGTAAAATCGTCATCCTTGGCCGACATCTAAAAGCCCTTCAACGGCATATGATCAGGACGCTGTAACCAATTATCTGCCGCGTAATGCGCCGATTCTTCGATCATGTGAATCGTATAGGCATAACGTGATTTTGCCGACAAATTCGGGGGTGACGTATGTGGCAACCGCCCATGAAGCACGATTAATGTTCCCTTTGGCGCGATAAGCGGCACCGTCGCTTCGGGCAGTTCCGCATCATCCAATTGCTTCATCTTCATGCTGCCATCCACATTCTGAAAGCGGGCACGAAGCGGTGCCAGATGTCCACCTGGTGCGGCATACATGCACCCATTTTCCAATGTGGCATCTTCCAGCGCAAACCAGAAACCAATACAGCTTTCCGGTTCGGTATAGATAAAGGTTGAATCCTGATGGCCTGACACTTCCCCACCGATTGCTGGCTGTTTGCAGATCACCATTGATTGCAGTTGCAAAGGGGCGACCATACCAATACATCGCGTGACAGCGGCCAGATCATCGGCATGCGAAAATGCAGAAAACACCGGATCAAGATCATGGATCGCATGGCCAATTTTGTTCACCGCCACATGTTTATCACGGTTAAGCTGGCCATCCGCGTCCAGCGCACCTTCTTCCAGAAAGCATGAAATATTATAGGCAGATTCGCGGAAATAATCATCGGCGGCGTGGCTTTGCGCTGTTGCTGAAAACACCACCTGATGCGCGTCAACGTCAAACGCATCAATCAGGCTATGCGCACGCGCCATCAAGCTGTCACACATCGCTGGCGTGACAAAATCATCAACAATCAGATAGCCATCTTCGGCAAAGGCCTGCCGCATCGCGTCGCTTGCCTCATGCTGCCATGCAAAACGACGGGCTTCTGGCACAGCTTTTCCAGCTGTCTTTACGCTTGCTTCCATCCTATATCACTCCGTCTGCTGGGTTTTGAACACCCTCATTAACAGCCTCTGGCTGTATCAATCACCAAAGATCATTTCACCATTCAGCCTTTTATGAATAGTACTAAGACGCGTTGACACTTCCTTGTTGGTGTTAACCTGCATTTCAACAAGTTTCAGAATTTGTCCGATTTCTTTGGCCAGGTCACTGCTTTGCTTGTTTGAATCCTGTAACCGCAACTGAACATTCTTCAATAAGGCTGTCATGACAAGGTCCTTATTTTGCAGTTGGTCGAAATAGCTACGCGGAATTTTTCGCACTTTGACTGGCATATTGCCAGCCCGCGCTGTAACTGATCTTTTTGCATTCAACAACAAAGATGCCTCACCAAAAATCTCGCCCTGACCAATCGTATTCAGCTTCAGACCTAATGGCGCAAAAATCTCAACCTCGCCTTCAAGCACTAAATAAGCTTCAAAAGATGTCGAGTCATGTTCATAAATGATCGCCTGCGGCGCCCATGATCTGATGTTATCGCCATCATTACGTTCTGTTTTCGCTGTCATGCTTCCCCCATTCATAACAAACTCAAATCCACACTGGATTGACAACAGGCCAGCATAATGCCCTGTAATGCGATACACCCTAATAGTTTTCACCCAAGATTGGCTAGTCTAAATTGCTTATATTTGGGCTGGCATCGGCAATAAAGGGACTTGCGCAACGGTTTGAAACCATGCCAAATTCGCTCGTCAGTTGTCCTATACATACCTGTTTCTAGATTGTCCTTGTTTCTGATCTCTTTGCCTGTTCTGCAACCTTTACAGTGAGTCCATAATGTCAATTACGCTTGATCAAGCCCACATTATCGCCAAAGCCGCCCTTGCCAAAGGCCGTGCATTATCCTTGAAACCCCTCAGCGTTGTCGTGCTTGATCCACGTGCATCAATCGTCATGTGCATGTCAGAAGATGGTGTCAGCCAGCTTCGCGCCAAAATTGCGTTGGGCAAGGCATCTGCCGCCATTCAACTTGGCCTTGGCACACGTGCGCTTATGAATCGGGCGGAACAACAGGCCTATTTTATTCAGGCTATGAACGGTCTTGCTGATGGTAATTTCGTGCCTGTGCCTGGTGGCGTTCTGATTCGCGATAAAAACGGTGTCTTGCTTGGCGCGGTCGGCATATCCGGTGACACATCTGATAATGACGAAGCTGCTGCACTTGCAGCCATTGACGCGGCTGACCTAGACGCCGACGCTGGCTAAAGCAAAACGCTTATTTGTAATTTTCTTAAACCTGCCTGTGGCCTAATTTGGGCCACGGCATCCATATAGGGCGCGCACTTTGCCTTCATTCAAAGCCACACTGATCATATAGCCTCTGGCAAAACCGCGGGCCTTGCATGATTCTATAGCGGCCTTGCGTACTTCGTCTGGCGGCAAAATGACACTCGAATAGCCTGTATCCCATTCAAATTCCAGACTAGGTAGCGGTGCTGGCGTTGCTTCCACATCCTGACTTACTGTGTCTGTAGTCTGTGAACCGGGTTTTTTCAACGGCGTTGATGTTACCTGGGGCTGGGCTAAATGACACGCGGCTAGCAAAAGCGACAGCGCAATAACCACCACCTTATTTAATACAGTCTTCCAAATACATGGCGTCATGATCGGTAAATCCCCTTTTTGACCGCGTTACGTTACGTTGTTTTGGGCGTTTTCGTCCACTGATTTTTAAATACTGATTCTAATTTGTGTAAAAATAGCATTATCAGATTACGCCTGCTTTGTGCGTTGGGCCACCGCCAGCCCTGTCAGAATCAGCCCCAGCGCGATAAATTTGTCCAAACCTAATGACTCGCCTAGCAAAAGCGCGCCCAGAAAAACCGAAAAAACTGGAATCAGGTATCCGATAAAGGATGTAAAGCCAGCCCCAGCACGTTTGATAAGATGATAACGCAGGAAAAAAGCAAAACCGGTTGGTAACGCCCCAAGCCATAAAATCGCCAGCCATGCTTCACCTGACCACCCGTGCCATGCCAGCGGTTGTTCAAACAGAAATGCCAGTGGCACCATCTGTATTGTCACAAACCCCATAATCACTACCGCAATAAATAACGCTGGCACCTGTGGCAACCGCCGTGCCATCAATGCCGCCGCCACATAGCACCCTGTGGCCAAACAGACCAGAATCTGCGGAATAATATGCGTCCCACCAGCATTCATCGCGGCGTGCCCAAACAATATCACCACCCCTGACAGGCCAATCAGAACGCCCATCATCTTATTGACTGACATGCGTTCACCCTCAGCAAAGAAATGCGCACCGATGATTGTCAACAAAGGCCCAACCGACATCAACAGTCCGGTCAGTGACGAATCCAGAACCAGTTCGGCATCGGAAATCAGATAAAATGGCACGCTCATCCCAATCACACTCATGACAAACAGATAGGGAAGATGACGCACATACGGACGCCAGACAAAACCGGACTGAAATTGTATGAATAACAGCACCACAAAAAAGCCAATAAGCGTGCGCAAACCAACCAGCGTCAGCGGGCCGGTTTCAACAACCGCTAATTTGATCGCCGAAAAGGATGACGACCAGACAAGCGCCAACAGGATCAAAAGCGCCACATTTCGGTTTTGTTCAGTCACCAGCCCCCGCCTCACATAAGATCATGACGTCATGTATCTAAAGTACCAGCAAGCTGGCACATGCAACAACCAGAAAGGCACCAACCCATGCCCCCCACGCAGGCATCATACGGGTTCGCACCCAGACAAACGGTAAAATCAATACTGGCGTCGTGGCTGTCAAAATCGCCACAATCGCAATATGTCCGGTTTCAAGTGCTTTCAAGAACAAAGCCATGCCTACGCCCAGACCAAATAATCCGTTGAAAAAAACATTCACCAGAATCTTGCCATCTGGCAAGACTGGTTTGGCGCGTTGTGTCTTGTCAAAAGGATAGCTTGCCCAGAAAAACACAGCCGCAATCATCACCCTTACAAGACTGGCCATAATCGGATCAAGCCCGTCACTCATCGCGGGACGAATGATAATCGCGCTGATCGCTTGCCCCAAAGCTGCCAGCAAACCAAACAGAATGCCCAGTGATAAGGGAGGTGTCACATCTTCCCATACATGCATCAAATCGCGGCGCTTGCCATAAATGATCGCTAAACAGATACCGACAAAGGCAATGATGACAGCCAGCGCATCATGCATGACCAGCACTTCGCCAAGGATTAACCAGCCCAGCAATGCGGTCATGGGAGCATTAGATGAAAACAGCATATTTGTCCGGCGTGGCCCTAACCGGCGCATCGTCAGAAACAGGAAAAAATCGCCTAGCACAATTCCCACAATTGATGACATAACAAGCGGCCAGATAAATATTGGATCAAGGGCAAAACTACGCCCTGTCATGACCAGAAGCACCGCCATAATCCCTGCCGCGGCAATCATCCGAAGGCGGTTGAAATGAAGTGATCCAAGGGCGCGCGCTGGCGCATGACCAAATAACCCCGCCAGCGTCCAGCAGATAGCGGCGCCAAACGCATAAATAGCGGCAGTTTCCAAAATAATTATCCTAAAATACGAAGGGCTTGTTCAATATCATTCATAAGATCATTAGTAGCTTCAAGACCGACCGAAAGCCGTAAATGCGATGTGCTGATTCCCAACTCTGCCAACTCTTCATCACTCAGACTGGAATGTGTTGTTGTATAGGGATGACAGGCCAGTGATTTACTGTCGCCCAGATTATTCGAAATATCAATCAGTGATAGCGCGTTCAAAACACCATAGGCACCGGCTTCATCGCCATCAACTTCAAACGCAATCATGCTTCCAAACCCACGCATCTGCTTGCGGGCAAGGTCATATTGCGGGTGGTTCGCCAGCCCGGGATAGCGCACATTGCGCACCATCTTATGCTCTGTCAGCATGGTGGCAATCCGCATTGCACTGGCACATTGCGCTTCCACCCGTAATGACAATGTTTCAAGCGATTTCAGCATCACCCAGGCATTAAAGGCACTGATCGCCGCCCCTGTCTGCCGGTAAAAGGGTGTAAATACATCCTTTATAAAGCGCTGATCGCCCAGCACCGCCCCACCCATCAAGCGTCCCTGACCATCAATATGCTTGGTCGCCGAATAGACAACTATGTCGGCGCCTAGTTCAAGCGGGCGTTGATGCAGGGCCGTGGCAAACACATTATCAACCACAACCATAGCACCTGAGGCATGCGCCATATCCGATACCGCCGCAATATCAACCAGTTCAAGCAACGGATTCGAAGGGCTTTCAAAAAAGACCATCTTTGTTGGCGTCTCTAACGCTTTTTCCCATGCGTCAAGGTCGGTGCCATCAATCAGCACTGTTTCGATGCCCCATTTTGGCAATGTCTTGGTCAGAATAACGTGGCAGGCACCAAACAGGGCACGGCTGGCAACCACCCTATCTCCACTTTCCAGCTGGCATGCCATCACCGCAAAAACCGCAGCCATGCCGGTTCCCGTTGCTTTACAGGCTTCCGCCCCTTCAAGCATGGCAAGACGCTCTTCAAACATGGCAACGGTCGGATTCCCATAACGGGCATAAACGAAATTATCCGTTTCTTCACGAAACGCCGCCGCCGCTTGTTCGGCTGATTCATAAACGAATCCCGATGTCATATACAGCGCTTCGGATGTTTCCTGATATGCGGATCTAACAAGGCCACCACGGACCAGCTTGGTTGCGATTTCAGGTTCTTTTTTCTTCATATCAACGACAGTCTATATATTTATGAAATGGCCATTTAACGAAACCAGCGGTGAACGCTGAAATAACAGATATATGTCTTTGGCCTTGGGTTTGTATAGGCGCATTAGGCTACGCGCACAAGGCCAAGCATGTATGGAAAATATCTATCTTAAATGGCATTGCGGCATGGCAACACGACACAGCCTAGCTTCGCGGTGCGTGCTTGCTCAGAATACGTTGCAAAGTACGTCGATGCATACGCAGGCGGCGCGCCGTTTCTGACACATTGCGCCCGCATTGTTCATAGACGCGCTGGATATGTTCCCAGCGCACTCGATCAGCGCTCATCGGATCCTGCGGTGGCGGGGGCATGCCGTCACCCGTTTGCATCAAGGTTGCCACGATCTGGTCTGGATCAGCCGGTTTTGGCAGATAGTCCAGCGCACCGGCTTTTACCGCCGCTACGGCGGTTGCAATATTGCCAAAACCAGTCAGCATCACGATACGGCAAGTGTCGTCACGTTTGCGTAATTCCTGAACCAGCGTCAGTCCTGTTCCATCATCTAGTTTCATATCAAGGATCGCATAGGATGGTACCGATTTGCGCACCAGTTCAATGCCTTCGGCGACCGTGCCCGCATCAACCACATCAAACCCACGCGCTTCCATTGCGCGCTTCAGCCGATTGCGCAATGGCGCATCATCATCAAGAATTAACAACGATTTATCAGTCACCTTCTGCTTCCTTTTCTTCTAAACCCACATAATCTTTCATATACTGACACGTTATACTGGCACCTTATAATGGCATATTTCACCCATATAACCATGCTGTGTACTGGCATATAGCATCATTCCACCATAAAACATGAACGTGGCAGGCTAACCCTGACTTCACCACCGCCATTTTTACCGTTACCGAAAACAACCAAGCCACCAATCGAACGAATCAGCGTTTGCGCGATAAACATGCCCAGGCCGCGATGCCCGTCTTCACCCGCACGACTACTATTCCAAGGCTGGCCAGCACGGCTTAATATTGACGGTTTGAATCCATTGCCATCATCATTGATACTTATATGGATATCTTCCGATGACCATTCAATATGTACGACTATCTGGCTACGGGCGAATTGATGCGCGTTTTGCAGAATATCTTCAATCGCCTGAATAAATTCGGCGCGGCGCGTGGCAACAGGCACCTCATCCATTGTATCTGCATCATGCGTAACAATAACGTCGGCATGACCCGCATCGAAACGTTCATGCAACAAATCCTCAATCAACACATTAATCGGCAGTTCGGGTTCAAAATCAGGATTGCTTTGTGATTTATAATCTTCCAGTGATCCCAGAATCACGCGGCATCTTTCGGCTTCGGCGCGTAATAGCTGTATATCCTCATATATCGGATCATCCTCGGTGATTTCCCGGCTCAACTCATGGCTAATGACAGTGATCGTATTCAAAGGTGAGCCAAGCTTATGCGCCGCCGCTGTCGCCAGCGAACCAAGCGCCACCGCCTGTTGTTCTTCGGCAACGGCAAGTTGGGCTTGGGACAGGGCTTCAGACAGGCTTCGCGCTGCCGAAGCCACCCACCACACATAGCCACCAATGAATATTGTCGATAGCACCAGCGACATCCATAAACCAGCAACATACAGGCCAGGCAAATCAACCTTATCCTGATCCCACGGCAACGGGTGATTATATAAAGCCAGCACGCTAACGCTGGCCGCAACTGTCAGGATCAGCACCAATGTTGCACGGCGGCGAAGCATCGTTGCCGACACCACGACCGGCGCCAGAAGCAAAACCGAAAACGGATTCAACAGACCACCTGTCAGAAACAACAAGGCGGCCAGCTGTAAAATGTCAAAAATCAGCGCCAGCAGATTCTGTTCGACCAGTCCACTATCATCCTTGGCCTGTCGGTTTTGCCACAAATTCATCAATACCGATAAGCCAATAATAAACAAGGCTGGTATCAGCGGCAGATCAAATCCAAGCACAAAATAGGTGAATATCAAGGCCATTAGCTGGCCCGTAATGGCAAGCCAGCGGATGGTCAGAACAACCCTTGGATCAATAGGACTTCTGACGCTTGTGTCGGGGCCAGCAAAAAGACGCTGCATCAACATGGTGCCCTACCCCGCTTTTCACAAAGATTGAAACAATACACCATCCGGCGGCACATCACATGTCACCATCATATGGGTAATATTAATAGGGATGCGCATAGAACCCGTTTCATCAGGATGCCTATGCCCTAAACATCGAGATTGGCAACACGGAGCGCATTGGTCTGGATGAAATTCCGGCGTTCCTCAACAGCTTCGCCCATCAATGTTGAAAATGCGTTATCGGCATCTTCTTCATGTTCAATCACCACCTGCAGGAATGTCCGCTGATCCGGATCGAGTGTTGTTTCCCATAATTGACTTGGATTCATCTCACCTAGCCCCTTATAGCGCGAAATCTGTGCGCCTTTTCGGCCTGTCTGGAACACAAATTGTGCCAGATCGCTTGGGCCGTGGATGATCGTGTTTTGCGATGCGCCGGTCAATGTTGCAAATTTGGCATAAATCTGCTGCAGATGTGGGGCCATACCATCCAGCTGAACCGCTTCGGGCAAACCGATGATCCGCCGATCAATGACATATTTTTCGGTAATACCGCGCAACCGCCGCTGAATGACGATGGCTTTGCCATGAACCGTATCTTCGATCGTGCCTTGCCAGCCTTTTTCAAGTTCGCCGGCAACATTCTCAAGCCGCTTAGCCAGATATGCGGCCGCTTCGTCATTATCAAGCGTCGTGTTTTTCAGAAGCCCCGCTATCGCTGCCTGTTCGACCACGTCACGGTTGCCAACTTGCCGCGTTATCTGTTCAACCAGACGACTGGCAGTAACCGCGTTATTGGTTACATCCCTTAAATCAGGTCCGGCTATCTGGCCATCACCATCGACAATAAGCACCGTGTCTTTCAAACCGGCTGTCATCAGATATATATCAAGTTCGCGCTGATCTTTGAGATAAACTTCGGATTGTCCGCGTTTGGCGCGAAACAATGGCGGCTGGGCAATATAAAGATAGCCAGCCTCGATCAAAGGTCGCATATGGCGGAAGAAAAAGGTCAACAACAGCGTCCGAATATGGCTACCATCAACATCCGCATCGGTCATGATGACAATCTTGTGATAGCGCACCTTATCAAGTTGCATTTCGGTATTGCCGACGCCCGCACCAATCGCGGTGATAAGCGTGCCGATCTCGGCTGATGACAACATCTTGTCAAGGCGCGCGCGCTCGACATTCAAAATCTTGCCACGTAGGGGCAGAATAGCCTGATTCGACCGATCACGACCCTGTTTTGCCGACCCGCCCGCCGAATCACCCTCAACCAGGTAGATTTCTGATTTCGCTGGATCGCGTTCCTGACAATCGGCCAGTTTGCCTGGCAGGCTGGCAATATCCATAACACCTTTGCGGCGGGTCAGATCGCGTGCCTTGCGCGCCGCTTCCCGGGCTGCCGCGGCTTCATAGGCCTTGGACACAATCTTCTTCGCTTCGGATGGATGTTCCTCGAACCATTGGTTTAGGCAATCGGCAACCGCCTGTTCAACAACAGGGCGCACTTCCGAAGACACCAGCTTGTCTTTGGTCTGCGATGAAAATTTGGGATCAGGCACTTTAACCGACACAATCGCTGTCAGCCCCTCGCGTGAATCATCACCTGTCAGCTGTACCTTTTCCTTTTTGGCAATGCCCGATGATTGCGCGTAATTATTAACCACCCGTGTCATGGCCCCACGAAAACCAGCAAGGTGGGCACCGCCGTCACGTTGCGGAATATTATTGGTAAAACACAGCGTATTTTCATGGAACGAATCTGTCCATGCTAGGGCCAGTTCAACGGTAATATCATCACGCTGGCTTGTCGCCGTGATTGTTGGATGCATTTCGGTGCGTGATCGATTCAACCACGTGACAAAGGCTTCCAGACCACCGTCAAAGAAAAATTCGGATACTTTTTCTTCACTTGTCCGGTTATCAGTCATTTTGATACGCACGCCCGAATTCAAAAACGCTAATTCGCGCAACCGATGTTCCAGCGTGGTAAAATCAAATTCGATCGACGAGAAAATCTCTAATGACGGATAAAAGGTAACATGCGTGCCAGTCTGCCCTTCGGCATCCCCCATATCAGCCAACGCACCATCAGCTTCACCCATTTTGAACATCATCTCATGCTTGCGGCCATTGCGGAAAATGGTCAGCCGGAGCCATTCGGACAAGGCGTTGACAACTGACACGCCCACCCCGTGCAAACCACCTGAAACTTTATAGGAATTATTATCAAATTTTCCACCAGCATGAAGCTGGGTCATAATCACCTCGGCGGCTGATACGCCTTCTTCATGGTGAATATCCACTGGAATGCCGCGTCCATTATCGGTAACGCTGACTGATCCATCGGCATTCAACATCACTTGCACAATGTCACAATGGCCTGCCAACGCTTCGTCAATCGCATTATCGACAACTTCATAGACCATATGATGAAGCCCCGATCCGTCATCGGTATCTCCAATATACATGCCTGGCCGTTTGCGCACCGCATCCAGTCCACGCAGAACCTTGATCGAATCCGAGTCATAATTCCCTTCAGGCACATTCACCTTTTCATTTGGGATATTTGTTTTTTCGTCTTCGCTCATATCAACCACTCGCATTTGGGCGTTTTGCTTGTCACGCCAGACTCATTTTTTACATCATGATCTGCATCATGTATTTTCATAAACTGGGCGCCTTTGCCAAGCCCTTCGAACAGGCTGGCCTCACTGCCGCTGAACCAGCTTTGCCCACCAAGATCGAACAATGCCTCAAACAGGGCTGACCGACGTTTGGCGTCAAGATGTGCCGCCACATCATCAAGCAGCATAATGGGCGGCCGGCCAAGGCGGCGCTCCTGTAATCGGGCATGGGCAAGCACTACGGCAATCAACAACGCCTTTTGCTGTCCGGTCGATGCCAGATAGGCAGGCGTGTTGCTTGCCACATCATAGGCGTTAACCTCGCTGACATGCGGTCCTGACAATGTGCTTGTGCCTTCTGCCCGCATGCTGGCGGCGGTGGCCATATGCTGGTCTTCAACTGCCAATGCTGGCATGGCATCCAACCAGTTTTCAATTTCACCTTGCAATTCAAGCCGCACGCCGGGGAACCCGTGCCAGCCATGTCTGGCCTCGATATTCAGATCATGAATCAGTGCCCGCCGTGCCGCCGTGATCGCAATGGCGGTTTCGGCAAGACTGGCTTCAAGCGCGTTGAACCAGCCTGCATCACCACGACCTTCACTGATTAATAAAGTCCGTTCGCGCATCAATTTTTCATAACGATTGGTACGGCCAATATGCGCGGCATCAAAAGCAATTACCAGACGATCAAGAAAGCGCCGGCGCGTCCCGGGTGAATCGACAAACACCCCATCCATCTGCGGCGTCAGCCATGATACCGATAATTGTGTGGCAATATCGGCCTGTGAAACCGTCATCCCCTCACGCCGCATGATCCGGCGGCCAGTCTGTGAATCAGCTGGCACACCTGTGCCAATCTGCATAACCCCGTCTTCGGTTTCCAGTGCCGCCGATACCGACCAATCCGGCATTGCCGCGCCAATCTGCGCCAGATGCGCTGTCTTGGCACGCCGCATACCCTTGCCTGGCGACAGTAAAGAAATTGCTTCCATCAAATTGGTTTTGCCCGCGCCATTCGCGCCCACCAGCACCACAGGTGCCTGTCCGAATTCAAGCCGTACAGCTTCGTAATTGCGAAAATTACGTAACATCAATCCTGACAACCAAAATTGTGGTGACGACGCAGTCTGTTCGGATTTTCCACCCATAGCATGGCTATTACGGTCACTGTCCGAACTATCGGTCTGTCTGAAGTGGTGTGAAAGTGCTGTCAAACGTCACTCACACGCGCATTGGCATCAGCACGAACAGGCTGGCATCATCACCTGGCGTTCGCACAAGCGTTGGCGACCCCTGATCAGCAAGGGCAAATTCAACCAACTCACTATTGACCTGACCAGCAATATCCAGCAGATAGCGCGCGTTAAAACCAATTTCCATTTCATTGCCACTATAGCTGACTTCCAATTCTTCCGTCGCGCTTGACGCGTCAGTATTGCTGGCAGACAAAGTCATGACGCCTGGCCGCAAACCGATTTTAACCGATTTTGATTTTTCGGACGAGATTGTCGAAACACGGTCAACCGCCGCCGAAAAGGCGCCCACATCAACCTGCATGATCTTGTCATTATTCGTCGGGATCACCCGCGTGTAGTCCGGAAAGGTGCCATCAATCAGCTTTGTTGTCAGCCGTACCGCACCAAAGGCGAATTCAGCCCGTGTTTCCGACATCGACATCGTCACATCGCCATCATAATCATCAAGCAGTTTGCGCAATTCCCCAACAGCTTTTCGCGGCAGAATAATTGACGGCATTTGCGCCGCACCGCTTGGCAGGGTCTGTTTGGTCATTGCCAGACGGTGGCCATCTGTTGCCACGGCGCACAGATCACCAGCATCTGATTTATGCAGATAGATACCATTCAAATAATAGCGCGTTTCCTCGGTAGAAATGGCAAATTTGGTGGCATCGACCAGATCGCGGAAATCGGCAGCTGTCAGCACAAAATTAGTTGGCAGATCATTTGAACTGATGGCTGGAAAATCTTCAACGGGCAAGGTTGGAAGCCGGAAGCTAGAACGGCCCGCACTGATCATCGCATGACCATCGCCAACCGACAGTTCAACTTCTGACCCATCAGGCAGCTTTCGCACAATGTCATACAGCATATGCGCTGATATCGTTGTGGTTCCTGCTGTTGCCACTGCACAACCAACCTCGGTTGTAATATCCATATCCATGTCGGTGGCTGTTAATGACAGCTGTCCATCTTCGGCGCGCAAAACGACATTTGCCAGAATAGGTATCGTATTACGACGCTCTACAACGGATTGCACATGACCCAAAGGCCTTAGAAGACTCATACGATCAATTGCCAGTTTCATCTATTTTCTCTCATTCTGTAGCGCTTGAGCTACCATGCCCGATCAGCGGGGGACACATGCGCATAAACCGTCAATCGCTCATACGCCCTCTCATATCCAAATATAGCATGATTATAACAAACTAACACCAAAATATTGTGTTTTCAGCGATTCGGCGCGACACCCAAAAATCACCAAAACAGGATCGATTTAGGTATAAAATGAGCCGGGATAAAATGAGGCTATAGGCGGCGGATGCAGGCAGATCGCGGTTAGTTCGACAAAAGTGACCGCAATAAATCAACATCTTCGCCCAGACGCGAATCTGACAAGGTCAATGTCTCGATTGTTTTGACCGCATGCATCACCGTCGTATGGTCGCGCCCACCAAATTGGCGGCCAATTTCCGGATAGGATAAAGACGTCAGATTTTTTGTCAGATACATGGCTACCTGACGCGGGCGGGCAATGTTACGCGCCCGCCGTGCCGAGAACATTTCCGACACGCGGATGCCATAATGCGCCGCCACTTGCTTTTGAATTGAATCGACACTGATCTGGCGGCTACTGGCACGCAGAAGATCCGCCAACAGGTCAGCTGTGCTTTCGATGGTGATTTCACGCCCAACAAGCATGGCATGTGCCATGATCCGGTTCAAGGCGCCTTCCAGTTCGCGCACATTACTGACAATCTTATGCGCCAGAAATTCCAGCACCTTATCCGGAATCTGGATATGCGCATGTTCGGCCTTGGCTTGCAGAATACCAAGGCGAAGTTCGTAATCTGCCGGATGAATATCTGCCACCATGCCCCAGCCAAGCCGGCTCCGCAGACGTTCTTCCATGCCTTCAAGGTCGGTTGGCGACTTATCCGCGGAAATAATCACCTGACGGCCATCTTCGACCAATGCGTTAAAGGTATGGAAAAATTCTTCCTGCGTCGAATCCTTGCCACTGATGAACTGAACATCATCAATCATCAGCACATCAACCGAACGGAACTGTTCTTTGAAAGACATCGTGTCGCGGAACCGAAGCGCGCGCACAAAACGATACATGAATTTTTCCGCCGACAGATACATCACTTTTCGCGATGGTGTCTGCTCACGGATATGCCATGCAATAGCATGCATCAGATGTGTTTTACCAAGGCCAACACCGCCATATAGAAACAGGGGGTTAAAGGCGACTTTTTCGCTTTCAGCTGTGCGGCGCGCCACGGCAAAAGCCAATTCATTAGGCTTGCCAACAACAAAATTCGCAAAGGTGTAGCGCGGGTCAAGTCCGGCAAGCGGGTCAAGTTTTTCCGCCGCCTTACCGGTTGTGTTATCAGCTACCAATGCGCTACTTTTGGCTGTATCAGTAATCCGCGGTGGACGCTCGGCAATAGATTGAGGGCGCGCCGCAAGACGTACTTCAACACGCTTGACACCTGTAAATTCAGCTGCCGAAATAACCCGCAACCGATCAGCATACTGACTGCTTACACGATCCCGCGCTAGGCTGGAATCGGCTTCGATTATCAGCATGTTATTTTGCAGGGCACCAACTCGAAGCGGCTTGATCCAGCTGCGCCATGCGGCGTCACCCAAATCTACACGCATACGGGCTGATACTTTTTCCCAGCACGCATCAAGATCAATTTGTGTATTAGTGCTAGAGTCTAACGGCGCAAAATCACCATTTTCAAAATTGGGGTTCGGTTCAATCTCATCTGTGACGTGCTGATCTGTGACGTGCGGCACAAATACATGTGGGGTTGGAGGATCATTAAGATTATCACTCGACATGTATCACCCCCATATATGCTGTGGTCGCACTTGATTGTGGACAGACCGCAGACTGTAACTAGCCAAACCTGTATTATGTAACAGCAAACAGTCTTTGAAATGCTCATAACTGAGCCTGATGACATTAGCTAAAATTAGGGCGGGATGGCAAGACAGCCAAACCCCGAAATGGCAAAATAAAGTTGTGTTTTGCGCAGTTATTTTTGTTGACAGACTTTCGTCTCAACAAGGTCACCATTTGACTAAAATTGTGAACTATCAAGCACCGAATCGCAAGAATCGGATATTATGCTTTGCTATCTAGATCCCTTATGGGGTCGCGTCGAAATATGGCTCTTTCTTACGAACGCTTCATTCTGCCCTGCTATATGTCGATTCCAAAAATAAAAGCCCACCGCATGATGCTGTGGACTTTATCTTGACCAGTAAGGCCTTATATCGATAGTAAAGCGCCTGAATGACATGATGACAGCCTGTTTATAGTTAACACTGGCTATCGACCATCATCTTTACCAGCCATACCTCAGGTCACCCCACGGTGCTAGGCAAGCTAGGCGGCAAGCGCCTTGACGCGGGCGGCCAAGCGCGAAATCTTGCGCGAAGCTGTATTGCGATGCACAACACCACGGGTAACGCCACGCTGGATTTCCGGCTGGGCAACACGAAGTGCTTCACGGGCAACCGTGGCATCACCAGATGCGATGGCTGTTTCGACTTTTTTCACAAATGTGCGGATACGGCTCATGCGGGCACCATTAATGAGTGCACGGTTGGCATTTCTGCGGATACGCTTTTTCGCTGACTTATGATTTGCCATTCAAAATGACCCTCAATTTCAAAAATTTCGTTGCGGACAGTGCTATAGGCGACTTTTGCCCTCCACGTCAAGCAAATTTGGCTGTTTATTAAGACTGCGGGCGGGTGTGGCCAGTGGCACTCCTGTCCCAGACACATTTTTCAGTCTGTTGCTGTCTGCTTTACACAGCTTGATTCTGCATCATGGTCTAGCGGGGCTGAACCATCAAACGCCAGACGATCCCGAAACTGGTGTCAGCGCGCGTCAAGCTAATCATTTCACTGCCCCGATACCAGCTTTCATTTTGCCTAGCCCAGCCAAGTGCCTCTAACGCCTCATCATAAAAGCCCTTTACCTTCGCCGCATCCGCAGTGCTGGTAGCAAAAATGCCGATAATCCGGCCATTTGGCGAATCAAAGCTGAACCCCAGATCGACAACAATATCCAGCTCTTCCATGATCGGCACGTCGCTGACCCATCGTGTCTCAGCCTGTGCTGGCACCACAGCCACCATTATCAATGTCGATAATGCCAGCATAAACGCTACGATGTTTTTTCCGATATAACGCTGTTTCATAAATACCTGCTATCCGTTTGGCTTGATGACGCACTTTACGCGATCTAGCCAGATAAGCCTAGCGTTGACATGAAGAACAATAAAAACTGCTGCGCCCAGATTGTACAATCGTGCGAATCGGCGTTGCACAGGTCACACAGGGTAATCCGGCGCGCCCATATACCGATAGTTGTTGAACAAAATAGCCAATTTCACCACCAGGCTGAACATGGTCGCGCAGGCTGGTGCCGCCCTCGGCAATCGCCGCCCGCAGCACCGTCACGATTGCATGTACCAGCTTTTCGGCACGCCCCGTGGTAATCGATCCGGCGCGCCGACGCGGCGATATACCTGCTTTGAACAACGCTTCACAGGCATATATATTGCCAATACCCGCAATCAGACGCTGATCTAGCAAGGCGTTTTTGACAGGGCTTTTTCGGTTCGCAAATACCGTTTGCATATGCGCTGCCGAAAAACCATTCCCCAATGGTTCCGGCCCCATATCCCGTAGCAATTTATGCGTGGCCATATCATCTGCGGCGAACAGATCAACCCACCCAAAACGGCGTGGGTCATTCAGCACGATATAGCGATGTCCCCCGTCAGCAGCATCAACCGTCACCATGATATGGTCATGGCGGGTTAACTCTGGTTTGGCTTCATGAATTCTTATTGATCCGGACATGCCCAGATGAATCAGCAAAATCTGTCCATCATCGGTTGGCATAAGCACATATTTACCGCGCCGCATGGGGGCGGCAAAATGACGGCCAAGAAGCTGGCTATCCAGCGCCTCGGGAAGCGGCCACCGCAAATCCTTGCGGCCTACGAACACGTCGGTAACCTGTTGTCCGGTAACCACCGGGGCAAGCGCGCGTCTTACGGTTTCTACTTCGGGCAATTCAGGCATATTGTCGCGTTCCTAATCTGGATATAATTGTTGCATTCGAAAGCTGGTACCTCATGCTATATATACTATATGTCTATATTAACAGCGCGCCGACCAAAGCATCTAGCAACCGGCAACCGATAGCATAATGAATAGGATGAAAACATAGCATGACACGTGATGACGCTCACAATCCCGATCATGACACCGATCACATCACACATAATCTCGATTCGGATGCTGACAGCATTGATTTTGGTTTCCGTCAGGTAAACCGCGCTGACAAGGCCGGAATGGTGCGCGATGTCTTTGATTCGGTGGCCAACCGCTATGATCTCATGAATGATCTGATGAGCGGGGGGGTGCATCGTCTCTGGAAAGCGGCGATGATCGACTGGATGGCACCACAACCGCATCAGACCTTGATCGATCTGGCAGGTGGCACAGGCGATATTGGTCAGCGCTTTTTGCGTGCTGGTGGTGGTTTTGCTCATATCACCGACATAAATGAATCAATGTTAATGGCGGGCAAAAAGCGCCGCGATCTGCAAGCGCTGGCCAGCCAGATGAACTGGTGCAATGCCAATGCCGAACAATTGCCTTTTGCCGATAAAAGTGCTGATTTCGTGACCATTGCCTTTGGGTTGCGCAATGTCACTGACCGCCCTGCCGCATTGGCCGAAGCGCATCGCGTGCTCAAAGCTGGCGGTCGTTTTCTGTGTCTTGAATTTTCACAGGTTGATAACGCTGTCTTGCAACGGCTTTACGACGCGTGGTCATTTTCTATTTTGCCCACTATGGGGCAGATGGTAGCAGGTGACGCCGATAGCTATCGCTATCTTGTCGAATCAATAAGACAGTTTCCCCCCAAGGAAGTTCTTGCCGATATGTTTGCCGATGCTGGGTTTGCCCAGATACGGATACGAAGCATGACAGGTAATATCGCCTGTATTCATTCTGGCTGGAAGATGGATTGATGCAGATAGGGTTTCTGTCGATGCTACGCGCGCTATTCCGGCTTCCCCATATTGGCTGGCATCTTGGTCGGGCAGGGGTATTGGGTCATATCGCCCGCATAACCCTATTGCCAGGCTGGCTAAGGCGTATTTGCACCGTGCTTGACCGAGTGGTGCGCTCGCAAAATGCAACGCGTGACGCTGGAACTGCCCTTGCCGAAGCCTTAACTAGGCTAGGGCCAGGCTTTATCAAATTTGGACAGGCTCTTTCTACCCGCGCCGATCTGATGGGGCCTGAAATGACCTATGCCCTCAGCTTGCTTCAGGATCGATTGCCGCCTTTTTCGGGTCGCCTTGCGCAACAGTCAATTGAACGCGAAACGGGCCAGTCGCTTGATGATATTTTCACCAGCTTTGACAAGGAAGCTGTCGCTGCCGCCTCGATTGCTCAGGTGCATAAGCTGTTT
>Ga0233444_10001127_pt1 | contig 31238 bp, 33 predicted proteins | sample SI_124_October20_6_FD_182792 | JGI IMG/M metagenome (GOLD analysis project Ga0233444, IMG submission 182792) | Seawater microbial communities from Saanich Inlet, British Columbia, Canada - SI_124_October2016_10_MG | ecosystem: Environmental > Aquatic > Marine > Inlet | place: Canada: British... | reverse complement strand
GTTGGGCCTGGAGACCTTCAAGCTGCCGACTTTCAATTTCATCGATTGCCTTGTCTAGGGACATACTCTCCGTCTTCTGAAGACCGCTACTCCGGACGAGACCTCGCAACACCTGCTTAATATCAATGCGAGAAGACAAATTATTGTTAAGGAAGAATTCTCCAAAAAGACCTGAATTAACGAGTGCGCTACGAATCATATCAGGCGATATGTTATTAATGCTAAAAAGGAGCTGTCCGATCCTTAATCCCGCGGGGCCTGATAGCCCTTGGCTCAATAATCCATCCAATCTAGTTGGACTGAAGAGCTGCGACAATACAGAAGATTGCTCAGGACGATAGAGTAAACTTAGAAATCTGGAGGGCTGGGAGAGTGCTGACGACCCAAGGCCTGACTCTAGAGAAACAGGTTTTTCGCTTCCTAAAGCCAATGGCTGCAATAGCCTCCCTTGACTATAACTCTCAACCCTGAAATCGATCTTATCGCCTGGTTTAAACTTTTTACTTGCTTGCCAATCAAAGTCCCGATTGTTTAACACAAGCTTTAGGACGCCTCCACGATCCTGGATAAGCCCTCTAATAATTTGATGATCTTGAAGCCCTATTGCTCTAGCCACTTGCTCCGTAATTCGAATTGCGGAGGCTCCTTCTAAAAATACAGGCGCGGGTCGGGAGACAAAATTAATCTGTTCAGGCCCTAACACATTAGCAATCCTACATAATTAAAGTTATTGACTGGGAGTTAAGGAAATCGAATCCATTCATCACGTTTGTCCCCTTTTGACATAGCATCTTGCGCTGCATCAGTGAAAATTAGATCTCGTATATCTTCAGCATCGGGTAACTTTAACTTTTTCCCAGAATACATCCAGTTAGGATTACTCCTCTTAAAAGCATGAGGATTCGCAAATACAATGGCGCGCTTCAACATTGATGTTCTGATCGGTAAATTTGGCATATAGTCAATAATGATCTGATCAAGAGTATCGCCGTATTGCGTTTTGTAGTGATCAATACTTTCTTTATTGTCCTTGTTCTTTGTTTGGACTTTTTCAATATCGGACATTAGATTAGCCAAGGCTGTTTCTGCACTTTCTGAATTTGCAAAAACAACGCCACTTAAGAAATTGAGAGTAATCCCCCAGAAAGCTATAAAAATTTTTGATTTTAAAAATGCCATATTACTTCCTATGTTACTAACAGATGGCCTGCTCTAAAAGTAGATCGCGACGCTATTGCTAATGCCACCCAAACCCTTAGGTTTAGGCCCTGCAATATGTCGAAGTAGCGCAGTGCGATTGCTAATTGATTCTACCTCTGCAAGGCCTAATCCAGACAAGCCTGATGTACTGAGAGCTTGGGTAAGTATATTAGCGTCTCCACTGATTAAAAATTGGTCGCCTATGTTTACTCCAGAAAGACGCCCAGCATAAATCTTAAACTTGTCATCACGACCGGCTACCACCTTAAGCGGGTAATGATCAGTTTTACAGTTCATTACTCCTGACAGCTCATCAATCAATTTCTCATTATTGTCAGCAATTTGTCGTTTAACTTTTAAAGGAATGACGTCTTTTTTATATCCTCGATCTACTTGCGGATAATAAAGAGGGAGCGACTTTGTCCAAATCGGAAACTCAGTAGCACGATCGACAAGTGTTAGCTCGTACTCCAAAGCTTGTTTGGGCCAGGACTGATTAAATTCGATTTCGGGCAGATGAGGATTTCCCCACACCAAAAAGTCATATGAGGCTTCAAAACCAGAGGCCAAAAAGCCTTGTCCTAACTTTGAGCTAGAATGAAAAATTGACTGTAAAATCTGTCCTTTTTTATTCAAAACAGAACCTGAAAAATGGATGGCGTTCTTTTCTCGGATGGTTACATCCAAACGATAATTGGCACGATCGATAGGTCCAGAGGACATATACATGTCGTAAGTGGATTGGTAACCTTTATCAAAAGAAGCTTGCCAGTCTGGAGAGCCGGCTAAAAGTTTTAGCAGCGCCCCTTCTGAATGCTTCAACAGCTCACTAAGATAATGATCTCCAACTTTGAGATCTCCATCATAAGACATGTCCATAGAGGCTCGTACTAATGTTTGTCGTCGAATATCCGGAGGGATTGAACCAGAGCATTCTGAGTTGACAACAATATTTGCATCAATCGACTCGGTTCTAATCCCTGCTTCCTCAAGATACTCAAGCACCCTTATCCCTCGGATATCTGCATTACTTGACATCACTGATGCTTCGTGAAGAATTCCGTCGCTGTCTAAAAAAGCTGAACTCCGCAGTCGGATATCTGTCTGCAACGCAAGATCGACTAGTTGTCTCTTAATTCGCTCAAGATCGTGCTCTGCAGAGCTCGGCTCGGCAATAGCTATGTTTGCAAACACCATCGAAAGTAGAGCGCCCCTGAAAAAGATCTTAGATGCCTCAAACGATTCAGTACTTTTTGATGCGAAAATTAAATTTTTCAGCTTTGATCGAAACATTGTGTTTCAGTCCTTGTCGATTTTGCTATTTATTGGCTTAAATTGCTCTTGAACCTTTTTGAGCCATCATAGACGCCAAATAAAGTCGACGTAAATCATTGACGATATCATTACTCAAGGACAATGTAGTTTCATAGGTGTCATCTCCAACAGGCGCAATGCTTACCAATTTGGCTCCATAGATGACTCCCTGAACTCTTGCTCTAAACGAATCGCTTTGAACCACCATCTCCGCAACAGTAGTATTGGCATCTAGGTACTGGCCATATACTTGCTCCATGAGTGACCGGTAGGCATCTAGCTTAGATGCCCTAATCGACAGCAGTCTCTGATGTGCTGCATTGTCGGATTTTTGGACACTAATTACTGCATACCCAGTGGCCATAAAATTCTGGTTACGGTCAACAACAGACTTTACAACGGCTGCATTGTAAGCTTCCAGATTAGTCACACAGCCACTAGAACTTAGAGTGGATAGCGCTACAAAAGCAAAGCCTAATATAGCCCGAGATTGCCGACGAAAATTTGGTGCTCGAACTTTTGTTTTCAAACTAGGGAATATCATGGCGGATCCTGTTTTATAAGTGTGTTGAGTACAATAAATGTCTGCGCTGATGTTATGTTCTCTATGGATATCATCGGCAATAGCAGCAAATCCTTGAATGATAATTCCTAGAAATGTCCATATTTATATCACAGCAAACTCTGGCATACATATTGCATCGTCTTAAGGACAGCAGAAAAAAACTCTTGGAATAATTAAAGAGACTTTATAAATAACTGAATTTATTGAGATTTAACGAAATGGAAAACGCTACACTGTCAAACATACGTCAGGACATGTCGAGAATTGAACTGTCTGGCCTGGGCATTCCCGTCATTGTCCTCTTAATTATTTCAATGTTGGTACTTCCTTTACCCTCCTTTTTGCTTGATTTTCTTTTTACTTTTAATATTTTGTTGGGCGTCGTAATCATTATGATTGCTATTAACAGCTCGAAGCCTTTGGATTTTTCCGCGTTCCCTGCGATTTTGCTTTTAGCTACCATGCTGAGACTCGGACTTAATGTTGCGTCGACTCGGCTTGTACTTGTTAAAGGACATGAGGGTCCAGATGCTGCAGGCAAGGTCATCGAGGCGTTTGGTGAGTTTGTTATTGGTGGCAACTATCTCGTCGGATTTATCATTTTCTCTATATTAATGATAATAAACTTTATCGTTGTTACTAAAGGTGCTGGTCGAGTATCTGAGGTAATAGCACGCTTTACTCTGGATGCTATGCCTGGAAAACAAATGGCCATTGACGCTGATCTAAATGCTGGCGTTATTGACCAAGAGACAGCGAAGCGAAGACGCGAAGAAATTTCTCAAGAATCTGACTTTTTTGGCTCGATGGACGGTGCATCAAAATTTGTCCGCGGGGACGCCATTGCTGGTCTTCTAATATTACTGATCAACATTATTGGCGGTCTTGTCATAGGTATCTCGCAACATGACCTTAGCTTTACTGAAGCCGGAAAAATTTATGCTCTCTTGACTATAGGTGATGGCCTTGTGGCTCAGATACCAACTCTTCTGCTCTCTCTTGCAACCGCTATTATAGTTACAAGAGTTACAACTGCAGATTCAATGACCGTTCAGGCTAAGAGTCAACTAAGTAACCCTCTGGCACTCATCGTTGCCGGTGGTATTTTAGTCTTGCTCGGTCTAGTACCTGGGATGCCTTCATTAATTTTTCTCTCTCTAGGCATAGTAGCGGGCGTATCTGGATATGCCATGTCGAAGAAAATTCATCAGCAAGCAATATTAGATACTAATGGCGATTTTGAAACAGATAATCGTCCCGATCCTATGAAAGAGGAGCTAAACTGGGATGATGTAGACCAAGTTGATTTGGTTGGCTTAGATATAGGTTATGGCCTTATCCCTTTGGTAAATCCTGAAACTGGCGGGCAGCTGTTACCCCGAGTCAAAGGAGTTCGTAAAAAACTTTCAGCGGAATTGGGCTTCTTGGTTCAACCGATACGCATCAGAGATAACCTTGATTTAGAACCCGATGTATACAACATCGTAATGAACGGCGTAGTCAGAGGAAAAGGAGAGATAAAAGTAGGTCAAGAGCTAGCTATTAACCCAGGTCAAGTTCACGGAGCGCTCGAGGGAACACCGACTAAAGAGCCAGCTTTCGGATTGGATGCTACTTGGATTGATCCTGCACAGCGCGATTATGCACGAACTCTTGGTTATACCGTAGTCGACCCAGCAACTGCCATTGCCACTCACCTGAATACACTTTTGAGAAATAATTCCTCTGAATTATTAAGCCACGATGAAACGCAACAGCTATTGGATAAGGTTGCAGAGCGATCCCCTAAATTAGTCGAAGACTTAGTGCCAGGAAAACTACCCCTCGCAACAATTACCAAGGTTTTACAAAATATTTTGGATGAGTCTGTGTCGGTCAGAGACATGCGTACCATTATTGAGGTTCTTTCTACCGAAAGTAGTAGAACACAGGACATTGAAGAACTGACTGCAGCGGTCAGGCCTAGGCTTGGCAGAATGATCGTTCAGGGCTTGGTAGATATCAACGATAGCTTACCTGTTATGACCCTTAATCCGTCTCTAGAGCAAATTTTGCATAATATCTTGCAGCAAAATAACTCCAGTCAAGGTCTAGTCATTGAGCCAAAACTGGCTGAAGGGTTATTTAAGGCGCTTGCTGAAAATTCACAAGAAGTCGAAAATTTAGGGCATGCCGCAGTATTAGTAGTTTCTCCCGCCATCCGTCCTTGGTTGGCCAAATTTATTAGGCATCGATTAGCTGAACTCACTGTACTGTCATACAGTGAAATCCCTGATGATCAGGCTGTAAACGTTGTCGCAACGATAGATGTAGATACATCGATTTAATTTAAGGAAATAACAGCATGGAATTACAAAGAATATTAGCCAAGGACTCACGGACAGCCATGGATCAAGTAAATAATCTGTATGGCAAAGATGCTTTAGTTGTGTCAAATAAAAGAGCAAAAGGCAAAACAGAGTTAATTGTCGCTATCGATTTAGAAACTGACTCTGAGTCAGTTTTAAAGGACCTTGAAGTCCAAGGAGAATGTCAAAAATTAGACTCCATTTCGGATAACCTAAATTTTGATCAAGTAATGGAGTCAAAAATATTTAAAACCACGAACGATAGTCCTTCAGAAAGTGCTAAGACAACCCTTTTGGGTTCATCGCCAAAATCAACTAATAGAGACATTGATTTTGCAGCCGAAGACCGAGAACGACTAAAGTCTAGGGAGATTGTCGACCTTGTAAAACAAGAGCTAACAGCAATGAGACACGAATTTAAGTTATCACAACGATTAGAATTTTGGTCAGATACTCACAATGTTCCTAAAGAGGTGCAACCGTTAATAGACGCTCTCAATAGAACAGGTATGCCAGCTCCCCTTCAGTCACTGGTATCCGATATTGCGAGTCAGGTTGATATTAGCTCAGATATTATTGGATCAATCGCTGATTCTCTTGCGGAGAGCCTTAGTCATATTGAAATACTCGACGAAATGGGTGGGGTACATATATTCGGAGGAAGTGCAGGATCTGGAAAGACCCTTTCAATGATGAAGGTTGCGCATCAAAAAGCTAACGAATATGGTGCGGAGTCACTAGCAATAATAAGCTTCAGCGACTATCGGTTTGGTGCCTGGAGTCAATCTCAGCTGTTAGCATCTCAGGCTGGTGTTGACATTTATCGAGCCAATTCACTGGAAGTACTAGATCAACTATTGCTTGAACTCGACGACCGGCGGCTAATTCTAATTGATACCTCAAGTATCGGAGATACATCGTCTTTCAATGCTCTAATCGAGCACCTGCCCATAGCTCAGAAACATTTAGTCTTAGCAGCGGATGCTTCAGAGGGGTCGGCAACGAGTTATCTAAGTGAACCACTAAAAAAATGGGATTCAGTGATAATTACAAAACTAGAAAACAGAACCTTCCCTTGGTCAGTTATCAGCGCCTTAGTCAATTATAAAGTGCCCCTTTCTTTAGTTTCAAGTTCATCATTAGCTTCAGAAGCCGCACTATCTGCTACAGGTGCCGAATTAATCAAAAGTAGTCTAGAGCAACTGACCTCGAGTTTTGTTTGACTACATTTGAGGGATGAACGAGAATAACAAAGGAATAGGTGGGAAATTTTTTGCATATATTCTCAATATCTTAGGTATACAAAATGTTTACAGCGCGCGGAACTCAAATTATTGGTATTGCCAGCGGCAAGGGCGGAGTAGGTAAAACAACTATTTCGGCCAATCTTGCGGTAACGCTTGCTTCCCGCGGGAAAAAGGTAATTCTGTTCGACGCAGATTTAGGCCTCGCCAACGCTCAGCTAGCATTAGGGTGCAAGGCTCCCTATAATTTTAGTCACGTCCTATCGGGCCAAAAGACACTAAAGGAAATCATCGTGGATGGCCCTGCCGGCGTTCAGCTAGTGCCAGGAGCCAGTGGAATTCAACACCTGGCATCACTAAATAGGACAGAGGTTGCTGGAATCATCCACTCTTTTTCTGAAATAGAAGAAGATCTAGACTACTTTATTGTTGACTTAGCCGCAGGGCTGTCTGACTCGGTAATGTCGTTCCTTAGCGCCTGCCAGCATCGTCTTATTGTTCTCAAGAACGAACCATCATCAATAGCTGATGCTTACGCAACAATTAAGGTTATGATTCAAGATCATTCACTTCAAAATATTCACCTTCTTCCAAATGCAGTCTTAACTCACTCTGAGGGAGAGCATTTGTGCAAAAGTGTTAACTCAGTTATTAAAAATTTTCTTGGTAGCCAGGTAGACCATCTACATCCAATCTCAGCCGATGAAATGGTCTTGAGGTCTCTCAAATCTTCTCAACCCCTGATTACATTTGCTCCAACAAGTAAGGCCACTCGTGACTTTTCTATTTTGGCAGATCAGATAGAGGAGCTTGAACACGACACTACCCTTACAGGTGGCCTTCAATTCTTTGTTGAGCGCTTAGCTGCTGCTCAAGCAACGGAAAGCTAAGGAAATTATATGGCAGATCTAGGTCTATATGATGAGGTTCGAAGGGCTAGCCAAAATAATGATGAGCTAATGCAGCATATTGGCCTGGTTAAGCGAGTGGCTCTTCATTTAAAAACTCGCCTTCCAAATTTCATGGAATTAGATGAGCTTATTCAGGTAGGCACCATTGGTCTAATTGAAGCTGCTAAGTCATTTGATGATTCTAAAGGTGTTGAGTTTGAAGTTTTCGCCAGAACAAGAATACGAGGCGCAATACTCGATCAAGTTCGTAAACTTTCATATCTCCCTAGATCAGCAATTGCCAATATTCGCGATCACAATGAAGCGACTTCAATGCTTTCTGGGGAGCTAGGTAGAGAACCCTCTCAAAGTGAGCTTGCTGATTTCATGGGGAAAGATCTAGACAGCTTCCATAAGGAGCGAACGCATGCCTACAGATTTCAAACGGTCTCTCTAGAGTCACAGTTACCCGACACCGTCGATATGCCATCCGCAGATCTTAATGAACCCGAGGCAAATCTTGAAGGCGGTCAAATGCTGGAGGCGTTAGCTGGGTCTATCGAGTCTCTGCCCGAGAGAGAGAAAACAATCGTATCACTCTACTATGTAGAAGAAATGAATCTGAAAGAGATCGGTGCTGTGCTAGATCTCAGTGAATCGCGAGTCAGTCAGATTCTATCAAGCACGATCAAACTCCTTCGACAGGATCTTGCAGAAGAATAACTGCTGTATTGGGTTATTTTCCGTTGCAAGCCTTATTTTTTGAGTCCAACCGTTCTAATTATTCGGAGCTAATGGAATAAAATACCATATTGGGATCGCGTGGTACCTTGATCGGGTTACGGTCAGACTGTTTCTCCTGCAGATCTGCTTGTCTCTCTAGAACTTGCAAATAATTTTCTTTTTCTAAAATAACTAATGATTCAACGTCGTCAGATAACTGTTGAATATTTGACAATCGATTCTCGAAATTTTTAAGCTGCGAGCCCAAGGTTGAAACGACACCCGAAACCCGCCCTAAGTCTGAACCCTGATCTTTCAGGGCTTGTTCGAGATCCTGGATTTTAAATACAACTTTATCGGTTTCAAGTTTAACCTTTTGAGCAGCGGCATTGGGCAGCTTTTCCTGCATTTCAACAACACTACCTTCCGCTTTTGCAACGGCTTCGCCTAACAGGCTCTGTTGATTTTTAAGCTCTCCTTGATTAGTACTAAGGTTAGTAATTGTTAAATTTAGCTCTTTAACCGTCTCAAGCGTTGCTTGAATATTATCATTGAGACTAGAAACCTTGCCTGAAGTTTGCCAAGCCATAAATCCGTAGCTACTAATCAGAACAACTACGAACGATACACAGATAATTAGCATTCGATGTGTAAACTTGTTACTAACCGCGACAGCTTCCGCTACCAGCCTAGCTACAGCATTCTCAGAATCATCAGACTGGCTCTCATTACCCTCTTCGCTCGACGATTCCTCTTCTTTCTTTGGAGCTTGCTTTTTTTCACTTGGTTTCTTTTTTTTATCTTTCTTTAAAATTCCCATATTTGACCTGTTGAAATAAATAGTGGCATGAGCTGTAAATTATTAGTTATGTAATCGACACAATATTGAATGCCTTTAGTTATTACTATTTTGAAAGCATGAATATGCTGTTCAATACAATGAGCGCTGTAGTTGATTTGCATCTCTAATCCAACCATTATCTAAAGGGAAAAATTGCCTGTCATAAGACTGCGCACGCGCTTGAGAAATAAAAGGTCCAGAAACTATCCCAAAACCTCTGCTCTTCACTCCCTTTAAGGGAATAATCATGGCATCTCGCAGACTAGGATTATTGCTGCGATATAAAATAGCCGTCGCTTTCTCTTTAAAGAGGATGTGCTGAATAAAATAATCCGTCTCTTTTGAAGTTCTAATAATCTGACTTGGCAGTCTCGTTTTTGACTCTTCAATGATTGTCTGCGAAACAACCTTTGGCTGTATTTCACGAATCATGGGCAGTGTTGGGGCAGCCGCTTTAGATGGCTCTTCAACCTGGCTATCTTTTGCACTAAGAAAAATTGTTTCTACTTTTTGCAGATAACCCTCAACCACGCCTGGGTTTACTATAGACATAACACCCCATGATCCAGCGAAAACTAGCGCTGTTAAGACTGTCCAAGCATAAATACCCGGCTCACCAAATTTCGTTGCTAACATTTTCCACCAAACATTTGAATCAACACTATCATCTATGGGGGGTACCATTTTTTGGGGATTTGCGGTTTCGGCTGCTAAGGAAGCGGAGGCCGAATTAAAATTAATGGCCTTCGCTGGAATGTCAATTGCTAGCCCACTTAGAAGCTGTTCAACCTCAAGCCCAAATCCACTCTGTTGTGCGGCATAAAGCAAGTCAGCTGCTTCAACACCAGACAAAGTACCCAGCCTCCATTGATATAATTTTTTTGCAAATAAGGAAAGTGGTTCTTCATATTTCGGCCACTCTGTGCTGTTTATAAACAGTACTAATCGAACGTTAACACCTGGGAAATCAGACAACAACTGTGATAATAATAACCACTGATCATCGTCAACTAAATGTGCATCATTTACTATCATCAACGTAACTGGAGCATCTTCTGCTGCCGGCCTCAAAGCCGTATCGACAGAGATGCTAGCCATAATATGGTTGAAACGCTTTAAAAGGGTTTCAGTATTGCTAGGTGTAAGGACTTCTAATTGAAATTCCTTTAAATCGCGCAGGCGAGCAACCATTAATCGACAATAATGGTTAAGGACATGATCAGTATCTGCCACAACTGCAAGTCCTAGGTGATCTTTTACTACGGCTTGTAAAGACCGATGAAACTCTGTCTTGTCCTGTGGCCTGTAAAAAATGTCTCCGTCTTCAGACCACTGGTCGAAGTCGAAACGTGTTTCTTTCATCTCTTGATTCATTATCAAGGCCTCCTAAAGGCACAGCTAATTCAGTCTTTCGTTATTTTTCCATCAGTCCCATACTGCATTGCCTTTGGCACGTCGGGAGTAGGCTTTTTAGCAACAGAAGCTCCTTTACCTAGGCTATTCAAACTAAATATATAAGCAATAACTTGTGCTACTGCGTAGTACAAAGTTTCAGGGACGTTCTGATTTATATCTGTTGTAAAGTAAATTGCGCGCGCCAATGGCGGAGCTCGAAAAATTGGGACACTAGAAGCTTTGGCCTTCTCTCTAATACTTTGAGCCATGAAATCAACGCCCTTGGCCACTACTACTGGTGCGCCACTGCTCGAGGGGTCATAGGCTAGAGCCACAGCAAAATGTTCAGGATTTACAATAATCACATCGGCGTCGGCAACTGCTTCGATCATTTGACCCATTGCCAACTCACGCTGCTTACGTCTTATTTGAGCTTTCACCTCGGGACGGCCTTCCGTCTCTTTCATTTCATCTTTTACTTCTTTTTTAGTCATCTTTAGCTTTTTATTATGCTCATACATCTGATAAGGGACATCAATGCCAGCAGCAATGATCAAGGTGAGTGTCACTAACACCGCTCCTTGTGCAATTATTTCCCCAGCACTACTCATGGCAGGCCGCAAGTCCATAAATCCAAGAGCAGTGAGCTCACTAAACCTGCCGCTTACTACTAAAAATAAAACGCCCCCGACCAAGCTAAATTTAGTAATGGCTTTTGTTAAATCTACGGCTGCTTTCATCCCAAACATCCGCTTAAATCCTTGGAGAGGATTTATTTTACTTGCTTTTGGCGCTAAGGATTTTAGTGAAAAATTATAGCCTCCAATTAACCCAGCGGCACCTATGGCTATTATGATCGCCAAGATAAAAACCGGTATTATTGCGATCATACTGTTAGTCGCATGATCACCAAATGCTATAGGCAAAAGCGTGTCACTAAACACATCTTTTCTATCAAAGATAAAGCCAGCTCGGAATATTTCGCTTAACTTTATTATCAAAGAGCTTCCAAACATTGACATGAAAACTGCCACTCCTATCATCATCATAGCCACCGAAAGCTCTTGGGACCGTGCGACCTGACCATCCTCTCTAGCTTTTTCTAGCCGTTTAGCCGTGGGCTCTTCACTTCGTTCTTCTGTCGTTTCTTGTTCCGCCATTATCTCAACCCCAACGCTTGACCCATAGTGTCAAACGACTGTTGCCACAACCATTGAATGCGAAAACCAATACTAGTCATCGACAATGAAAGCAAAACAATGCCTGCTAATATCATCGCGGGAAATCCTACCGCAAAAATATTTAAGGCAGGAGCAGCGCGCGTGATAACACCTAAACCGATATTAATAAACAATAGAGAAGACATTAGCGGCAATCCAATCATAACTGCTCCTAAAAACATCATCGAGCTCCATTCAATAGTCAACGCCATCAAACTTTTAACTTGAACCATCTGTCCAATAGGTAATACTTGGAAACTTTCTAACAGAAGAGATATCACTATTACATGGCCGCCTAATCCAACAAAAATGAGGGTCGAACATATAATCAGAAACTGTGCAATTACAGGGACATTCCCCATATTTGGATCAACCATGTTGGCCATACTCAAACCCATAGAGGCAGAAATTGCTTGGCCACCAATAATTAGTGCTGCATTTACAATCTGTAACAGCAAACCCATCAAAGCCCCAATAAATACTTGCAAGAAAGCCTCTCTAAGTCCAATAGCACTAAATGGGTCTAATAATGGCCAATCAGTTAATGGATAAACCATCCAAGTTAACAGGACTGCGAGTAATACTCTTATTCTTACCGACACTGCACGGATCGAAAAGAATGGGGCCGTCAACAAAAATGCTGATATACGAATCATCGGCCATATCAGCGAATAGAATAAATCAACTACCTCTGCTACTAATATTTCCATTACATAAATAACGTAGGAATACGTTCAAAAATTCGTTGGAAAAAATCAACCATCACCGCTATTTGCCAACTGCCAAAAGCGATCAAGGCAAGAACCATGACACCGAGTTTTGGTATAAAACTTAACGTCATTTCCTGGATTGATGTTGCAGCTTGAAAAATACCAATAATCAATCCTACACCTAAGGCTACACCAAGCAGCGGGGTAGCAACCATAACTGCAACCCAAAGAGACTCTCTTCCTAAATCTATAACTTGTGCGACATCCATAAAGCCTCCTAAGGCACTACAAAACTAGCGGTCAAAGAACCCATGATGAGTGACCAGCCATCGACCAATACAAACAGCATTAATTTAAACGGCATGGAAATCATCATTGGCGATAACATCATCATGCCCATCGACATTAGGACACTGGCCACAACTAAATCAATTACGATAAAGGGGATATATATCAAGAAGCCAATCGCAAAAGCACTCTTGAGCTCTGAAGTAATAAATGCTGGAACCAACGTAGTGAAGGGAATATCAGCTGGGCTAGTAATGTCGTCATTCCTAGCAATTTCGGCAAACATTGCAATGTCCGTCTCGCGAGTTTGATTTAGCATAAAAGTTCTCACAGGCGCTTCAGCATTCCCTAATGCTGTTTCAAACGGGATAGAGCCGTCTGAGTAGGGTGTTAAGGCCTCTTCGTAAACGGTCGTGATAACAGGTGACATAATAAAAAGAGTTAAAAATAAAGACAGACCTACCAAAACTTGGTTTGGAGGCGTTTGCGCAGTCCCTAATGCCTGTCGCAAAAGTGACATTACGATAATAATGCGCACAAAAGATGTCATCATTAAAAGTAATGACGGTAGTAATGTGAGAGCCGTCATTAGCGCCAAGAGTTGCAGTGTCAAACTATATTCAGTTCCACCACTCCCATTATCGACCATGTTAATAATAGGCATTCCAGATTGGGCTAGTGACGGATTAGCCACGAAAAAAAGTAGCCCCACCAATGCAGACCTAAAAACCGCTGTGTGGATCTTCATTTTGTTAGTACCCTAGAAAGAATTTGCTTAAACCCTTTCGTTGTCTCTTCTTTCGAGGGGACAGCAAGATCCCCTTCCACTTGATCTCCATAAGATTCAAATATCGCATGCGGGAAACTGCCGAGCCTAGTTATTTGTTGCGCTGACAGCCCTACTAGAACTTGTTCGTTATTCACGCGCATGAGAACTATTTTTTGGCGCCCGCCTAAATTTTGCACCTCCAGCACTTCAAGCCTCTTGCTAGTGGTGATTCCAATCTTTGGGCCCATCTTTTTTATTGCAATAAGCGTCACGACAAGCAGCGCCAGGACCACTAAAAAAGAACCCATCATTGATAGCCATTCTGTCCAACCGAAATAGGAGGTCATTGTAATTTCTTCTTAAAGGTTCTTAACACGATCGACAGTTGGTATGACACTGGTCAACTTGACACCATAGCGATCATTTACAAGAACAACCTCTCCCTGAGCAACAGGCGTATTGTTCACCATCAAATCCAAAGGCTCTCCAGCCAATCTATCAAGTTCAACTACGCTGCCTTGGGCTAGGCGCATTAAATCTCGAATCTTTAGAGATGTCCGCCCCACTTCAACGGAAATGGTTACAGGAATATTTTGTAATACTTCGGCGTCAATTTTATTCTGAGGTTTGTTAACATCACTCTGATCTTCACTTTCTGCTTGTAAATTAGTTTCTGTGTCTGACATAGTTGTTCTCTCTTTAAATTTTACCGTTAGATTGCAGGAATTAGGGGCTCAACGAATTGTATGGCCATATGTGCTTCTTTCGTTCCGATGTCTCCCTCAAAAACTGCAATTCCATTAGCCCTAACTTTCGCATAGCTAGGCTTTTTGAAGTAAATTACATCTCCCTCACGCATGTTTTCAAAATCTTTATATGTGGTCTTTATTTCACCAAGAATTACATTAATATCAACTTCGGCGTCCATGGCTGCAGCCATTAAATCAGCTGTCCATGAAACTTTAGATGAGGTAACTTCTGAACTGCTCTGGACCCGGCTTTCAAGAGAGTCTCTAATAGGCTTTAGCGATCCGTACAGGTATACAACGTCTATATTTCCTTTTGCTTTTTGCCCAAGCTCTGTTTTGAATCTGCTGACGACAACTAACTGATCGTTGTCTGTTAGTTTGACGGAAGCTGGATTAGAAACTAGATCTTTGCTTTTGCACTTTATAGGAAGAACAGGTGCCCATGCCTCCTGCAATGAACCAAAAAGAACGTCAACAATAATCTTATTGATATTCGCCTCGGTGGGTGTAAATGTCCGTAATGGTGACAACTCGGTCATGCCTCCTCCTGGGCCACCAAAAAAATTATCTAGCGCGGCAAAAATGATGGAGGGGTCTAAGGTCACAAGAGCGCTACCCTGAAGAGGATTTAAGCTCACTGTGTTGACCGCTAAAGGCGCTTGAAGATTACTGATGTACTCCCTATAGGTCATTACTTGCACTTTTTCAGGGGTGACCTTAATGCTTGATCGCAAGACATTGAGAATTCCTATCTTAAAATATCTAACGAATCGCTCGTTGATAACATTCAATACACCTAAATTCATACCTAAGGAAGAATCTTCGTTGGCAAGATCATGCTTAACTGCCAGAACATCTCCGTTGAGTCCTGTGTTTGACTCAATAGACCCGTCCTCAATACCAGAAGATAAAGCCTCCAATTCTTCAGGTGTTAATAGGTTTTCTTTGTCAGCCATCTTGATCCTCTTTTAGTATCATTTCCAAGTTAGGTTTTAAACTTGGACATCTAACCCGTCTAAACTCAAGCGGTTTGAAAGGTCCACTCTTTCTAGACTCGAGCCTACCTCTGCCTCTTTGTCTGTTTTTGCGAGAAATTCTTCATCTGTCGGATTTCCGTCAGAATCCTTGTTTTTCCCATCCCCTAACCCTACATAAGCAGAATCTATGCCATGTTCTGCAAAAACATCTTTTAATTTGTCAAAACTCTCTTGTAGCAGTTCTCTAGTGATATTTTGAGACGGATTAAAGTATGCCTCTAGAGAACCATTTTTCATTTCAAGATTAATCTCGATACGCCCTAAAGACTTAGGATGAAGATCCATTTCGACCCTCCAAGCTCCTTTGGTTATTTGTGCGGTGAGTCTCTCACCGAGGGCTTCTGTTAAACGTCGAGACACCTCCATATACTGCTCCTGGCGACGAACAATCAGTTCTTGACCCGGGCTAGGCTGACTCTCAGCAAGTGACTTAGCTGTTAAATCAACTCGCAACTCAGGAGCATAACTAGCAACTAGATGCGTTTGACTCTCAGTTCGCGGAACAGATACTGTGCCAGCAGAGCGATTAGTGAGTCTTCTGTCATACGCAAGGGACAGAATCTCTTTAGCATCAGCACCAAGTTCAATTGCTGCCAATTTTTGGACGCCTGACGCGAGGTTTTTTACCTGAAGATTAATCCCATTTTTATGTTCCATATTAGAAGTTGGCTCGACGCTCTTTAAAGGGGTTCGTGATAAATCAGATTCATCGCTGTTGAAATCTAATTTATAAGAATTTTTGCTGAGCAAATCTAAAGTTAAAGCCTTGTCAGATGCAACAGCATAACCTGTTTCCAGAGGAGGTTGCCCTGAAGGGAGTTTCGGAACTTTAATCAGCTCTAGTCCAGAAGTTTCTTTAAAGCCTAATCCTGAAAAAGCCTTGTCAGATGCAACAGCATAACCTGTTTCCAGAGGAGGTTGCCCTGAAGGGAGTTTCGGAACTTTAATCAGCTCTAGTCCAGAAGTTTCTTTAAAGCCTAATCCTGAAAAAGCCTTGTCAGATGCAACAGCATAACCTGTTTCCAGAGGAGGTTGCCCTGAAGGGAGTTTCGGAACTTTAATCAGCTCTAGTCCAGAAGTTTCTTTAAAGCCTAATCCTGAACTCGTAAACTTTTCTAAAGAAATACCTGAACTAGCCGGTTTCAGCTCCTGCTTCGATGTTCCTATTACTTCGCCCTCAGTCTTAAATAGCTCTAACTTTGAGAATTGTTTACCTGGTAATTCCGAAGCTCTAAACTCTTCTCCTGAAGTTTCTGGCTGAATTTTTCCACCGACTATTAATGCAATTACGTCTGGGTCAATACCCTGCAAAACCGCAAATGCCGTAATACTGTCATCTGTAGGCTCTGCGCCACTCAAAACGAGCTGACTTCCTCCATCCAAATCTCGGAGTTTCTTTTCACTCTTAGCGGCAAGCTCAACCGGCGGGATATTGCCAATCTTTGCCGGTATATCAGAATTTTTACTATCTTCCAAAAAAGTTTGAAAAGCACCCTTTGACACCTCCTTATTATCCGGCTTTTGTGCAGAACCTTCGAGTTTGCTGGCGTTAGGGGAGGTAGATTTGGCAGTAAATATATTTTCGAATTCAAGCATTTTTGGTTTTCTCTGTTGCAATTATTTTATTTACCTAAAACGTAGCAATGAGCGTGCCAAAACTTACTTTTAATGGGAGGGGGGGGCCTTTAGGTTAAATTGAATGATACTTTGACTCTCGGCTTCTTTTGTCTCTATGCCGATTCTTTGATTTTCCAATTCAGTCTTAGCTCTGCCTAACAACCTAGAAAGTTTAAGATTTTCTTGGTCAGCAACAATGACTTCACTCTTGGCCTCAGTAACATCCAACTCCGCTTTGTGGAGATCTATATCAGCACGCTGTTTAAGAAATTGCAGCTGAACAATGAACTGTCTGAAATTACCTGCCTCTTGGGTGCTATGTGGTTTAGATAGCATGTCATTTAGGCTGCTTGAATACTCAACTAGTAAATTATCAAGTTTAGTCATCCGAAGTTGAGCTTGGCTCGCTCGAGCATTTGCCGCGCTTAACAAACTTTGAGCTCTTTTTAACTCTCGTCCGGATTTGGCTGTCAAGGTGTTCCACGCAGGAATAGAGCGAGGATTCATAATCCATTGTCCAGGAGTTCTAGTAACTGGGCCTGACTATCGGCAAAGCTAACTGATTCATCGCTTAATTGTTGCAAGAAATTTTGCATTTGTGGTCTTAATTGAATAGCTTGATCTAAATCAGGGTTTGATCCAGGGGAATAAGCATCTACCTGTATCAAGTCCTGATTTTGTTGATACAAAGTCCACAGCCTTCGGAATCGATTAGCCGCCTGGAGCATATCTGTATTTACCAAGCTATTCATAACCCGAGAAATAGATCCTGCCAAATCAATGGCAGGATAATGAGCTGCATCTGCAAGGTCTCGAGATAACATCACCTGTCCATCCAATGAGGCTCTGGCAATGTCGATGATAGGATCTGTGCGGTCATCTCCCTCCGCAAGAACCGTATATACAGCTGTTATGGATCCATATCCATTTCTTCCTACTCCAGCTCTCTCAATTAGTCGAGGTAAAAGAGCAAAAACTGAGGGCGGGTAACCTTTCGCCGTAGGCGGCTCACCAATCGCTAGTCCGATTTCTCTTTGAGCGTGAGCAACCCGACTTAAACTGTCACAAAGTAAAAGAACATTCTTACCTTGATCTCTGAAGTACTCTGCAATGAGATGAGTTAAATTTGTAGCCTTTAATCTTACAACCGGAGATATGTTTGCTGGAGATGCTACAACTACGGACTTAGCTAAGCCTGTTTCCCCTAAAGTTTGATGTATAAATTCTTGAACTTCCCTACCTCTTTCACCAATTAAACCTATCACTACTACATCTGCATCAGTATTTCGAGTTAGCATGCCCAGCAAAACACTCTTACCAACGCCTGACCCGGCCATCAGGCCAATTCTTTGCCCTTGCCCTAGCGTCAAGCAAGTATCAATTGCCTTGATTCCAGTATCCAAGACCTTATCAATCGGCCCTCGCTCCATGGGATTAACGAGCGCGCTAGCCAGCGCAAACTTTTTAGGATTAGGTATGGATCCTTTATTATCAATAGGTTGGCCCAGTCCGTCTAGCACTCTACCGAGGAGGCCGTCGCTAATAACAACTTTAGAGCTGTGTGGGCTAACCCAAACCCGAGCACCAGGTCCGATTCCTAAGGGCTCTGTGAACGGCATGAGGAATAAAAGCTCCTCATGAAATCCGACTACCTCAGCATCGATGAAAACGTTTTTCTCAGCAGTTTCAACTTGACAATGTGCTCCAAGAGGGGCGCTTATTCCTTTAGCCTCCAGAGTTAAACCAACAACACGTACAAGCTTGCCACTACTGGACGCCTCTGGCGCTCGAATAGAGTGAATGTGTTGCTCTACTTGATTTTCAAAATTAAGCATCGTTGAAGCTCTTATCATCTCTGTCTTCCAGCTTATCCTCGAAATCTTTTTTCCCCGACACATCAGTTTCATCAGCCGTTGATTCCCTGGACCTCTCTGTTGACACGTCCCTTTCGTATTCACCTTCAATTGATTCTTCAGGTACTGATGTAGACTCACTATGTGACTTAAAAGTTTGACTGTTGTTTAGAAGATCTTCAGCTAAAACCTGCAATCGATTTTCTAATAAATCTTCAATCGCGGTATCTCCGATTGTTAGCCTTAAACTCCCTTGAGATATCTGAGAATCGGCCCGCAACTCTAAATGAGAAAAATCTGAGCCCAAATTGGGTTGAATCTTTTCTAAATCACTAGGGTGTAGATTTAGAACAGTGTGGTCTTCTCCGCTAGCTTGAACATCGTCCAAAGCTGCCTTTACTAAGCGATTTATAGCTTCATCTGATATGTTTAGCTCTCCACGGACAAGCTGCTCCGCAAGATGTAACGCTAATTTTTTAAGCGGGTTGTAAAACTCATGCTTGTTCTTTTGATTATCTCTTATATCTTCGGTTAATTTAGCAAGTACTTGTTTTGCTTCTGCAAAACTAGACTCTGCCTCACCCTTTGCTGCAGAAAACCCAGCCTCATATGCATCTTGCTTAATAAGATACAAGTCATCCTCAGAAATCGATGGCCTTTCAAAACTAGCTTCTATTTCATTGTTTTCAGACATCTCCGTTTCTTTAATCTCGTACTCGTTAGCATCATCCAGCTTGTCTGGGTGCCACTGTTTAAACGCTTTGCTGCTTTGATCACCCGGACTCGACCAATTAACAGCAGCAAAAGCTCTAGCTTTATGGCCAGCTCTTAGCAAATCATTGAGCCTCCAGCTAACTTTTGGTTCCAAACTAGACAAAGGCTTCACCAGCACCCGCTAACATTATTTCTCCATCATCAGAAAGCTTTCTTGCGATTTGCATTATGCCCTTTTGTGCAGCCTCAACCTCACTAACTCGAATGGGCCCTTTAGCTTCCATGTCATCGACTAGTAAGTCTCGAGCTCGCTCAGACATATTTGATAGAAACTTATCTTTTGTTCTCTCATCAGCGCCTCTCAGCGCAGACATGAGCATATCTTGCTCGATACTACGAAGCAGTGTTTGAATACTGCGATTATCAACTTCGGCCATATTCTCGAACGTTAGCATTTTGTCTTGAATAAATGTAGCCAAGGCTTCATCCATTGAACTCACGCCTGACATTACAGATGAAGCTACATCTACCTTTGCGAAATTCATTATTTGTGCGGCTGTTTGCACTCCTCCGAGGCTAGCTGCTTTGGCAGATGTGTTGCTGGTGAATTGCTCAGCCATTATCCCCTCCAACTCCTCCATCGCAGAAGGCTGGACTGAATCAAGCGTAGCTACCCGCTGAATAATTTCTGCTCTTTTATTCTCAGATACGAACTCCAAAACCTGAGCGGCAATATCATGTTCCAAAACAGACAAAATAATAGCTATGACTTGTGGATGCTCCTCGTTAATCATCTCTCCTATGGACTTCGCATCCATCCATTGAAGTATTTCTAATCCTTTACTAGATGCTGGAGGCATTATTTTGCCCAATACTGTGGCTGCTTTTTCATCACCTAACGCTCTTTTGAAAACATTTTCGACATATCCAGGTGTGCCGAGACCCAAATTAGTTTGCGTCTTAATGGTGGCAACAAAATCATCTAATACTAGATTAACTAGATCCTGTGATAAGTCAGCTACGCCAACCATCGCCGTGCCCAAGGCACTCACTTCCCTTGGAGCCATAAAGCGAATGACGTCCGCCGCTTGTTGCTCACCCAGAAGCAGCATGATAACAGCGGCACGTTCTGTTCCCGACATGGCATTAAACTCTAGTTGCAGCGGGCTAATTTCAGGCTTTTCTTCAGGGACGTTTTTGCCTTTCTTCCCTTTTTGCTTTTTATCCTTGTCTTTGCCTTTTTCTTCATCTTTTTCTGTATCTTTGTCTTTAGCCATGATTATTTCTCCAATACACCGTTACGCCGGACGGATCATTTTTTTAAGTACATTAGCTACCCTTCCTGCGTCATCAGCAACCAATAAGCGCACTAAAGCTACTTTGTCGTCATAAGTATTTGCCGTATCTAGCATATCCGCAGATATTCCCGATCGTTTCGGCTTTAGTTTCGCTCTTATATCTTTTAGCGACGAACCGTCACCTGCCTCCAGCATATTTAATTCTGCCTGGGTGAGTTCTCCGTCTTTGGTAGCTTGAGCCCCTAAGGTTGAAAGAGGAGCAGTGTAGGTTTTTATCATGGGCCTGATGACAAAGAATATAAGCGCTATAAAAGCAAGAGCCACACCGCTACTTTTAATCATGCTTGTGATTTGCGTATTCTCGAACCATTGAACAGGCGCCTCCTCGATCAAAGCAAGTCGTTCAAAAGGGGTGGATACAACAGTAACAATATCTCCGCGAGCTGCATCAAAGCCAACTACGCCCTTTATCAGATCGGTAAATCGTTCAATGTCTTGCTCTGAGTATCCACTGGGCTCTACAGGATTTTCTGATTCAACTTCAACTGCAGAGGTGTTGATCGCCAAAGCGGCCTCGTTAATTACTACTGCCACTGAAATGCGTTCTAGAGTTCCGCCCTGGCGTTTGACATGCCGAACAGCTCGATCCATCTCATAATTGCGAGTAGTTTTGCTACTTAAGGTCTTCAAATCCTCTGTATCCGGGGATCCGGTAGCATTTGCAGAGGCGTCAACATTAGACGCGGAACCCGGAATACCTTGTGCTGAGCCTGATCCAGGTGCTTTCTCCAAAGTAACTATTTCAGATCTTGCTCTAGGCCCGTTGTCATTTCCATCATACTCTTCAAATGTCGACTCTATCTCTGTAAAGTCAATGGTCACATCTACCTCTGATCGAACGTTACCCATTCCAACTACTGGAGTTAAGAATGCATCAATCCGGTTTCGGTATGTCTCTTCCATCCTTTGCTTATGGGACATCTGTTCTGAATTCAGCTGCATAGAAGCGAAGCTATTATTATCCGTTAACAATTTTCCTCTTTGATCAACAACCGAAACATCATCAGCAGAAAGATACGGCACACTCGATGCGACCATATGAATAATAGCCTGGACCTGAGAGGCCGAAATAACTCGCCCAGCGAACGGCGTTACTACAACAGACGCTTTGGCAGGAGTTCTATTGCGCACAAACACACTTTGCTTGGGAGACGCTAAATGTACTCTAGCCCCCTGAATAGAGCCAATTTGAGTGATGCTTCTAGCTAGCTCGTGCTCTATAGCATTTACATAGCGCACTTGTTCCATAAATTGGCTAGTTGTCATTGAGCTATCATCACTAAGTGCACTCATTCCACCAGATGCTGCACCTTGCGGTAACCCGCGAGAGGCAAGAAATATTCTAGCTTCATGGTAACGATTATCAGGAACTTTCAATTCACCAGTCTTAGAATCTATCTTGGCGCTAAATTCAGCTCCATTTAGTGCGGTATAAGCTGCTTGCCTATCCGCTTCTGATAGTCCCGGGTAGACTGTCTTATAAGGAGGTGTTTGAATCCACGAAAACGCTAATAAAAATAATCCAACTGCCATCATTACAATAATAGTTGGCATTGCTTTTTGAACTGCTGGCTGAGACATAATATTGCTAAAGCCTCCCCCAACTGCCAAAGAACGCTCCGCTGTATTACCCAAAGATAGGTTTTGTCTCTGCCCAGACGGTTTTGGAGCCTCTAGTTGTGGCACACTATTGCTGCCGGCCGAAGCGCCGAGGTTAAGATCTGTTGGATTAGCTATTGTCGTTGCCATATTTCTTCTCTTCAATTAATTACACAGGCATATTCATAATTTCTTCATAGGCCTTCAAAACCTTGTTTCTAATCTGCAAGGTCGCTTCAAAAGCTAGGGAAGATTTCTGCATACTCATTACCACGTCAGTCAGCGGGATGTTTTCGCCTCGCTCATAAGCAGACCGCATAGCCTTAGAAACCCGCTGAGCCTCATTCACTTCTTGTACTGCGCCTTTTATGGAATCAGCAAACGCAGATACTCCCTGAGTTTTTCCAGATTCAACTGCGGGTATATTTGCAGCTCCGGCTGCTTCAGCCTGATACTGTCTAATTTGACTTAAGACAGATTCAACATTGGCTATATTCGTTGGATTGACCACAATATTCTCCTAAGTGTTATCGAGCATACGCACGAGTGACCGCCATTCCTTGCTCACGCAAGCGTTGGAGTTTGTGACGTAATGTACGAGCACTTATTCCAAGAACTTCTGCAGCCTGCTCTCGGTTTCGGGAATTTTGCAGTGCAGCCATGATGGCCTGATACTCTCTACTCTTAATCGCCTTTGATAAAGGTTCTGAAACAGTCCTTGCCGTCGAGACCATATCTAGCTCATCGAGGTTAGGCGCTGATTTTCCTGGTTGTCCCACATCAAAATTTTCTTGCTGATCTGAAATGGTAATATCATCAAAGACAAGATGACTGCTATCAATTACATTCTGCTGAGTTAGTACCAATGCTCTCATAACAACGTTCTGCAGTTCACGCACGTTCCCCGGCCAGTGATATTCAATCAAACTTTTCTGTGCATCATCTGATAGAGATATTCGAGAACCTGACATTCCTTGTTGAGTAATAAATTGTTCGGCTAGGGGGAGTATATCTAGCGGCCTCTGCTTCAAAGCAGGGATGGTGATTTTAAAAGCGCTCAACCGAAAGTACAGGTCTTCTCTGAAGCTCCGTTCAATAATCGCTGTCTTGAGATTACGGTTCGTCGCGGCGACTATTCGAATATCTAAATCAATCGGTTTTTGACCTCCAAGTCTTGTCACATTGCGTTCTTGTAATATCCGCAATAACTTGGCCTGAAGATGGAAAGACATCTCACCAATTTCGTCTAGAAAAATAGTCCCTCCCTGAGCTTGCTCAAATAGACCAGGCTGCTCCTTGGATGCACCAGTAAACGATCCTCTTTCGTGGCCAAACAGCATGTCTTCAATGAGATTCTCGGGCATTGCGGCGCAATTAAAGGCAACAAAAGGTCCTGAGTATCGCGGCGATGCGTCATGGAGTATTCTAGCTAACACCTCTTTCCCCGATCCAGTTGGCCCCGCTAGTAGAACAGTAACATCAACTTTAGCTACTCGCTCAGTGAGTGCTAGTAAATTCCGGCTAATAGGATCTGCAAAAATGAAAGCTGAGGAATCCTTTGAATCAGATGATTTAACTAAAGACAGCGTTTCGATCCAATCATCATGGGTGTCCTGCTCAGCAGGGACGACCGTCGCTACGCCTTCCCTCATCGCCTGAATAGCCAGTTCGAAATCACTTCGTCTCACTCGAACGATTAACGGTGCCGTACTTTTCAAATGAGCCAACTTGGATTGAATACGTGAAACAGAATCAAGGTTTGAGTCAATATGCATCACTACAGCTCCAGCCGAAGCTATGTCCTCATCGGTCAACGTCTGCTCAGTAGCCCTAACCACGTTAGTTCCCTGGCGATCAAATTCAGCCAGTGCGGGTATCATTTCTGTTGTAGACCGATCGATCCAAAGTAGGTTTGTTATATTTACCGTTGCCACTTTCTTTTCCTTTTCAATTTGCCGCTTTGAGTGTCTGTAACTCAATGAAGCAATTCGCGTGCCAAAAATAAATATATATATTTAACAGAAGGTTAGGCCAATAGTGGCAATAAAGTGTCAATTATTTGCCAGTGGCAATGGGTCAGTAAATCGACAGATATTTGAATTCGGAGAACATTCAGGGCTCAGAGGTTAGCCCGTGTTTGTTTATTTTTTCGATCAAAGTTGTACGTTGAAGAGTTAGTAATCTGGCTGCTTGGGAAACATTACCTTGAGTTTTGTTCAAAGCTTGCTGAATCAATCCTCGCTCAATTTCGATCAGGTGCTCTTTGAGTTTAACGCCCTCTTCGGGAAATGCTAAACCGCCTTGGGCTAATTCAATAACTCGCTCAATTTCACTTGTCTCTTGAGTCTCGGAAAATATCTCAAGCTGGTTATTGTCATCGCTACCTTTAGCTGTAAGTGGATCATTCCACCGTCGCTCACTCGAAGTGTCCAAGCTAGCTAATGACAAAAGTTCAGTTGCAATCAAACTCTCATCATCTTTGCTGCCTATCCCAGATCTCATTCCTACAGGGACCATACTTGCCGGAACATCATTTAAGTTAATCTTAGCTGCCGGGTACAAAGTTGAGAATCTCGCAACCAGATTAGCAAGCTCTCTTATATTGCCCGGCCAAGCATAGTTAATAAACGTGCTCATACCAGCCTCGTCCAAGCATATGGGGCGATGCCCTTTGAGACTGTGTTCTTTTGCGAAATGGCTCACTAGCGCAGGAATGTCTCCTTTGCGCTTCGCCAAACAAGCAATGTCAAGAGGCATGACGTTTAGGCGATAATAAAGGTCCTCTCTAAATTTACCCTCTTGGATCAGAGCTTCAACGTTTTTATGTGTAGCGGCAACAACCCGCACATCAATAGCTAAACTTTCCTGCGAGCCAACTGGATCAATTATTCTCTCTTGAAGGACACGCAAGAGTTTCACCTGCAGATCCATAGACATATCACCAATTTCATCTAGGAATAAGGTTCCATTGTTTGCCAACTGGAATCGACCTTTACGGTCAGAGAGGGCGCCAGTAAATGCTCCTTTTTTGTGACCAAATAACTCGCTCTCTAAGAGATCTTTTGGGATCGCTCCGCAGTTAACGGGTATAAAGGCACCACTTGAGCGACTGGAACAGTCATGTAGCGCTTGAGCGACCAGTTCTTTACCTGTCCCACTATCTCCGGTAATCAGAACTGTTGCATCGCTGGGACCTACGGTCTTAATCAAAGCCCGCAATTCTGAGGCTTCTCTGCTATTCCCTATTATTGAGTTTGCTAAAGACAAATTGTCGGTCCATTGATTTAGATCAACTTTAGGTAAAAAACATCTAAAGCTCTGTTGTTTTTTTTTGCGAATATACATTATCTATTTTTGTTTATCCAGATATGACTAACATTACCCCCTCCTACAGGCAAGAAAAGGTGAGGGGGATAGATGATTCAAAATTGCCGATCTTGGTGTTACTATTACTAGATGAATGATTTAAATATAAGACAATCCCAATTTCTGAAACAAATAGCGGGGTTTTTTAATATCTCGTTTCATATAAAACCTCTTGTTCTTTGTTTGATTTTTTCACAGCCTCTGGCCCTAGCTGATCCACTTGAAGCCGGATTAGGGGCATTGGAGCGAGGGCACTATGGGACTGCTGTAAGAGCATTTTTACCCTTGGCAAAAGAGGATAACCCAGAAGCGCAAACTTTTATGGGCTACTTATACGAAAAAGGTCTTGGTGTAAGCCAAAGTTATCCTGAGTCGTTTAATTGGTATGAAAAGGCAGGAAAGCAAGGCTCGTACAAAGCTCAGCATAGTCTTGGACTTTTCTATTATACTGGGGAAGGCGTCAAACTTGATTATAAGATTGCCTACGAGTGGTTTTTAAGAGCTTCTGATAGCGACTACGCTCCGTCTCTTTATATGTTGGGTCTCATGTACCATCAAGGTCATGGTGTTGCCACTGACTTTGATCGTGCGCGAGTATGGTTTCTCAAGTCTGCTAAGCTCGGTTATGCCAATGCTCAGTTTATGTATTCTTTTATGCTGCAGTCCGGAGAAGGCGGGATATCAGAACCTAAGAAGGCAATGGTGTGGGCATTGCTTGCCGAAAAAAATGGAAAACAAGACACAGTGACAATTACAGTTCCTGCAGAAATGAGTCTGACCGAGTTAGAAATAGAAACTTCTAAGAAAATCGCGAATGAGTGCTTTATGACTAACTATCAGTCTTGTCCTGAGTAAGTCAGATAATATTCAAAAAAAGTTCTTGTATAACTAAAGATTCAATCTGAACTACCGATTATATGTAAGCAGGTAACTTACAGGACGGAGCAAAAATGATTCATACCACTCGCGGCGCAAATGCATATAGAAATGTTAATGTCTCCTCAGCAGTCCCTTATGCTGATAGTGTACAACTCATCCAGATGCTATTTGATGGACTGATGGCTAGTCTAGCAGATGCAGAAGGTCACTTTGAACGAAATGATATAAAGGGAAAGAGTGACTCCATTGGGCGTGCTACGAAAATTATTGTTGGATTACAGAGCGCACTAGATTTTGAAAGAGGTCAAGAATTGGCCACTAACCTCTCAGAACTTTATGACTATTGCGTTAGACGGCTACTGAAAGCAAACATTCGAAATGATGTGGCAGGTATTCACGAGGTTAAGGGATTAATGAGCGAAATTAATGAGGCGTGGGCGCTAGTTCCGCAGCTGCTCAACAGGGATGTAGAGGTTTCAATGGCATCTTAGCATCACCGCTTGATAAAAAGAGGCGCCTCCGAGGCGCCTTTTTTTATGGTGCCCCCGATTAAATCCTAAAAGCTCCCATCAACGACAAGCTCTATTCTTCGATTTTTTGCTCTTCCCTCATCCGTGTTATTACTGGCTAAAGGCCTGGTGTCAGCGAGCCCAGAAACCATTAATCCCGAGTCAAACGAGTATTTGGTCAATAAGTAATCTGCAACCGCCCCAGAACGCCCTGCCGAAAGATCCCAATTGGATCTGAATCTTGAGCCAAAAGAGGATATAGGTATATTATCTGTGTGTCCTTCAATGGTGATGAGGCCCTCAATTCCGGTTAAAGCGTCTCCAACATCATCTAGAAGCACTTCAAATCCTTGTTGAAGGTCGGCCGAACCACTTTTAAAGGAGCCTTGCGAAGCCAGTCGTACAATGATTTTGTCTCCATTTCTTATAACCTCTGCTCGATTTTCTTCAATAGCCGATGCCAATTTTTGTCGAACTCTTCGATATTGGGCAGAGAACATAGCCTCCCAGGCTTCATTATCATCTGTCGCACCCTCAGCATCTTGAGCGATGTTTACCCCAACCTTGACTTTTTGTTGCGCCTCGGCAACTTTCATATAAATCTCTAACTGCTGTTGTTCAACCCTACCACTAGTAGAGCTTGCGTTCTCTGCACTATCTACATTAACAACAATGCGTTCATCTTTAATTACTACATCTACTATACCCTCATCAATTTCTTTGGCTAGCGCTGCTACGATAATGTCATAACCTTCGTTTGTGTCTGCATTAGTCGATGCACCTCTCTCACCAGACGCAGCTATATCTGACTCAATCTCATCTTGCGTTCCATACTCACTCTGCGCTTCACCAGGAACAGAAAACATACTATCTCTGACCTTTGCCGTCTCAGCTAGTGCAATTAATAATACAAACATTGCCATTAGAAGAATTGCCATATCAGAGAATGTTGCCATCCACATTCCCGCGCCAGTTGGGCATGGATCACATAGTTTCTTTCGAGCAGTTGCTTCATCCGCGTTAGCACTCATGGAGAACGTCCTTCTGAACTTCCTTTAACAATAATCTCTATCCTACGATTGAGTGCTCTTCCAGATGACGTTTCGTTGCTGCCCAAAGGGACGGAATCAGCGAAGCCAGCTACAGTTATCCTTTCAAAATCTATGCCTAGATCTTTGATTAACACTGCAGCTACAGAAGAAGAGCGCGCAGACGACAAGTCCCAGTTAGACATAAACCGTTCACTGAAAGCGATCTTGACATCATCAGTGTGCCCCTCGATTCTAATCCGATTTTTGGTCGATGTTAATTTTTCGCCGATTTTGATAATCAATGCCTTAAAACTAGACTGCAATTTATCACTACCAGAAATGAACGAGCCTTCCCCCGAAAGACGAATCACTAGATTTTCATCCTTTAGAACAAGTGTCATTTCCCCGCGAGAAATATTTTCCTGAAGATCAAGACTCAAAGAGTCAAACTTAGCTTTGGCATCCTCCCGGCGACGATCTTTTAGCGCCTCCAAGGCAGCTAAATCTTGTTTCCTTACCTCTATCTCTGTTGTTGTTCTCGCCTGAGCAATCACCACCTTTTCAGTGATTCCTAAAACACTCTGAGTCAAATAATAGTCCTGTGTTACGGCGTCTTTAGCACTAAAAGACTGTAATTCAACAATGACTTTATCCTCTTGCGTGCGGACGATAACCTGCCCTTTTTTAATTTCTTGTGCTAGGCTTTTCTGCAACTCTGTAAAAGTCTGTTCGGTCTGGAGAGCTTTTAGTTCCTCTTTGCTCAGCTTTTTTAAAGCGTCACTTGTACTTAGTAGATCAGACATAATTGAGCTTTCAGCTAGCGGTATCTCAATGACTGGAACGATAACTGTTGCGCCAAAGGCCGCATTCAAAGATCCCAGAGCTATTGCTTTTTTCTTCTGATCCATCTCAGCAAAATTGTACATCAATGCAAAAAGAGCCATAAGCAGCGTAGCCATATCCGCAAATGTAGTCATCCATCCGGGGGCAACTGGCCGGCACCTCGGACAAGGCTTCGGACGCTCTGGTGGAATCTCGATCGTTATGTCACTTTCAATCTCTACTTCAGCCGCCATTCATTTAGCTCCGAGCTACGCTGCTGCCTCAGCCTGTCTCTTTAAGTTAGCTTTCGGGGACAAGAACGATGATAGTAAGTCTCCTAGCAATCTTGGATTTCCACCTTTTTGGATAAATATAACGCCTTCAATAATCAGTTCGCTGTTCCGCTCCTCTCTTTTTGCATGATTTTCAAGCTTTTGCGCCCACGGAATAAAAAGTCCATTGGCTAGTAGCGCGCCATAAAATGTTGTGAGTAAAGCGACCGACATAGCATCGCCGATTCCACCAGGATTGCTCTCTAAATTCTTTAAGAGTTTAACAAGGCCAATTAGTGTCCCTATCATTCCCATTGCTGGTGCGGTATCTCCAAACGCCTGAAGGGTACCCCTAGCTGAATCATGTCGAGCGGCAGTAATCAGCATGTCTCTTTCAAGGGCTGTTCTAATATAGAGAGCATCATTACCATCAACTAACGCGCTAACGCCCTTGGAAAGCATCCGATTACTTATCTCTTGGCCCTCAAGCGCAATCATTCCATCCTTACGCGCGATCGTTGCCAGCTCAACCAAAAGATCTATTAAATCTTCGGGCTTATCCACCTTGTGAAAAAACGTTTTCCCGATACCAACAAACATGGTTCCGAATTCACTCAAGGTTGATCTCAACAAGACTATGCCAAATGTGCCTGCTAGGACAATTGCCATTCCTTGAGCCTGCCACATGAGCGATAAGTCTCCTCCGTCCCCAATAACTCCGTATACCATGGCAGCGAAGAACGCGAACACACCTAAAATTGTTGCAAAATCCATATTAATTTCCGTTCATTTGTCATTAGCTACCTGGGGCTGTAGCTCTTGGTTTTGAAATTTTTTACTCTCAAGCAAGCCAGCTACTAAAGCCCAAGAATCTGTATTTTTACTACACCTAGCTCCGATAATGATAACAAAATATTGCATAAAGCATAGATTTGCATTTATCTTCACTACAGGTATCCAGTTCGACTAAACAACGTTAGTGCTAGCAATTTTTGGTGAAAAGCTGAGGCAATGTGTACCTTCAATTCGCATGACCTCAATACATGGTAAAGTAGTGGCTTTAAATCCCATAGCCGCACATCCATAAGGACGTGCAATATCGTGGGTAATTTTGAAATACCTACACGACCAACAATTAGTAAACTGTCCAGGACTATGCTGTATCATTCTATTTCCAAAACTCTTTATATGCCTTCCAAACTACTACCAATACTAAAAGAGAGCCTACTAACCAAGCAAAGATTTTAGTCAGGTCTACCCCCACCAAAAAAGTGGCCTGCGGCTGGATACTTATTAATACAAAAATGAGTGCTGCAGAAGCCAAAGCCAATCGGCTTTGGCGGCAGAATTTACATGGCGGTGTTTGCTCTTTCATAGAGCCTCCTAAAGCTTCAAAAATTTAAACAAAATGGCAAGCTAGCAATACAAAGGGAGTGCTAAAATACTGGCCGACTGCCTAGTTTTAACTCAAAAATGCATAAGCTAAGCGGGATTTTATTATATATACTATCGGCACTTAATTCGCGAGCATTAATACTAAGAAATTACCTCTGTAGTATCGATGAATGTTTTCGAACAAAATCGAGCCGCTATGTATTTAGATTTTCAGAGTTTCTGCCTACCTATTCTTCCTCATTACAAAATGAATCAAAGATCACTCAACTTCAGTAAGAATAGATCACCAACTACGGCTCTTTGTTTGGTCCAATCATTCCATTTAAATTTGCCAACTTAGCTCTGTATCTCGAACCTACATTCTCTGAACTCTTTGCTCCTACTTCAAAATAAGCTTTGGCCCTTTGATAATTTTTTTGCTCCATCGCGGCATTTCCAAGATAATAGTTCCCCTCCGCCGTTGGCAGCAACGCCTGGCTTCGTTTTATATCGGCAATACCCTTTATTTTGTCTCCATTATCGTAAAGCAA
>Ga0233444_10001124_pt1 | contig 31242 bp, 37 predicted proteins | sample SI_124_October20_6_FD_182792 | JGI IMG/M metagenome (GOLD analysis project Ga0233444, IMG submission 182792) | Seawater microbial communities from Saanich Inlet, British Columbia, Canada - SI_124_October2016_10_MG | ecosystem: Environmental > Aquatic > Marine > Inlet | place: Canada: British... | reverse complement strand
GTTGGAACTCAAAGGAATTGACGGGGGCCTACAACGAGTGGTGGAGCATGTGGTTTAATGCGATAATCCGCGCAAAACCTTACCAACCCTTGACATAAAAAATTTTGAAATTAATTTTAGTCAAATCGATTATTTAATATCTAATTTTTTTGAATTTAATTTTTTACAGGTGTTGCACGACTGTCGTCAGCTCGTGTCGTAAGATGTTTGGTTCATTCCTTTAACGAGCGCAACTCTTATTTTCATTAATTGTTATATTTTAATTTTTTTAATTTATAAACTAAAGTGTTGAAAATAGTATCAATTATAAGTTGAAGGAAGATGAGAATTAAGTCAAGTCACTGTGGCCCTTATGGGTTGGGCTACACACGTGCTACAATGAAAAATACAATGAGATACTAAAATATATCCAAATTTTAGTTAGTCTTTAAAATTTTTCGTAGTTCAGATTATAAGCTGCAACTCGCTTATATGAAGGTGGAATCACTAGTAATCGCAAATCAGCATGTTGCGGTGAATATGTATCTTGGCCTTGTACACACCGCCCGTCACATGCAGAGAGTTAGTTTTATTTGAAGATTTAAAATTAGGTTTAATTATTCTGTATTAAGAATATTGTTGATCTGATAAATCCATTAAAAAATTGATGATTTGGATGAAGTCGTAACAAGGTAGCTGTACGGGAACGTGTAGCTGGAATATAGTGAAATAGTTCAGTTGGTTAGAACGTTGGAATCATAATCCAAATGTCGGGGGTTCAAATCCCTCTTTCATTAAAATTTACTTATGATAATTAATATCTTATTTTATTTATTTTCTAATATACTATTATTGAGTTCTTTAATGGTTATTACAGTTCAAAACTCTATTTATTCTGTTTTATTTTTAGTTTTAAGTTTTGTTTCTGCGTCAAGTTTATTGTTTTTATTGGAATGTGAGTTTATTGCTTTAATGTTTATAGTTATTTATGTTGGCGCAATTGCTGTTTTATTTTTGTTTGTAGTTATGATGTTAGATTTAAAAACAGCTAATATGGGCAAAGATACTTTAAAATATTTTCCGTTTGGAAGTTTTATAGGGTTAGTTTTTTTAGTTGAATTAATGTTGATTATTTCGGAAAATTTTAAATCTAATCCGTATAATAAAGATTTTTTATTTAATTTTTATACAAATTGGTATGACAAGATTGACTCGTTAACTGAAATTGAAGCTATAGGACAAATTTTATATACTCAATACGTGGTTCAATTTTTGATTGCTGGTAATATATTGTTATTAGCTGCAATAGGTGCAGTTGTACTAACGATTAATACTGATAACTCTAAGCTTAATAAAAATCAAATAATTTTTAAACAATTGTCTAGAAATTATAAAAATGTTTTAATAACTTCTAAGAATTAAACTAAAAAAATTATACATGATGACATTAAATACATTATTATTTAAAGAAGTAAACATTTTACCTGAATTATTTTTAGGTATTTCTATTGTTTATTTAGTTTTACACTGTACTTTCCTTTCTATGCAGAAATCTTTTCCCTTAATTCAAAATTCTGTACTAAATTTAGGAATTTTAGTTTTATTTTTTGTTTGGTTTTTACTAATAAATGACCGTTTAGATGTTTTAAGCTTTGGGTCTTTTAACAATACGATTGTATTTGATTATATAAGTTTTTCTTCAAAAACAATTATTACTATTTTATCAGCTTTGTGCCTATTAATGATGAGTCAATATTTAAGTGATCAAAAACTTAATCATTTTGAATATATACTACTTATATTACTTGCAGTATTAGGATTGTTTCTATTATGTTCGTCTAACGATTTAATAACAGCATATTTAGCGATAGAATTACAAAGTTTATCTTTCTATGTTCTTGCAGCATTTAAAAAAAATTCAACTTTTTCAGTGGAGTCTGGGGTGAAATATTTTATCTTAGGCGCATTTTCTTCAAGTTTATTTTTATTTGGTTCATCTATTTTATATGGTATTTCAGGTACTGTAAATTTTGAAGAGTTTAGGGACTTATTTTTCTACTTAGTGCCTGGTGAGACCGTAAATCCTGTAACTGAGGTAAGTACTACCTTTTCAGAAATCACGAAAAAAATAATGGCACCTAACTTTGCAAATACAGGGCTTAATTCCAGTGAAATAAATGCTTTGATTACTGAATGTAAAGAATTTGCAGATCCTAACAGTATTTTCACATATGAAAAATTTTTTGCCTATCACTATCTTTACAGCGCAATTATGGACAATTTAATGAGTTCAGGAAAAGCATTCGAGGTTACTGATCTACCTTACAACGCTTCTATGAATGAGGCTCATTTAGAATTACAATCTTGTAAACCTGACCCTGAGACTAAGAGTAACGCTTTTAGGCTGGCTTGGATCTATTTAGATACTATTATGGAATATTTAAAATCTTCTAAATGCACAGATTTTGATGAGTCTTACCAAAAAAATTTTATATTAAGTAAAACTTCTGTAGATATCGGTTTATTACAAGTGGGATTGATGTTTATTTTAATTAGTCTTTTTTTTAAATTAGCTATTGCACCATTCCATGTTTGGGCGCCAGATGTTTACGAAGGTTCTCCTTCATCATCATCATTTTTTTTTTCTGTTGTTCCGAAATTAGGTATTTTTGTATTATTATTGAAAATTTTTCATTATAGTTTTTTCGGTATAATTGATTATTGGAGACATTTTATCTCAATTGTCATAATTTTAACGATTTTAGCAGGTTCATTTGGTGGTTTAGAACAAAGAAAAGTTAAAAGCTTATTGGCTTACAGTTCTATTAGTCACATGGGATACTCTTTAATAGCTTTTTCAACTGGTACCCTGGAAGGAATTCAAATGCTATTTTGTTACTTAATTATATACAGTTTTTCTGGTTTATGTATCTGGTCTATTTTTATTATTCTTAGACTAAAAAATAATTATGAGTCAAAAGGAAATAAAGATTTAACTGACTTGGTATTATTAAGTAAGTCTAACAGAATGATAGCTATTTTTTTTGCAACTGTTCTTTTATCCGTTGCAGGATTTCCGCCTATGATAGGGTTTTTAGTTAAAATTAATATATTTTTATCTTCGATGGAATCTGCTATGTATTTTGTAGCTTTAATAAGTATTTTGTGTAGTGTAGTTGCAACTTTTTATTATATTAGAATTATAAAAGTTTTATTTTTTGAAAAAGTTCTAGTCGGTCAACTTTACTATCCTTTAAATACTCAGAAATCACTTTTAATAGTAGGATTATTTTTTTCACTTTTGTTTTTATTTGTTAACCCTAGTTTGTTGTTTTTATTTTCATACAAATTAAGTTTGTTAGTAAATCCTATTTAGATATTTTTGCATTTTTAGCTCAGTTGGATAGAGCAACAGCCTTCTAAGCTGATTGTCATGGGTTCGAATCCTATAAAATGTAAAAGTAAAATTAGTTATGTTATATATTAAAAATTTGTTGACTTATATTTTATTACTACCATTAATTGGTGCTGGTATATTATTATTTATACCTGCTTCTAATAAAACATTGTTAAGATCAGTTGCTTTAAATTTCTCTTGTTTAACTTTTGTTTTATCCATATTTTTGTGGGTATTTTTTAATAAATCTGTAGGGTCATTCCAATTTGTAAATAAGTTTTTATGGATACCTATTTTAAATATAAACTTTACTATGGGTATTGATGGAATTTCATTGTTTTTTATTTTACTGACGACTTTATTAATTCCTTTGTGTCTTCTTGCTAGTTGGGATAGTATTCAGGTTGATGTAAAAAATTTTCTAATTGCTTTTTTAGTTATGGAATTCTTTCTTATAGGTGTGTTTTGTATTTTAGATTTATTACTTTTTTATATATTTTTTGAAAGTGTTTTAATTCCTATGTTTCTTATTGTCGGAGTTTGGGGTTCCAGAGAAAGAAAGATTCGAGCGGCATATTTTTTCTTTCTTTACACGTTATTAGGTTCTGTGTTGATGTTATTATCAATTTTATACATTTATTATCAGGTAGGTACTACAGATTACGAAGTATTGTTAACTTTTTCATTTTCTCCATTAGAGCAAAAAATAATGTGGTTTGCTTTTTTTGCTTCTTTTGCTACTAAAGTTCCTATGGTTCCTGTGCACTTATGGTTACCAGAAGCTCATGTGGAAGCCCCAACTTCTGGTTCTGTAATTTTGGCAGGTGTTTTATTAAAATTAGGTACTTACGGTTTTATAAGATTTTCATTTCCACTATTCCCAGAAGCGTGCTTTTATTTTGCACCATTTGTTTACGCGATGTCTGTAGTGGGCATTGTTTATACTTCTTTTACTGCTATTAGACAAACAGATTTTAAAAGAATTATTGCGTACACGTCTGTTGCACATATGAATCTAGTTATGGTTGGCTTATTTAGTTTTAATATTATTGGGTTAGAAGGTGCTATATTACAAAGCTTAAGTCATGGTTTTGTTGCAAGTGCATTATTTTTAATAATTGGGGTTGTTTACGACAGACACCATACCCGAATGGTTAAATATTACGGTGGATTAGTGCATACAATGCCTTTATATGTTATGATCTTTTTATTTTTTACCATGTCAAATATAGGATTACCTGGTACAGGAAGTTTTGTAGGAGAATTTTTAATTTTAACAGGTTCTTTTAAAACAAATACTACTATTACGTTTATTAGCGCTACAGGTATGATTATAGGAGGGTGTTATTCTTTGTGGTTGTTTAATCGTATAGCTTACGGAAATTTAAAAACTCAATATTTTCAAACATATTTAGATATTAATAAACGAGAATTTTTAACATTTTTTCCATTAATTTTAGGAACTTTTGTAATGGGTCTTTACCCTCAAATATTTTTAGAGTCAATTCATCTTAGTGTAAATACTTTAGTAGAATTTATGTATTTTTAAATTAATTAAACTTTTTATGATTTATATATTAGAAACAGAAATTTCAAATAAAAAATCTATTATCGTTTCTATTCAAACAATTTTTGGTATAGGAAAAAAGCAAGCACTTTTAATTTGTAAAAATTTAGGATTCTCTGCTAATTTAACTGTATCAGATTTATCTGCTGATCAAATTACTCAACTAGTTCTTTTTATAGAAAACTCAGACTTAATCATTACTAGTGCATTAAAAAAGATACGGACATTACTCTTAAAAGACTTAGTTGAAATAAAATCTTATAGGGGTTTACGAAAAATTAGAGGTTTACCTATTAGAGGTCAAAGAACACATACAAATGCTAAAACTTCTAAAAAATATAGGAAGTTTTAATTATTTTTAAGTAATATAGTGAATATCAATATGAAAAGGCCAAACTATTTAATTTTTAATTTAATTAATCTGGTTCAATTCCAGAATTACTTATAATTTTTACATGAAATCTAGTTTTGTATTAAAAAATTCAGTTTATAACAAGTTTTCAGATCCTTATTCTTCTATGAAGAATGTTAATAATTCAAGTTTTATGGCATCTTTTGTTGTGAAGACAATTAGATGGAATAAGAATTACGTGTTATCTTTTGTTGATAATCATATAATTCATTACCCTACCCCTTTAAATTTAACTTATGCTTGGAGTTTCGGGTCATCTGCGGGTATTTGTTTAGTCATTCAAATTTTATCAGGGGTATTTTTAGCTATGCATTATACTCCTCATATAGATTTAGCTTTCAGTAGTGTAGAGCACATTATGCGAGATGTAAATAATGGATGGTTAATAAGATATATCCATGCAAATGGTGCATCAATGTTTTTTATTGTTGTTTATTGTCATATTTTTAGAGGATTGTACTACGGTTCTTACATGCAACCAAGACAATTATTATGGTGTTCTGGAGTTTTAATTTTTATTTTGATGATGGCAACCGCTTTTATGGGTTATGTTCTTCCTTGGGGTCAAATGAGTTTTTGGGGAGCTACTGTTATTACTAGCCTATTTACTGCGATTCCTGTTGTAGGTCAATCTATAGTAGATTGGTTATGGGGAGGGTTTACTGTAAACAATGCCACTTTAAATAGGTTTTTTAGTTTACACTTCCTTGTTCCTTTCATAATTGCAGGCGCAACTTTATTACATTTAGCTTTATTACATAAAGATGGTTCAAACAATCCTTTAGGTGTTGATGCTGGTGTTGATAAAGTACCTTTTTATCCTTATTTTTTTGTTAAAGATTTATTCGCGTTTTTTTGTTTTTTAACATTTTTTGCTGTATTTGTGTTTTATTTTCCTAACACTTTAGGGCATCCTGATAATTACATTCCTGCGGATCCTATGCAAACTCCCGCTCATATTGTTCCTGAATGGTATTTTTTACCTTATTATGCGATTTTACGGTCTATTCCAGATAAATTAGGCGGAGTTGCTGCTATGGGAGGTGCCTTAGTAATTTTATTTTTAATACCGTTTACCAATACTTCAGAAGTTCGAAGTACTACTTTTAGACCAATTTTTAAAATATTTTATTGGTTATTAGTAGCTGATTTCTTAATATTAGGTTGGGTAGGTCAAAAGCCTGTAAAAGATGTTTTTGTTGTTGTTGGTCAAATTGCAACAGCTTTTTATTTTTTATTTTTTCTTGTACTAATTCCTCTGATCGGTATTGTAGAGACAAAACTGGCGCATTATAAAATAAAATAAAAATATTAAATGTTATCGACTCCATTAGAACAATTTCAAATTATTTCATTATTTTCTGTTAAATTGTTTTGTTTAGATTTTTCATTTACCAATATGCTATTAATTAATCTAATTGTTTTAGCAATTTTTAGTAGTATGGTTTACTTTTTTAGCTCAAATACCAATTATTTAGGTGAAACTACTTTTTTTTTAATTCCTAATGTTTGGCAGACGTTTGTCGAAGCAACATATGAAACAGCTGCTCAATTAGTGTTTGATAATTTAAATGCTGAAGGTGAAAAATATTTTCCTTTTATTTCTGTACTGTTTACTTTTATTTTATTTAACAATTTAATCGGTTTAATACCTTATAGTTTTACTATAACAAGCCATCTAATAGTAACTTTTACCTTATCTTTATCTATATTTATAGGTGTTATGATCATAGGTTTGCAAATACATAAAGTTAACATGTTATCTGTTTTTTTACCAGCGAATACCTCATTTGGTTTAGCTTTATTATTAGTTCCTATTGAGCTTATCTCTTATATTTTTAAACCTATAAGTTTAGGTGTTCGGCTTTTCGCTAACCTAATGGCAGGCCACACTCTATTAAAAGTTATCGTTGGATTTGCTTGGAGTATGCTTTTATTAGAAGATTTTCTTGCATTAATGCATATTGTTCCTTTATTGGTTTTAGTAATTTTAATGGGTTTAGAGTTAGGTGTTGCTATGATTCAAGCGTACGTATTCACTGTATTGACATGTATTTACTTAAATGACAGTATAAACTTATCTCATTAATGTTTATTTTTTTATAAACTTTTATGTTTATCAATATATATATTTATTCTAAAAATTATAATTCAATAAATCGTTTCTTAATTTTTGTTAGAAATTATTTATTGTTTAATGATAAATTAAAGATTGAAATCAAAGCTTCTGAGTTTCCAAGACGTATTAAAAAAAAAAAGTTTACTGTTTTAAAGTCCCCGCATGTTAATAAAATAGCTCAAGAACAGTTTGAATATTATTTTTGTAAAAAACAAATTGTTTTAAATTCATATAAAAGTTTATTTCTGTTAGTAATTTTAAAGAAAATAAGAACAAAATTATTCTCTGATTTAAATATCAAAATAAAATTAAATAATGATAATTTTCTTTTAAATTCTAAAATACTTAATCATTTAAATCCAAACAATTATCAAGTATCAAACGTTGAAAAAAAAAATTTACTTCATGTTAAAAATTATTTACTGTTGTTTGATCACTTCGGTGAAGTACTTTTAAAAAAGAAAGTTTAGATAGCTCAGTTGGTTAGAGCAAAGGACTGAAAATCCTTGGGACGGCAGTTCAAATCTGTCTCTAAACATATAAAATTTTATTTAGGTATGAAAAATTATTTATATAATATGATTGCCAATATTAGAAATGGTCAAATTGTAAAAAAATCTTTTATTTTACAATCAAAAAAAAATATATGTGAGTCTTTATTAAATGTTTTATGGGATGAAGGTTTTATTTTAGGTTATAAAATTTCTGAAAATAATCCTAATGTTTTAAAAATTTTTTTAAAATATAAAAACGGTAAGCCGGCTATAAACTCTTTAAAATTAATCTCTAAACCTGGGTTACGTGTTTATTATTCAGTAAAACAGTTATGGAAATTGAATGTAAATAATGGTACCATTATATTTTCAACAAATAAAGGTGTTATGTCAATTAATGAGTGTAAAAAATTAAATTTAGGTGGAGAGCCTATTTTAATAGTTAAATAAAAAATAATAGTATGGACAATATTTCAAAAAAGTATATAATTAAAATTCCTTCCAAAGTTTCTGTCTTTTATTGCGATAAAAGGCAAATAATATTAGTTAAAGGTAATTTAGGTCATAAATTATTAAAATTAAAAACGAAACTCTTAGTATCAAAACAAGATAATTTAATTGCTATTACAAATCAATCATTTGGTATTATGTCAAACAAATATAAAAAAAAAATAAAAAGTATTCAAGGTACCACAGCAGTTTTGATAAAAAAAGCATTTTTTGAAGTTACAACCAAATTTTATAAAAAATTAAAAATTATAGGAGTAGGTTATCGAGCTTTTCCCATTGTTTTAAATGATTTAAATTTAGTGCATTTTAAATTAGGTTATAGTCATGACATTTATTTTAAGATACCTAAAGATGTTTCAATTGTTGATTATAAGTCGACTAAAATATTTATTTCCGGGACTTCTTATAATTTAGTTTCTCAAACTGCTGCTTTAATAAGAAGTTATAAAACTCCTGAACCTTATAAAGGTAAAGGAATAAGATATGAAAATGAAAATATTAACTTAAAAGAAGGTAAAAAGATTTAAAAAATGAAATTAAAAACGTTAAAAATAAAAAAATATGAGTTAATTAAACTTCATTTATTGAAGTCAAGAATTTATAAAAATTTAAAAAAAAAAATTACGACATAGAATATTTGAATAAATTAAAAATTCATTTTAAAAAAATTTTACGTATAATATACCAGTATCATGTTAACAATAAAGTTATCCTTTTTGTAGGTTTTCCTTATTCTAAAAACAAAAATTTATTAAATAATTTAAAAATGTCAAAACATTATTTTATTCCTGAGGATGTTTGGGTAAATGGATTTTTGATAAACAAGAATTCTCTTCGTAAATATTTAAATTTTAATTTAAGTAAGTCTAAAAATATGAGAAGTTTATTAAATATAAAAGTTGTTCCTGATTTAATTGTAATGTTTAAATCTCCATCAAACGATAATATGGTGAAAGAAATTTCAAAACTAGATGTTCCAATTGTTTGTTTTGGTAACGATAACAATATAATTAATAAATTAACTTATTTATTAAAAGATAATTTTGGTGAAATTAAGATAAAACAATTTTATAAATTTTTGATTTATTCTATATTAAAAAAACCAAAACTATCTAAAGTATAATAATTTTTATGATTTATATAAAAAAATATAGGTATAAACCTTTATATAAAAAATTATTAAATTTGAAAAAAAATGTACAAAACCGGAAAAAGTTATTAAATTTTAAAAAACAAAAGTGGGAAAGATTCAATTTTTATTTGAAAAATCAGTCTAAGTTTTCTAAAAGAAATAACTATTATAAAATTTTTGATCAATACTCTTATTATAATTCTAAATTTAGCAACTATTTTAGTAGAAAATTTAAATACAACCTTCAGACTAAACAAAGATTAAGTTTTTTTTACGGTGGGTTGGGTGAAAGGTATTTGAGATTTATTCATAAACAATCCGTGCAAAAAAATAAACGTAGTCATGTTAATTTAAATTCTAAATTTTTTTTTATTGAACTTTTAGAAAGTCGGTTAGATTCTGTACTTTTAAGATCACATTTTGTATTGAGTATAAGAAACGCGCGTCAATTAATATCTCACGGACATGTTTTAGTTAATGGAAAAGTGGTAAAAAAAAAATCTTTATTATTAAAAAAAGGCGATATTATTACATTTTCCTCTCAAGTTTACTCTTTACTTATTCTTAATGTAGCTAATTCAGAACTATGGCCAATACCCCCTAAATATCTAGAAATAAATTATAGGATTTTTTCTATTATATTAGTAGATGATATTAAATATACAAATATTGCAACTAATTTTTCATTTTGGTTAGATTTAAATACAGTTTTAAAGTATTATGAGAATTAATTAAGGTTTAGTCTTCAGTAGCTCAGTGGTAGAGCAAATGGCTGTTAACCATTTGGCCGTTGGTTCGAATCCAGCCTGGAGAGAATTTTTTAACTTATAAAAAATGGAAATAATCGGATTTGAACCGATAACTTCATGCTTGCAAAGCATACACTCTACCAATTGAGTTATATTCCCTTTAAAAAGTTAATTTTCTTATTATTTTAAAAAATTCACATAACTGTAGTTGATTAACCATAAGTTATAATTTAAATCTTTATCAATAGTATTAACTAACTCATTATTTCTTAGTAATTTTTTAGTTCTTAATTTTTTAATTTCTATAAAATAAGAAATACTTGTTGTTATACAATAATAGTAAAACAGGTATAGACTACTTAATAGTCCAAATATTTGAGCACCTAGTGTTAAAAGATCGAATTGTGGAATAGTTAAAAATATAAAATAAGGTATGTTGTAGTAATTAGAAGCTCGTTTGGTGGAATTGGTAGACACGTCAGACTTAAAATCTGATTCTTTTAAAGAGTATCGGTTCAAGTCCGGTAATGAGTATTATATTATACAGAATTATAAATAAATTAATATTTTGTATAAAAATTTTTTAAATGGTATATATATTAATAGGAAAATTAATGAGTTTGTGTGTTTATTATTTATTGTTTAATTTATTAAAGTCCTTTAATCTGCTTGATAATTTATATGTTTTAGAAAGATTATTATGTTGGTTTTTAGTAGAGCATGTTTCAGATTTGTATTCACAAACCGCTGGTAAATTATTTTTAGTAGATAAAGATTTTAGAGAATTAATACTTAATACTTTAATTAGTTTCATAAGCGTCATCATTTTGTCATATTTATCGACATTAATTGAATTTTCAATTTTGGTTTTTTTAATAGGTTCACTTATTTATACTATGTTTTATTTAATAAAAAGTAAAAATGTTATAACGTATTATTTAAATTCAATTTTTTTAGTGATTTGGTTTAGTGTTATAATATCAGTATTAACTTTTAGAATTTATTCCAATTTTACATGGTTCGATTTTGCTTTTATGTTTCAGCCCCTTTTAATATGTTTTGCGTTTAGTTTGAATTTTTATTGTTTATATTTGTTTATTTTTATGTTTGTTACCTTAATTAAAAATTTATATTTTAACACGAATTTCAATAAATTTTCATATAAAGTATTTAAAATAGTTTTGATAAAATTAAAGGTATATTGTTTTATTTTTATGGTTTTATTTTTATGTCTATTAGCTGTAGGTTTAAAAAATAATCTATTTTTAAATAAAGATTTTTTTAGATCTTTTTTGATTTGCTTAACAGTTGTTTTAAGTATTTATAATCTAGATTTAATTATTTTCAATTTTAACTATTTTATCAGAAAAAGTGTAACGTATTTTTTTAAACCTAGGGTATCATTTTTAATAATTAAATTAAAGTTTTACTGTTTAACATTTAGTATTATATTTTTTAACTTATTTTACTTAGGTCTGGTAAACACTGTATTATTACATAACAATTTTTTTCAAGAATTACTGATAAAATTCTTATATATTTATACATTTTTATATTATTTTTAAAAATAATTCAAAAAGACAAGTTTTTTAAATAAAATGCCAACAATAAATCAATTGTGTAGGAAAAAAAGATTAGCAAAAAAAAAAAGAAATAAAACACCTGCTTTACAATCTTGCCCACAAAAAAAAGGTGTGTGCACGAAAATATTTTTACGTACACCTAAAAAGCCGAATTCTGCATTAAGAAAATTAGCAAAGTTAAGGTTAACAAATGATAAAAGAATAACTGCCTATATCCCTGGTGAAGGTCATAATCTTCAAGAGTATTCTACAGTATTAGTTAGAGGGGGTAGAGTTAAAGATTTACCTGGAGTTAAGTACCATTTAATACGTGGAAAACTAGATCTTTCAGGTTTAAAAAATAGAAAAACTTCTAGATCTAAATACGGTACTAAAAAATTATCAAAATATTTATGAAATTAAAAAATAATATTAAATTAAAACTACTTAATAGTCTTATGCTGAAAGGTAAAAAGAGAACGACAGAGAAATTAGTTTTAAAGTCTTTAAAACGTTTTCAAAAGTCTAACTTTAAAAAAGATTCTAAAGAGTTTATAAAAGTTTCTTTACTAAATTCTGCTCCTTCAGTTCAAATTAAACAAATAAAAAAAAAAAGAAAAACTATAGAATTTCCATTTTTATTAAATAATGATTTAAAAATTTCTTATGGATTGAAATCGTTAATTAAAAATAGTAGAATTCAAAGAAGCCAGCCTTTTTATAAAAGTTTTCAATTGGAGTTAGTAAATTCTTCTAATTCGCAGGGTACTAGCGTTAACAATAAAAAACAAATACATGAAAACGCTTTTTTGAAGAAAAAATATGCAAATTATCGATGGTTTTAAAGCATTGAGATTAAATACAAAATTACACTTAAAAGGAGTTGAACCTATAACCTTCGGGACCGAAATCCGACGCTCTATCCAATTGAGCTATAAGCGCTTAATTTTTTATGATTCAACAACAAACAGTACTAAAAGTTTCGGATAATTCTGGAGCAAAATTTGCTAGGTGTATAAAAATTTTAGGAGGATTTAAAAAAAGATTTGCCTATTTAGGTGACGTTATAATAGTATCCATAATTGAACTTAGAAATAAGTCAAAATTAACGTCTAAAGTAAAAAAAGGTGATGTATATAAAGCCTTGGTTATCAGAACTAAAAGTAAACATGCTAAAAAAGACGGATCCGTTTTGTTTTTTCAAAATAATTCTGTAAGTTTAATTAGTAAACAAGAGAAACCTATTGCTAGTAGAATTTTAGGTCCTTTACCTAAAAAATTGAAAAAAGGAAAATACGCTAAATTTGCAAATATATCTTCAGGAATTGTTTAAAAAAATAAAAATAAAATGCGATTTCTTAAAAATTATAGTGAAAATATAGTAAAATATGACTTGATAAATAAATTTACATATAAAAAAACAGTAGATATTCCTAAATTTGAAAAAATTGTTTTACATTTTACATTTAAAAAATATGAATTTAAATCATTAATATCTTCTTTAATAGCTTTAGAACTTTTAACATTTCAAAAATCAACTATAACAAAATCTAAAGTCTCAAACATATCTTTGAAAGTAAGGAAAGGTAATCCTATCGGATGTAAATTAACTTTACGTAAAAATTTTATGTTTAATTTCTTTTTTAAATTATTAAATGAATTTTTATTAATAACTGATAAAAAAATTAACGTTAAAAAACAAAAAGATAGAAGTTTTTCGTTTATAATTAAAAATATATTAGTATTTAGTGAATTGGAAAAGAATTATAGGTTTTTCAATAACCTTTCTAACTTAAATATCACATTAGTTACAAACTCAAAAAATAAAGATAATTTACTATTTTTATTAAAATCTTACAAAGTTCTTTAGAAAAATAAAAGCAAATGTAACTCAATTGGTAGAGTGTGACCTTGCCAAGGTCAAAGCTGAGGGTTCGAATCCCTTCTTTTGCTTTATATTTTTTATATCATTTGGATAAGTGGTCGAGTGGTTTAAGGCGTTAGTTTTGAAAACTATTGTATTATTTAATACCGTGGGTTCGAATCCCTCCTTATCCTTAATCTCTATTATTTTAATTTGATATTGTTATACACCCAATTATTTACGGCTAAATAACATAATTGGTAATGTATTAGATTGCAAATCTTATAATATCGGTTCAAATCCGATTTTAGCCTATTATCTAAAAGTATATAAATGATTGTAATAATTAGTATTATTTTAAAAATTTTAGCTATAGTTGTGCCATTATTAATATCAGTAGCTTATTTTACTATAGTTGAACGTAAATTTATGGGAAGCATACATAGGCGAAAAGGTCCTAATGTAATAGGATTCATAGGTTTATTGCAACCCTTAGCTGACGGATTAAAATTGTTTGTAAAAGAAACAATTCTACCTAGTAATTCTAATATTTATGTTTTTTTACTAGCTCCTATTTTAACTTTTATTTTAAGTCTCATAGGATGGTCAGTTATACCTTTATCTGAATCTATAGTTATATCCGATATAAATTTAGGAATTTTATATTTATTTGCTATTTCTTCGTTAAGCGTATATGGAATAGTAATGGCAGGATGGTCAAGTAATTCAAAATATCCTTTTTTAGGGGCTTTGAGATCTGCTGCTCAAATGATTTCTTATGAAGTTTCTATAGGATTTATAATTGTTAATATTTGTGTTTGTGTAGGATCTTTTAATATAAGTAACATAGTTTTAGCACAAAAAAATGTCTGGTTTATTATCCCATTGTATCCTATGTTTATTCTATTTTACATATCTATGTTAGCAGAAACTAACAGACATCCTTTTGATTTACCTGAAGCTGAAGCTGAACTTGTATCAGGTTATAACGTTGAGTATTCCGCAATGACTTTTGCTCTATTTTTCCTTGGAGAATACGCGAATATGCTTTTAATGAGTGTATTTTCGTCTCTTATATTTTTAGGGGGTTGGTTGCCATTGGTTGATATCTTTCCGTTAAATATACTTCCAGGAAGTTTTTGGTTATCACTTAAAATACTTTTAGGAGTTCTTTTTTTTGTATTGACAAGAGCTGCTTTACCAAGATATAGATATGATCAACTAATGCACATAGGATGGAAATCTTTTTTACCGCTATCATTAGGTTATCTATTATTTACTGTAGGTGTACTGATTAGTTTTAATTGGTTACCAAATTAAATTTTGTAATAAACATTTTTAAAAATAACACTAACTATAATAATCTCGTATATCATGATAAAAGACAGGGCAATAAGAATCTGACTTATGACGTCTGGAGGTGTTATAAGAGTTGCTATGATAAAAAAAATTAAATACAAAGATTTTCTAAACTTCTTAATAAATTTTACTTTATCAGGTAAAATTTCTAATAGAATATATAAAACACAGAAAAATTGACAACTTAAAACACAAATAAAATAAATATTAATGTAAAAATCTACATATTCTATTATTTTTGCTTCAAAATAAAGATTAATAGCTTGATTATTATTTGCAGTATTTTGAAAACTCATAAAAAACTCCCACGTCCTTGGTAAAATTAAAAAATTCAAAATCATAAAACCAACTAACCAAGAACACAAACCAACTAACAGTACTGATTTTATATTTTTATATTCAAAGTAATACAAACCAGGAGCTAAAAAAAATAAAATATGATATAAAATAAAAAATATTAAAAATTGGTTAGAAACAAAACATGACAATTGTATGTAAGTCGTAAATATTTCTGTTAAATTAGTAGAAATAAAATAGAAAGATGATTTATTAATTAAACTTAAACTAGGTTTTATTGATAAAAATAAAACAGTTTCTTTGTAAAAATAACATATTAGAATAGTAAAAAGATACGAAAAAAGAATTAAAAAAACTCTATTTTTAATCTCTGTAAGATATTTCTTCATGAAATTTTAGGAAAATAGTTCAGTTGGTAGAACAGTGGTTTCCAAAACCAAAGGTCAGGGGTTCAACTCCCTTTTTTACTTTTTTTTTTTTTTGAAAATTCATAAACTTTATATTTTTTTAACGTTGCTATTATTCTTTTTTGAATTTTTGAAATATCCCCAAAAACTAATATACAAAAACATATTATTACCAACAACTGGCTAAAACTTAAATTACCCATTTATTTTAAAAACTTATTAATTTAATGAAATCTATATTTTAAAATATATTTTATAAATATTAAAAATTTTTAATACTTTAAAAGGCTTATAGTTCAGTTGGTAGAACGTACCGCTCATAACGGTTTAGTCGTAGGTTCAAATCCTACTAAGCCTATAAAATAACGATGAAATTAAATTTTAAAAATTTCAATAAAAATAAAATAATTAACTTTTTCAAAAACAAACCTTTCTTTTTTATCTATCAAAATACTAATACGAATTGTGTTAAATGGACAAAAACAGAACAAAAATTTTCAAAATTAAAATTAAATTCCAGTAAATTTAAAAATAATTTAATGGTTCTTTTTTTAAACAAATCTATTTTTAAAAACTTGACTCCCGTAGTTAATGGACCTATTATTTTATTAGACTTTAAACAAGATAATAAAGTAGATTTGTCAGCAAATCAAATAGAAAATCTTGATAATCTATTCTTTTTTTTAAGTTTAAAATTGAATAATAAACTTTATTCGAGGTCACAAATAAAAAATTTATCAACTTTAAATTATAAACAAAATGTTAAGATATTCTCTAATTCTTTAAAAAATGTTTTAAAAAAAACAAATTATAAGCTAGTTAAATAAAAATCGAAATAATGTGATTTGAACACATGACTTCCTGTTCCCAAAACAGGCACGCTACCAAACTGCGTCATATTTCGTTTTTAAAGTTTGAAAGAAGTAGGATTCGAACCTACGATAGGATAAACCTAACAGATTTACAATCTGCCACTTTCAACCACTCAGTCATTCTTTCAAAAAAAATATATTTTATATTGTTATTTCTTAGTCCTACGCTTAAACCTCTTTAATTTCCTAGGTCTACAACCGTTATGAGGATACAAATTATAGCTTCTTATAGATTTTATAAAAACCTTATTTTTCAACATACCTATTATTAACGACTCATAATAAAGTTGAACGTTTCTAAAATGTATTGCTACAGGTTTTCCGCTTAAAAATTTTGCTTTTATGAATAATATTTTAAAAATATTAATTATAGCAGCAGGTTGAAACTTTTTTTGCCTTCCTTTAAGACCAATAAGTCCTGAAGAAAATGATATCTTAGGATTTCCTTTAATATCAGTAATATTTATCAAAGTATTTGTTCCTGAAAATCTAATATTTATTATAAAACTTATTAAGTCTTGTTTATAAGAAGAAGACTTCGTGGTTTTTTTGTCCTTATTTAAACTATTAATTCTATTATAATCATTTAAGGATTTTATGGAATTATAATATGATAATTTTTCTAATAAATTATTTATGTAAAACTTCATCAAAGAAATTTCAATTTTCTTTTTTTTTAAATTACTAGCTATTTTTGATAAAATCATAGTATTATAAAATTAATTTAGTGTTAAAATGAAATTAAAAAAGTATAATCCACGCACACCTTCACAAAGAAATTTAATTCAATTAGATAAGTCTGGTTTAAACAAGAAACCAATGTTAAAAAATAAAATAATTGGAATTAAAAATTCTTCTGGACGTAATAATACTGGAAAAATAACCTCTTTTCATAAAGGAGGAGGTCACAAAAAAAAATATAGAAAAATAAATTTTTTACGAGATAAAGATACTATTTCAATAGTTACAAGCATTGAATATGATCCTTACAGAACAGCGAATATAGCATCTTTATATAATTTTTTAGATAAAACCTATTCCTATATTTTAAGTCCTAAAAATTTAAAAGTAGGAGATATTATCAAATCTGGAGAAAATGCAGAACCTAAAAATGGTCATTCTCTTAAAATATCAAAAATACCTATAGGAAGCTTAATCCATAATGTATCTGTTAAAGAAAACACAAAATCTCAAATTAGTAGAGCTGCGGGTACTTTTTCACAACTAATAGAAAAAACCCCTAAGTCAGGAAGAATTCAGTTAAGTTCCGGTGAACAACGATATATATCAATAAATTGCTATGCCACTATAGGTGTTGTATCTAATGAATTATTGTTTCTAACCACTTTAAGTAAAGCAGGTCGATCAAGATGGTTAAATAAAAGACCTAAAGTTAGAGGAGTTGCAATGAACCCAATTGACCACCCACACGGTGGTGGTGAAGGTAAAACTTCTGGAGGTAGAACATCAGTTACTCCTTGGGGAAAACCTACTAAAGGAGGTAAAACAAGCAAGTCTAAAAACAAATTTATAATTTTTAAAAGAAAGTAATATTAAATATGAGTAGAGCTAAATGGAAAGGTCCTTATGTACAAAAAAGTTTATTGTCTCAATTTTCAAATAAAAAATCTAACTCGAAAAACGAAATAACAACTTATTCAAGAAAATCTGTAATAATACCTTTGTTTGTTGGTTTTACAGTCAATATACATAACGGTAAAACTTTTTCTAAAATAAAAATTACAGAAAACATGATAGGGCATAAACTGGGAGAATTCTCTCCAACTCGTAAGAGATTTTCTTTTAAAAAAAGAAAAAAAAAATAAAAATTTAAAAAATAAAACATGGGTCAAAAAACAAATTCAAATATTTTTAGATTAGGTATAAAAAACACAGAATGGGTATCAAAATACCAAGAAATTAATCCAGAAGAATCCACATTTTTAGTCAACAATGATTTGGAAATAAGAAATTATCTAAACAGAGTATGTGAAATTAACGGTTTAATTGTCGATAGTTGTAAGATACGGTATAACAAAACCAATATAAATATTTACATAACTTATTACGTATTGGAACAGTCTAATCTTAATCACAGTAAAAGCCTAATAAATTTTTTAAACTCTTTAGCAATAAGTTTAAATATATTTGTAAAAAATAATTATAATACTTCGATAAAATTAAAAACAAAGAATTTAAATAAAAAATTAGTGAATCAAAATAAAAATAATACGTTTAGAAATCTTATCAAAAAATTAAGAAAGTTTTCTAAAAACGTTATTTTTAAAGATTTAATTAATATTTTGTTTATAACAACAACTCAAACTAATTCTTCTCGTTTATTATCAGAATTTATTGCCATTCAAATGAAAAAAAATAAAAAACATAACTTTTTCCTTTCGTTTTTGAAGAAAGTTTTATTAGAATTTTTAAACGTTAATTTTTCTAAAATCAAAGGAATAAAAATAGTTATAAATGGTAGGTTTAACGGAGCCCCAAGATCAAGAAAAAGAATAATTCAATTAGGATCAGTTCCGTTACAATCATTTAATTCAAAAATTTCATATAATCAATCTATTTCATATACTAATAACGGAACGTTTGGAGTAAATGTCTGGGTATGTGAAAAATAAAACATAAAACATGTTTTTACAACCAAAACGTTCTAAGTACAAAAAAGTTAAAAAAGGTAAATTATCTAGATTTGAGTATAGATCCAATAGTTTAAAATTTGGAACTATAGGGCTTAAAGCAGCAGAGTCCGGCATTATTTCAGCTAGACACCTTGAATCAGCTCGACAAGCAATTACAAGAAAAATAAAAAGAAAAGGAAAACTTTGGTTACGTGTTTTTCCTAATCTACCTATAACTTCGAAACCTACTGAAGTTAGGATGGGTAAAGGTAAAGGTTCCGTAAGCCATTGGGCTGTAAGAGTAAGCAGTGGTGCAGTATTGTTTGAATTATGTGGTATAACAACTAATACAGCAATCAGCGCTTTTAAAACGGGTGGTGCTAAGTTACCCATTAAAACTTTAATATTTATTTAAAATGCGAAATATTTCAAGACAATAACCTATTTTAAACGAAATAGACTTTTGATAACAACTTTAGAAACAAATAAACTTGCATATAGCTGCTTTAAAGTTTTCGAAAATAATATCTTAAAACTTAAATTACATTTAAATTTTATGTTATTACAAGCAGCTAAATTTATAGGAGCAGGTCTAGCAACAATAGGACTAGCAGGAGCAGGAGTTGGTATTGGTACCGTATTTGGAGCATTAGTACTTGGTGTTTCAAGAAACCCATCTTTAAAAGATGAGTTATTCAAATTAGCAATTTTCGGATTTGCTTTAACTGAAGCTATTGCACTATTCTCATTAATGATGGGATTTTTAATCTTATTCGCACTATAAATAAAACTTATTTTATTTATAGTACTAGGGTATGTAGCTCAGTAGGTAGAGCATTGGACTTTTAATCCACAGGTCCTGGGTTCAAATCCCAGTGTACCCATTTTTTAATACAAATAAGTCAAAAATGATCTCTAAATTTTTTAATTAACATACATATGATTGTCACAAATATTAATTATATTTTATACATAGTTATTACTTTATTTTTAATTGGCGCATTAGGGTTAGTTTTAAATAGAAAAAACATTTTGATAACTATAATGTCTATTGAAATAATGTTACTTGCTGTAAATTTAAATTTTATTATTTTTTCTATCTACCTAGACGATATTACAGGTTATGTCTTTGTACTATTTATTTTAACTATTGCAGCAACGGAATCGGCTATAGGGTTAGCTATATTGACCGTTTATTACAAGCTTAAAAACTCTATACAAATGGATAAAATCAAAAATATTAAAAGTTAACTTAAAAATTTTTGATCTGATTACGGAAAAGACGGGACTTGAACCCGCAGTCTTCGACGTGACAGGCCGACGCTTTAACCAATTAAGCTACATTTCCAAATTTTTTAAATCTGAAATATTTTCATATTAATAACATAAAATTCAATTATACTTTAGAGTTTCAAAGTAATTATAAAAATGATTACTGGAAGTATAATGCACCTTTAATTGAGTATTGTGAAACACTAGGGATTAATATTCCACACTACTGTTATCACAAAAGTCTGTCTATTTCAGGAAACTGCAGAATGTGCCTAGTAGAATTAAAAAACTCACCAAAACCAGTAGTCTCTTGCGCTATGAGTGCAAAGTCATGCTTGAATAATAGTGAAGTTTTTACAAACAGTCCTTTAGTAAAAAAAGCAAGAGAAAATATCTTAGAGTTTTTATTATTGAATCACCCCTTAGATTGTCCGATTTGTGACCAAGGAGGTGAATGTGACTTACAAGATCAGTCGTTATTTTTTGGTCTATCTAAAAAAAGATTTTATAGTTTTAAGCGTGTGGTTACTGATAAAAATATAGGACCGATTGTTAAAACTGTTATGACTAGATGCATTCATTGTACAAGATGTGTAAGATTTGCAAGTGAAATTGCTGGAGTCGATGACCTTGGAATGTTTGGTCGAGGTATGAACAGTGAGATAGGAACTTATGTGGAAAAAACTTTCCAATCAGAATTGTCAGGTAATATTATTGATTTATGTCCAGTAGGAGCCTTAACATCTAAACCCTACCCCTTCGTGAGTCGAAGTTGGGAATTGAAAAATATTAATTCTATTGATTTTTCTGATGGATTTGGTAGTAATTTACAAGTTTATATTAAAAATAATAATATAGTAAAAGTACTTCCAGGTTTTCAAAAAAATGAAGTAAGTTCGAACTGGATATCTGATAAAACCAGATTTTCGTTCGACGGTATGTTTTCACCTGAAAGAATACTACAAGGGTTTATAAAAGATGGTAAAAAAAACTCTTTTAAATTTTTAACTTGGGAATTAATATTAGATGATATAGTATCGACTTTATATTTTCAAGATCATTTAAATAGACATTTATTAGATATAAGAACTCTTATAATTGTTATAGATGGTAGCACGTCATTAGAAGTTTTAAATTTACTAAATTTATTTGCTAAAAAGTATTCTTTTATAAAATTACGTAAGTCTGAAGGTAATCAATTAAACAATGACGATGAATCTAGCATAATGCTAAACTCTGTTAACTCTTTGAATGAGTCTGATCTTTGTTTACTTATAGGAGTAAATACCAGGTACGAGGGATCTAATTTAAATTTGAAATTAAGAAAAAGATATTTAAAAGGTAACTTCAAATTAATTTCAATTAATTCTTTAATAGATTTAACATTTCCTACATTTTACACAGGTTTAAATTTGAAAAATTTAAAGTCTATTATTGAAGGTAATAATCTAGTATGCCAAGACTTCGTTTCTCAAACTAATCCTACTGTAATATCAAGTTCTGAAATAAATAGAAGAAACGATAATAAAGAATTGAATAAATTATTAACTTTGTTGAAATATAAATTAAAAAAATACTATCCAAACTGGAATAATTTAAATATTTTAAGTTCTTCTATCAATGAAACAGGTATGAATTATTTAAATAATTTTAAAGGTTTAAAAGAGCAAGATTTAAAGAATAGTTACGGAGTTTATTTTTTAAATTCTACAGATAACACATTAAACATCAAAAAAATTGTTAATTTAAAACAGTTAAATTATTTAAATAGTAACAATAAATCACCTAAATTGGTCATAGATCAAAATAACGGATTTAATACTAATACAGAATTTATAGAAGCGTATCAACCTAACAACTATATAAATTTACCAAACAGTAATTTTTTTGAATCAAATGGTACATATTTAAATACTGAGGGTATTTTTAAAACTAACATAAAATTTTTATCTTCGACAAAACAAACTAAAGAAGATTGGCAAATTATAAGAAAGATCTTTGCCTATTCAAAAAAAATAAATTTTACAAATAATGTAAAAGAAAATAATATTATTAGTTTTAACAATACTACAAATCTAAAATTTAAAAATTTTACGGGTTTTTTATATTATGCAAACGCTAATTTAACAAAATCTAATTTTTATTTAACAAATTCAACTGCTAAAACCAAAAATACAAATCAAAAAAAATTTAAATTTAGTAGAAATAAATTAAACTCAACTAACTTTAAGTTGTGGATCAATGATTTTTATTTAGGAGGAAAAGACGCTTATAGTAAATACTCAGTAACTATGATTAAGTGCTCTAAACAATTTAGGTTAGAGAAAACTAATTTTAATTACGTGCTATAAAACACCATAAACACGTAAAAAACATTTAAACTTTGAATGATTAGATTGATTTAATAATTATTAAAAATAAAATAGTTTAGTTAAAAGTAAACACATACCAAAGAAGGGACTTGAACCCTTAATCTTTAAAAAGAACTAGAACCTAAACCTAGCATGTCTACCATTTCCATCACTTTGGTCTTTTACTTTGTAAGTATAAAAATTAGTGAATACCTCCCCACCAGTAAACTGTTACGAATAAAAATAACCATACAACATCAACAAAATGCCAATACCAAGCTGCTGATTCAAAGCCAAAATGGTGAGTAGCTGTAAAATGGTTATCTATAATTCTTACTAAAGAAACAAATAACGAAATTGTACCTACAAAAACATGAAAACCATGGAACCCTGTCGCCATATAAAAACAAGACCCAAATACACTATCAGTAATAGTGAATGGCGCATCAAAATACTCTACTCCCTGAAAAAAAGTAAAAATTGCCGCTAGTATAATAGTAAGTATTAACGAAATAATAGCTTGTTTTTTAGCTCTAATAATAATAGCATGGTGAGCCCAAGTAACTGTAGCTCCAGAACTTAATAATAGAAAAGTATTTGTTAAAGGAATTCCTGAAGTTGGTATAGTTTCAATAGCCATTGGGGGCCAAGTACCTCCTAAATTAAAAGCAGGTGATAAACTAGAATGGAAAAAAGCCCAAAAAAAAGCAAAAAAAAACATCACTTCTGATACAATAAATAAGATCATGCCTAATCTTAAACCTCTTTGTACTGCAAAAGTATGCTGCTCTTCAAATGTAGCCTCTCTAACTATATCTCTCCACCATGTGTACATAACGTATAATATAGTTATAAAACCTGTACTCATTAACTGACCACCTCCAATAAAATTTTGCATATATAAAACACCTCCAGTAGTCATAAAAAAAGCACCTAATGCAGCTACTAATGGCCAAGGGCTTGGGTCTACTAAATGCCATGAGTGTTTAGTTTTTAAATATTTAAACTGTTCGTTATTAAAAATATCATTATGTAAAATGATAGAATGTTCTCTCTTTTCATTAAAATCTTTTTGATATAAATTTTTATAAACTGAAGTCATGATTAAAATGTTTTGATAATAAAAAAGGTTGAAATGAAAAATATAATGAAAAGTCTAAAATCAATGATGCCACCTATCAATAACCAAAACTGTCGTGCACCTAACATAAGAGTACTTCCTATTAAGATTAATAAGGTATAATGATATATATACCCAGTTTGAAGTTTAGACGTATAAAAAGCTTTTTTTGAAATAACATTAGACAAACCCATAGGACCAAAAATCTCAAAAATACCTCTATCGATAATTTTATAACTAACATTATAACCAAATTTAAAAAAAAATTGACCTAGATATTCATTATAAACTTTATCAAAAAACCATTTTTTATTTAAAAAATTATAAATTTTTTTTCCTATATAAGAAATTTTAAATTTAAATAAAATAGAACTACCGAATGAATATAATAAGAACGAAGAAGTTGCTCCGCAAAGACTTAATATCACAGGCAATACTTTAAATTTATGCGGAATAAATTCAGCATCAATCATATTCATATTTTCAGGTAAAACAAAAATAGAATTACCCCAAAAGTCTGTTCCTAGCCCTATAATCATATCTTTACTGTAAAACCCGATAAAAATACTTGGGATAGATAGCACAGCTAACGCTGTACAAATCTGGTATGAAGAATCATATGCCGCACAAATAACAGACTTATAACCATTTGGTTTCGATAAAAAAGTTAGGTAAACTAATCGAGTAGAATAAAACGCTGTCAGAAAAGCGCCTACTGAACCTAATAAATAACTAAAGTGACCATGTGAGGTGTATTTACCGTAAGCCACTTCTAAAATAACATCTTTTGAATAAAAACCTGTAAGGAAAGGAAAACCTATTAATGCTAGTGATCCAATTACCATCATAGAATAAGTGAATGGTACTAAATTTTTCAAACCCCCCATTTTTCGCATATCTTGTTCATCTGCGACAGCATGTATAATAGAACCAGCACCTAAAAACAATAATGCCTTAAAAAATGCGTGATTTACTAAATGGAACACACCAACTGAATAATTTGAAAGACCGCATGCAAAAACCATATAACCTAACTGACTACAGGTAGAATAAGCAATTACTCTCTTTAAATCATTTTGTAATAAACCTACTGTTGCAGCAAAAAAGGCTGTGCAAGCACCTAAAATAGTTATAATAGTTAAGATATTTGGAGTATATTCATATAAAGGAGAACTTCTAGCGATTAAAAAAACACCTGCAGTTACCATAGTCGCGGCATGAATTAACGCAGAAACTGGAGTAGGTCCTTCCATAGCATCAGGTAACCATGTGTGCAACCCTAATTGAGCTGATTTACCGATAGCACCTATTAACAGAAGGAAACCTATTATATCAATTAAATTAAAAGTAACGTTTAAAAAAACGAACTCCTCATTAACAAATAAAGGTGTCAAAGCAAATACTGTAGCGTAATCTACTGCTTTGTATTTCACAAAAATAATTAAAATACCCAAAACTAAACCAAAATCACCAATTCTATTTAAGATCATAGCTTTAATAGCAGCTTTATTTGCTTGTATACGTGTAAACCAAAAATTAATCAACAAATACGAGCATAAACCTACACCTTCCCAACCAACGAACATTTGAACGTAATTGTCTGCAGTAACTAAAATAAGCATAAAAAAAGTAAACAAAGACAAGTAAGACATAAATCTTGACAAATGCGGATCATGTGACATATATTCAGTAGAATATAAATGCACTAGAGAAGAAACAAAAGTAACTACACAACACATAATAACAGTTAAACTATCAAATAAAAAACCCCAATCTACATTTAACATTTCAGAATCAATCCATGTAGTTAAATTAATATATACAGGGCAACCTATGATAGCAACTTCATAAAATGCAAACAAAGAAATTAAAAAAGTAAGCATTAAACAACTAACCGTTATAAGAGCTGAACCATTAGGTCCTAATTTTCTACCGAATAAACCAGCAGTTATTGAACCAATCAATGGTAAAAAAATTAATATCAAATACATCTTTTAATAAATATAATAAGTAATAGCGGACTCGAACCGATAACATTCTCGTTGTAAGCGAGACGCTCTACCAATTGAGCTAATTACTTTTTAATTAAGACTAAATTTTGGGATAAAAGGACTTGAACCTATGAATACTCGTACCAAAAACGAGGGCCTTACCGACTTGGCTATATCCCATTTAACGATTAATTTGCAACCTTTCTACTTGAAGAGAATGCCTCGTAAACTACATAAAAGAAAAACAATGATGAAATTGCTGAGATGTAAGATCCCCAAGATGCTAATTTATTAAAAGTTAAAAAAGCGTCTGGATAATCAGGAATTCTTCTAGGCATACCTGCCACTCCTAAAAAATGCATAGGGAAAAAAGTTAAGTTTACTCCTAGAAAAAAACCCCAGAAATGAATTTTCCCTAAAATCTCAGAATAAGAAACTCCTGTTATTTTTTCAAACCAAAAATAAACACCGCCTAACATTGAAAATACAGCACCCATACTCAGCACATAATGAAAATGTGCTACCACGTAGTAAGTATCGTGTAAAGCAATGTCAATACCAGAATTAGCTAAAACAACTCCTGTCACACCTCCAACAGTGAACAGAAATATAAAACCTACAGCAAATAAAGCTGGAGTTCTTAAATCTATTGATCCACCCCATAAAGTCGCTAACCAACTAAAAATTTTAATACCTGTAGGTATAGCAATAATCATGGTTGCAGCGGTAAAATAAGCTCTTGTGTCAATATCTAAACCAACAGTATACATATGGTGAGCCCATACGATAAAACCAAGAACACCAATAGAAAACATAGCATAAACCATACCTAAATAACCAAAAATAGGTTTTCTTGCTGCACTTACTATTATATGACTAATAATACCAAAACCTGGTAAAATTAAAATATAAACTTCTGGGTGACCAAAAAACCAAAATAAATGCTGATATAATACAGGATCACCTCCACCAGCTGGATCAAAAAATGTTGTATTAAAATTTCTATCAGTCAATAACATAGTAATCGCACCTGCTAAAACTGGTAAAGAAAGTAAAAGTAGAAATGCAGTAATTAAAACTGACCAAACAAATAAAGGTAATTTATGAAATGATAAACTCTTTACTCTCATATTAAAAATAGTACAAATAAAATTGATAGCTCCTAAAATAGAAGAAGCACCTGATAAATGTAAACTGAAAATCGCTAAATCAACTGCACCTCCAGAATGCGCTGTAGCACTCGATAAAGGAGGGTATACAGTCCAACCAGTACCTACTCCAGCTTCAGTTAAGATAGACGCAATTAATAATAATAACGAAGGAGGTAATAACCAAAAACTAATATTATTCATTCTAGGGAATGCCATATCAGGAGCACCTATCATTAAAGGAACAAACCAATTACCAAAACCACCAATTAAAGTAGGCATAACCATGAAGAAAATCATAACAAATGCGTGTCCTGTTACAATTACATTATATAAGTGATGGTTGTATTCTAAGAAACTACCATTAGGTTGGTAAAGAGTTAATCGAATGTATAATGATAAGGCTGTTCCAGCAACACCTGAAATAGCACCAAAAATTAAATATAAAGTACCAATATCTTTATGATTTGTTGAAAAAAGCCATCGAGTAACAAAATGATAAATAGGATTAACATTACTAGCTGCTGCCATATATAAATTTAAAAAATTACCAAGTCGATTTTTTTAATCCAGAAACAAAACCATTACGAACTAATCTTAAAAACATTAATCTAGAAAACCTATAATTATTGTGTATTTTTGATTTTCTGCCCGTTAAAACACATCTTTTAACGATTTTATGTTTAAAATTTGTTTTAGATAAGTCTGAAGCTTTTAAACTAGCAGACCATCTAATAGGATTCTTTAAATTGCTATTTTTAATAATACTTTTTAATATAAAAAAACGATTCTCATTAACTAAATTTAATTTTCTTTTTTTTAAGTCTTTTATAATTTGTTTTTTCATTTCAATTATACAAATAATTTTTTTAAATTTCTATAAAGAAATTTATGTTATAAATTTTTTTGAGTTTGCCATGGAGACAAAAAAGTAAACGTTCTGTATTCTTGACACAATTCTAGAGATTCATTTACAACACGTTTTTCTATTTCATTATACCTCATTTCAATAAAACCACTTAATGGAAAATCTTTTCTTAAAGGATAACCTTCAAATCCATAATCAGTTAATATTCTTTTAAGATTTGAGTGGTTTTTAAAAAAAACACCAAACATGTCCCAAACCTCACACTCATACCAACCACCTGTCAAAAACAATTTATCACAAGACTCAACTGCTAAAAGTTCATGAGTAAAAGTTTTTATACGAATACGAAAATTATACCTAATACTTAATAACTCATAAACTATTTTAAACCTATACTTATTCATTGGATAATCAACTCCTGAAATACAAGTTAATAATTCAAATTGATATAACACATGATACTTGAAAAAAACTAGAATATCAAACAAAACATTAGGTTTTACTATTAAAATAACATTATCATTAAAAATTTGAATTTTTTCTAATGGACATAACCTAGATAAATCTTTTAGGTTTTCTACAACTAACTTTTTACTCATAAACATTATTTTATAATACCCTATTTAAAATATTTTTTTTTATAAATATTATTGGTAACATTATTTGAAAACTTTGAAAAATTATATGAAAATCTTGACTGTAGACTTTTCAAATCTTTATCTGTTAATATTATTTTGTTACAATCTTTTAAACTTTTTAAATCATTTCTTAATAAAAGGCTTCCATCAGAAAAAATATGCAAGACTTTCAATTTTTTACGGAAAAATTTAGGCATAATTAATTAATATCTATCTATCAACTTCACCAAAAACAATATCCTGTGTTCCAATGATTGTCACAACATCTGCTATTAAATGACCTTTAGACATATGATCTAAAGCTTGCAGGTGAGCAAATCCAGGAGCTTTTATTTTACACCTATAAGGTCGATTTGTATTATTAGAAATTAAATAAACACCAAATTCTCCTTTAGGAGCCTCACTTGCAGTATATGTTTCGTTGAAAGGTACAATAAATCCTTGAGTATAGATTTTAAAATGATGAATTAGCGATTCCATAGATTGTTTTAAATCTTTTCTAGAAGGAGGGGTTAATTTATTATCACTACTTTTAATTCTACCTACAGGTAATTTATTTAAACATTGCTCAATTATTTTTAAAGATTCTTTCATTTCAAAAATTCGAATAAGATAACGATCAAAGCAGTCTCCATTAGTGCCTACAGGAATTTCAAAGTCTAATTCATCATAAATTTCATAAGGTTGACTTTTTCTTAAATCCCATTTAACACCAGAACCTCTTAACATAACACCACTAAACCCCCACTGGTAAGCATCCTCAGCAGTTACAACTCCGACGTCGACAAGTCTTTGTTTCCATATTCTATTTTCAGTTAACATATCTTCTACTTCTAATAACCGTGTATTAAACTGATCAACAAAAATAAAAATGTCATTTAATAAGCCAGCAGGAATGTCCGTATGCACACCACCTGGCCGAAAATATGCAGCATGCATCCTAGCACCTGAAACACGTTCATAAAATTCCATTAACTTTTCTCGCTCCTCAAATGACCATAAAAATGGAGTCATCGCACCAACGTCCATAGCGTGACAACCTACGGCAAGTAAATGGTTTAAAATTCTGGTTATTTCTGCAAAAAGAACTCGAATATATTGAGCTCTTAAAGGAATTTTGCAATTAAATAATTTTTCAACTGCTAAACAATAGGTATGTTCCTGTGACATCATTGAAACATAATCTAATCTATCAAAATAAGGCAATGCTTGCAGATAGTTTTTATACTCAATTAATTTTTCAGTCCCTCTATGTAAAAGACCTATATGAGGATCTGCTCGTTCAACAACCTCACCTTTCAACTCTAAAACTAATCTAAGAACTCCATGAGCTGCAGGATGTTGTGGACCAAAATTTATAGTAAAATTTTTTATTTTTTTTTTTAAACTTTTTTTTTTTAATACCATATTGAATAATATTAAGCTTAAGTAGATTTGAACTACTGACTTTACGCTTATCAGGCGTACGCTCTAACCAACTGAGCTATAAGCTTCAAAATAATTTTAGTTAATAATTTTTATTAACCTAACTCTAATTTTGTCATTATGTAATGGTGGAATTGTAAAGTAGGTAGTGATACAACAACGATAGGCATAAAACCATGATTTACACCACATATTTCACTACACTGACCAAAAAAAACTCCTACACGCTTAATGAATAAATTCATTTGATTTAATCGACCAGGACAAGCATCTACTTTTAAACCAAATGAAGGAACTGTCCAACTGTGTAGCACATCTGCAGCACTTACTAATAATCTTAAATGAGTATTTGTTGGAAGAATAACACGTTTATTAGTCTCTAATAATCGAAAGTAACCTTGCTTTGTTTTAGGTAATCCATCTAACACCATCATGTAACAAACATATTTCAAACTTTGTTCTTGTTTTTGGCAAGAATTAAAATCAGAAATTTCATAACTCCAAAACCATTGATGTCCTAAAATTTTTAAGGATAACTCAGGCTCAGCTATTTCATCCATCGCATAAAGTAATGTAAATGAAGGAGTAGATAAAATTAATAAAACTAACGCTGGCACAGATGTCCAAATAATTTCTAATTCTTTTGAATGTACGAATTTAGAATCGTATCTATTATTAAATTCTACATAGTAATAAATAGTAGAAACAAGTAACCAACCAACAAATAAAACGATTATTGTTAATAAAAACAATAAATGTTTATTAAAAATTAAGATACCTTCCATACTAATACTAGCAGGATCTTGTAAATAAGTTTGCCAAAATGCGGGACTGTCGCAATTAATTAATACCATCATTTTTAATTTGTTTACAATATTGTTATACATTTGTAAGTGTTAAAATTTTCAAAACCTTTTATAAAATGGATTCAATACTGGGTTTTAATGTTAACCTTCATAAACCTCGAAAAAAAAATTAATTAAAAACTAGCCTGGAATAAAAGACATATTTTCCAAAACAAGCGTGTAAAAGTCTTAAAACTTGTCTGTTTTAGAAAGAGTTTCTTAGTAAATGTT
>Ga0233444_10001123_pt1 | contig 31319 bp, 27 predicted proteins | sample SI_124_October20_6_FD_182792 | JGI IMG/M metagenome (GOLD analysis project Ga0233444, IMG submission 182792) | Seawater microbial communities from Saanich Inlet, British Columbia, Canada - SI_124_October2016_10_MG | ecosystem: Environmental > Aquatic > Marine > Inlet | place: Canada: British... | reverse complement strand
AGGCGACTAATTTCAATACTCAAGGATTACATTATGGGCCGCACACGCAAAGGGCGCGACATATCTGGTTGGTTGGTCATCGACAAACCAGCTGGACCAACGTCGACGGCTGTCGTGAACAAAGTACGTTGGGCATTTCAAGCCAAAAAAGCAGGACACGCGGGCACTCTCGACCCTGAGGCAACCGGCGTTCTAGCAATTGCTCTTGGTGAGGCTACTAAAACAGTACCTTACATCACAGACGCGCTCAAAGCATATGTTTTTACTATCCGCCTTGGTCAGGAAACTACTACAGATGACGCAGAGGGCGAAGTGATAGAAAAATCAGTTTTTCGCCCTTCTGATGAGCAAATTAAAGATGCTCTTGGACGTTTTGTCGGAGACATTATGCAAATTCCACCGAAGTTTTCTGCCGTGAAAATTGATGGCGAGCGCGCTTACAAGTTGGCTCGGGAAGGTGAGGAAGTTGACATAGAAGCTCGGCACCTTTGGGTCGAGAGACTTATTATGACAGATCGCCAAGACTATGATCATATCACGCTGGAAATGATATGCGGTAAGGGCGGTTATGTCCGATCCATTGCACGTGATTTAGGAAGATTATTGGGGTGTTTTGGGCATGTTCGCGAACTGCGCAGGATTTGGTCTGGACCCTTTGAGGCTTCCAAAGGCCTCTCATTAGCTCAAGTTGAAGAAATGGCGCAAAGCCCGGAATTAGATGCTCATTTGCGTCCAGTTTCCGACGGTCTAACAGGACTGCCAGAAGTTAGTGCGACACCCGAAGGAGCTGTACGCATGCGCAATGGTAACCCTGGCAAGGTTTTTGCATCTGAAGTAGAATATGATGAGGAATGTTGGGCGTCACTGGAAGGCAAACCGATTGCTTTGGGTCGTTACAAAAGCGGCGAACTTCACCCTACACGCGTTTTTAATTTGTGAACAATACCCAGCACATTTTAATCAAATGATTGCGGACGGCATGGCAGACTGGCAGTGTACATAAATGATAACGCGCACATACGCCAAGGGCGACAGCTCATCTACCGCGACTTATTCAGAGTGCGAAAAATATCGATATAGTCTCACTCGCATCTGGAATGGTTCTGGTAAGAGAGTAAACTTCATAATGCTTAATCCGTCCACAGCTACCGAATTGCAGAATGACCCGACAGTGGAGCGGTGCGAACGTAGAGCACGCACTTTGGGTTATGGCAGTTTTGCAGTTACCAATATATTTGCTTGGCGCGATACGGACCCAAAAGCAATGAAAAAAGCGAGTGATCCCATCGGTCCTGAAAATGACACTTCCATTATTAAACAGGCAGAATGGGCCAATGACCTGATCGCTGCATGGGGTACACACGGCGCGCACTTAGAAAGAGGCAGTTCAGTAAAAAGTATGCTACAATTTACAAATCAACCACTGTTTCATCTTGGTTTATCCAAGGCTGGGCATCCAAGACACCCCTTATATCTCCCCTACGTCCAGCCCCCTGAGCGCTGGGTGTAGGGAAAAGCTATTTAACCAGAACAATAAATCTTTGCTTATTTCAGCTCTAAAAATACTTCTGTTGATTTGGAAAATCAAATTTTTAGCACAGTTAAATGGCAAATTAGTTTTAACATTTCCAATTTTTTATCAAAAATCAGCTTACGATCTTTCAGACAATTAATGATCTAAAAAACTGTAAGAGCGTCAGTTATATGCTTAAATAAATAATCATAAATCATGATAGCATACTAAAAATGGTGTAATTAAACTCTATTCAACAAATTTACTTTGCCATCCAAGCGAATCTCTTTTATAGGCTTCTATCTGCGGTTTTTACCGGAGAAACACATGGCCCTGCGCTGGACGACATCCCGGGCAGAGGCGTCTTCGAAACATTAGAAATGGAGAACCCGATGTCGATTACTGCAGAAGAAAAAGCTCGTATCATGAAAGATTTTGCAATCAAAGAAGGTGACACTGGTTCGCCAGAAGTGCAGATTGCAATTCTTAGCTCACGCATTGCAACATTGACTGAGCATTTCAAAATACACAAAAAAGACAATCATGGCCGTCGTGGTTTGCTCAAAATGGTTGCTCTGCGTCGTAAGCTTTTAGATTACACCAAAGGCAAAAACGAAGAGCGTTACCAAGACCTAATAAAACGTTTAGGTTTGCGTCGCTGAATACTGATTTATTCAAACATTAAAAGGCCGCGTGGTATAAACGTGGCCTTCTACATCTGAGCGCTGACGTTTTCATTAATTTCAAAATGAATGACTAATTTACCCGCAGTCAGTTCATCCAAGTCAGACAGCTTTATATACACCCAAACTCTAACTAGTTGCTTGACTGCTGCCACACCACTTCCAATCACTTCAAAACTAATGTATCCGCGCAGAATCTGAAAGTTAGGTGTCCGGACTCCGTCACCTGCAACACGATATTGGAGTCAGAGGAAATACGTCCTCTATGTAAATGGCGAAAAGCGCCAATCTAGGAAACTTAAATGTTCAATGAGACGAAAAAAACGATGCAATGGGGCGAAGAAACGCTCACATTAGAAACCGGCAAAGTGGCCCGTCAAGCAGACGGATCTGTGATTGCCACGTTGGGCGAAACCAGCGTTATGGCAAACGTAACTTTTGCAAAAAAACCAAAACCTGGTCAGGATTTTTTTCCTCTGACCGTCCATTATCAAGAGAAGTATTACGCAGCGGGCAAAATTCCCGGCGGGTTCTTCAAGCGTGAAGCACGACCAACCGAAAAAGAAACACTTACAGCACGGTTAATTGACCGGCCTATCCGTCCACTATTTGTCTCAGGCTTCAAGCATGAAGTGCTGGTTATGTGTACTGTTTTATCTCATGATTTAGTCAACGACCCTGACATGGTTGCGATGATCGCAGCTTCAGCTGCACTGACTATCTCGGGAGCTCCATTCATGGGTCCGATTGGCGCATGTCGAGTTGGTTTTGAGAATGGAGAATACATTCTTAATCCAACAGTTGATGACATGCAGGACCTGCGCCTTAATCCTGAACAACGCTTGGATCTAGTTGTTGCTGGCACAAAAGACGCAGTAATGATGGTCGAATCAGAAGCATATGAGCTATCTGAAACAGAAATGTTGGGTGCAGTGAAATTTGCGCACGAACAGTTTCAGCCCGTAATTGATTTAATTATTAGTCTTGCGGAAGATGCAGCCAAAGAGCCCTTTGACTTTGAGGCACCTGATTACTCAGAACTTTCCGCAGCGGTAAAAGCTGCCGGCGAAAAGCAAATGCGGGCAGCTTTTGCGATCAGCGACAAACAAGAACGGACCAATGCTGTTGCCGCCGCCCGTACGGCAATTGTTGAAGCCTTAAGCGTTGAGCAAGCTGAAGATGCCAATCTTGGCTCTGCCATGAAGGGCCTAGAAGCATCTATCCTCCGCGGTGATGTTGTTAAAACTGGGACCCGCATTGACGGCCGCAAAACAGATGAAATCCGTGCTATCGTCTGCCAAACTGGTCTTCTACCCAGAACGCACGGCTCCGCTCTTTTCACACGTGGAGAGACACAGGGCTTGGTTGTAACCACCCTAGGTACTGGCGATGATGAACAATTCATCGACGCTTTACACGGCAACTTCAAATCGAACTTTCTCTTACATTATAATTTTCCACCATACTCAGTCGGCGAAGCGGGTCGCGTAGGTCCTCCAGGACGTCGAGAAATTGGTCATGGAAAATTGGCATGGAGAGCACTTCAGGCCGTTTTACCTGCCTCAACTGACTTTCCCTACACTGTGCGGCTTGTTTCTGAAATCACTGAGTCTAATGGTTCCAGTTCAATGGCCTCAGTTTGTGGTGGTTCGTTGTCGATGATGGACGCTGGTGTTCCTCTGAAATCAGCAGTCGCTGGCGTTGCTATGGGTCTGATCCTCGAAGAAGATGGCTCGTATGCTATTCTATCAGACATCCTTGGTGATGAAGACCACCTTGGTGACATGGACTTCAAAGTAGCAGGGACCGAAAATGGTATCACCTCGCTACAAATGGACATCAAGATCGCAGGTATAACGCCAGAGATTATGGAGAAAGCTCTCGCACAAGCGAAAGACGGCCGGATGCATATTCTAACTGAGATGAGTAAGTCTATCACGGGCGCTCAAGAATTTTCAGTACACGCACCACGTATCGAGACAATGCAAGTACCCACAGATAAAATTCGTGAAGTAATTGGTTCAGGTGGTAAAGTGATACGTGAGATCGTCGAAGTTTCGGGTGCCAAAGTTGACATCAACGACGATGGTATCATTAAGATTGCGTCTCCAAATGGAGAGTCGATCAAAAAAGCCTATGATATGATCTGGTCTATCGTAGCTGAACCAGAAGAAGGCAAAGTTTACATCGGAACTGTTGTAAAAATTGTTGATTTTGGAGCATTCGTAAATTTCTTCGGCAAGCGTGACGGCCTCGTCCATGTTTCTCAAATCGAAAATCGCCGTCTAAATCACCCCTCCGATGTGCTAAAGGAAGGCCAGGAAGTCAAAGTAAAACTGTTAGGCTTCGACGACCGTGGTAAAGTCCGGCTATCGATGAAAGTCGTAGATCAAGAGACGGGCGAAGAAGTTAAAAAAGAAGAAGAAAGTAACTAATACTTTTGTCTAAAAAAAATAAGGCCTCATTGGAAACAATGAGGCCTTATCATTTTATTACATAAAAATCTGAAAACTACCAATGAGATATGAGTATCTAGCTAAAACATAACCCATTGTGTTGACTAGTGGATCATTTAGCGCGGTGCTTTTGTCAGTCTTAAATAGGGAAGCACTTCTGTAAACTCCCCAAATTTTGTTTTGGCATCTTCATTCGATACGGTGGCAGGTATGATTACGTCATCTCCGATATTCCAATTTGCAGGCGTCGCAACACCATTCCCAATGCTCATCTGCAGTCCATCTAAAGCGCGCAACACTTCAGCGAAGTTCCGACCAACCGTCATAGGATACGTCATAGACAACTTCAGCTTTTTATCTGGCCCTATGATAAAAACCGAACGTACTGTTGCACTATCCGCTGGTGTACGTCCATCAGGCATGTAGGCTTCCGCAGGCAACATATCGAAAGCTTTGGAAACCTCGAGACCACCATCTGCAATAATCGGAAAGGCAGCAGTTGCCCCAGCTACTTTTTCAATGTCGCCTTTCCATTTCTTATGCTCCTCGACACCATCAACTGAGACTCCGATGACCTTAGTACCTCTTTTTGTCCATTCATCTGCTAGTTGTGCGACAGCGCCAAACTCTGTTGTACAGACAGGTGTGAAATCTTTAGGGTGTGAAAATAAAATTGCCCAACTATCACCAACAAATTCATGCAGTGAAAAAGTGCCCTGATCGGTTTCAACTGTCAGATCTGGGATGGTGTCATTGATACGCAAGCTCACAGTAATTCTCCATCATTTAAGTTTATTGAATTTATCTAATGCAGAAACCACTGAAATACATCCCCTCTATTGCTACCAGCTTTTGACAATGCGAATATCCCCCTCAAGGTAACTTTTATCCAGTCAAGGAGACACAACTGTGCTGAAAAAATGCAAGTTCTACATAAACGGCCAGTGGGTTCACCCAGTAGATGGCACAGATCACCTCGTGATTGACCCCTCAACTGAAGAACCAACAACGACAATCTCATTGGGTGGTCAGACTGATGTAGATAATGCTGTAGCTGCAGCAAAAGCTGCCTTTTCAGGTTGGACTGCTACACCAGTCGCAAAAAGAATCGCGCTTGTTGAAAAATTAGTGGAAATTTATGACAGACGCTCTGAGGATATTGCAAAGGCTATGTCTACCGAAATGGGTGCGCCCTACGACATGTCGCGAACCCAGCAAGTGGGGGCAGGCACATGGCATCTGAAAAATTTTATAAAAGCTGCCAAAGATTTTCAATTTGACCAACCTCTCAACGACCATACACCTAAGGATCGAATTATACACGAAGCGGTTGGCGTTGCTGCACTCATTACACCGTGGAATTGGCCTATGAACCAAATCACACTCAAGGTTGGTGCAGCAGCCATTGCGGGCTGTACTATGATATTAAAACCCTCTGAGGAATCACCACTCAACGCAATTATATTTGCCGAAATGATAGACGAAGCTGGCTTTCCAGCAGGTGTGTTTAATATGTTGAATGGTGACGGTGCAGGAACTGGTACTGCACTCTCATGCCATCCCGATGTAGACATGGTAAGTTTCACCGGTTCATCGCGCGCTGGTCGGCTTATTTCCATAAATGCTGCGGAAACATTAAAACGTGTTCACCTTGAGTTGGGAGGCAAAGGGGCCAACGTTATTTTTGAGGATGCCGACGAAAAAGCGGTAAAACGCGGTGTTTTACACATGATGAACAACACCGGCCAGTCTTGCAACGCTCCTAGCCGTATGCTCGTAGAACGAAGCAAATACGATTCTGCAGTACAAGAGGCCGCTTTGATTGCAGATAGCGTAACGGTTGGTCCAGCATCAGCAGAAGGTCGGCACATTGGTCCTGTTGTAAATCAAGTTCAATGGAATAAAATTCAGGATCTCATTCAAAAAGGGCTTGATGAAGGTGCCAAGCTTGTTGCTGGTGGAACAGGACGACCCGAAGGATTCAATAAAGGTTTCTACGTCCGTCCAACCGTATTTGCCGACGTTAATAATCAAATGACGATAGCCCGCGAAGAAATTTTTGGCCCAGTTTTATCCATCATTCCATTCGAAACGGAAGAAGAGGCTCTAGAGATAGCCAATGACACGCCATACGGGCTCACCAACTATGTGCAAACCCAGAACGGTGCCCGACTGAACCGAATGGCGCGAAAACTTCGTTCAGGCATGGTCGAAATGAATGGAGCATCCAGAGCTGCCGGGTCACCTTTTGGTGGAATGAAGCAATCGGGTAATGGACGCGAAGGAGGTATATGGGGCATTTTAGATTTCCTTGAAATCAAAGCGGTAGCGGGTTGGTCTCCAGAGTAAATTGTAGATTAAAGATTATTTTTAAAGGCAGCATCACTTGGTTTATAAAATAAAAAAGAACTTTTAATGCTCAGCAGATTGGCGCTCCTTTCGATCTAACATATCGAAGTGCTTGCTATTTTCTACTAGTCCGTCTATTTGACCAGCGCGACGTTACCACTATCGATTTTTCTGCTCCTTTCGGCTCAGTCTTACGATCTTGCACTGACTTTGCCGACCTGCCACATTCCGTGGGCAGCATTAAAAGGAGAATAACGATGGCTACTGGCACCGTTAAATGGTTTAATACTACAAAAGGCTTCGGCTTTATTGCACCCGATGGCGGCAGCAAAGATGTGTTTGTACACATTTCAGCTGTCGAGCGCGCTGGCCTAACTGGTTTAGCTGATAACCAAAAGGTTACATTTGATATCGAAGCTGGTCGTGATGGCCGCGAGAGTGCGTCAAACATCGCGCTTGCGTAAATTAATTTGTCCCAAATGGGTTAAAATAAAGGGCGTGCCTGCTGGTGCGCCCTTTTTTATTTTTTGATAAAAGCAGTAACAATGCCCTTTATCTTTAAAATGGTGAGGGCTTACGAAACCGCATCATTTTTCCACTGTCAGGGTGTTTAATTTTTAACTCTTCTGAATGCAGCATCAATCGCTCGAAATTACGGGCTAGCCCTTCTGCATAAAACGGATCTCCTAAAATTGGGTGTCCCAATGCTAACATATGAACCCGTAACTGATGGCTCCGCCCAGTTTTAGGCATAAGCCTCACTCGGCTCTCAGTTTCAGAGTCTCGTATCACCCGCCAATCAGTGACAGCTGGTTTACCTTTATCAATATCAACATGCTGTTTAGGACGGTTTGGCCAATCGACTATTAGCGGCAAATCAACTCGCCCAGCTTTAGGCGTAAGTCGTCCCCAAACCCTTGCAATATATACCTTTTTCGCAGCCCTAATTTCGAATTGCTTGGACAAAAAACGCTGTGCATGTGACGTAAGTCCAAAGACCATGACACCAGATGTATCCCGATCCAAACGGTGTACTAATAATGCATGAGGCCAGACCATCTGTACCCTAGAAATCAAACAATCTGATAAATGCTTACCCTTTCCAGGCACCGACAAAAGGCCGGACGGCTTATCAACTACCAAAAGCTCGGCATCATCATATAACACCGATAAAGGCGCAACTGGAGGGCAATATTCCATTTCCATAGTGCAGATTTTCAGATGTTAGCTCCTCATGCAACCAATGCGGGGTAAAATAATGGGTTATATAAGTGAAAATTTAGCTACAAGAGAAAAAGAATTAAAAAATTTAATAATTGATTTAGGCGGCAAACCATTTTTTTAAAATCTAAAGTTACGGAGAGGTAGCTGCGCGCATTTGTCGAACCATCGAAGTGGAATAAATAATTAATGCCAGCCAAATTATTGGAAATGCTATTATCCGAGCATTTCCAAATTCTTCTCCAAATACAAAGACTGCGACAAGGAAGATCATCGTTGGCGCAATATATTGCAAAACTGCAATTGTTGATAATTGCAATTCCTTGGCACCATTGGCATATAAAATTAGAGGAATGGCCGTCACAATTCCACATCCCAGTAATAACCAGTTTGTTCGCATATCACCAACCAAAAACGAACTCTGTCCAGTCAAACCGAGATAGGTAATGTAGCAAAGTGCAGGAACTAATAAAATAAGGACTTCCAATAAAAATCCCTGATTAGGCCCAATTGGTAACTGCTTTTTACAAAGAGCATAGAGCCCCCAACTGACTGTTAAGCCCAGTGAAACCCAAGGGACTTTCCCCATTGAAATGGTCAAAACAGCAACTGCACAAACCGCCAGCCCGATTGCAATTAATTGAGCAGGCGAGGGCCGTTCACGCAAAAAGATTACTCCAAGAGCAAGACTAAAAAGTGGATTAATGTAATATCCCAGTGCAGCGTCTAACGTTCGCCCCGACGCTATCGCCCAAATATATATACCCCAATTAATCGTTATGAGCCCAGCAGTAAAACATCCCATTATAAGCATACTTGGATTGGAAATAGCTACGCGCAAATCCTTAGTGCGTCCAAGTATGATAAGCAAAATACCTGCAATTGGAACTGACCAAATAATACGATGTGCAACCACCTCAGCTGGACCGATATGGCTCAGCATTTTCATATAGATAGGAAGTAGGCCCCACAAAAAATATGCCCCAAGCGCAAAGCCAAGACCCTTCGGTGTGTCACCGGATTGCTGTGTCATTCGGTTTAACCCTTTCGTCTTCTAACTTAACAAAAATTGATTATACCAGTATATGACAGTTTAAACCTTCACTCGTTCCGCTTTTGGATCATACATCGGCTTAAGTGACGCATCAGCTAGTACTCGAGTTCCGGCAATATCAATTTCATAAGTTGAGCCAAGAACATCTGCTGCCGATTCCCCGGTGCAGTCTATGTAACCCAAGCCCATTGCTGCACCCAGATGATGTCCATATGCACCCGAACTTAAATACCCAACAATTTCACCATTACGGAGAATTGGTTCATTATGATATAAAAGCGGTTCTGGATCAGTGAGCTTGAACTGCAGCAAACGCTTTGATAGCCCCAGTTCTTTTTTCTGAAATACAGCTTCGCGACCGACAAATGAAGATTTGTTGATGTTTACGGCAAAGCCCAAACCGGCCTCAAGAACGTGATCTTCGCAGGTTATATCATGACCAAAATGACGAAATCCTTTTTCGATCCGGCATGTATCCATCATATGCATACCGCACAATTTAACTCCAAGATCCTGACCGGCATCAAATAACGTTTCAAATACGTGGCCAGCCATGTCAGAGGAAACATAAACCTCCCAGCCCAGTTCTCCCACATAGGTAACACGGTGTACTCTAGCGAGAGCCATGCCTAACTCAATCTCCTGTGCTGTTCCAAATGGGTTCGTTTTATTTGAAAAATCGGCCGGCGATACAGTTTGCAAAAGTTTGCGAGCGTTCGGACCCATAACAGCCAACACGCCTTCGCCAGCAGAAACGTCTGTAATAACCACACGCATATCTCCGATATGCCGTCGCATCCATGTTGTATCTGCCAAACAAGTTGCTGCCGGTGTCACTACTAAATAAGCTACTTCCGACAGACGGGTCACGGTAACATCTGCTTCTATTCCGCCGCGTTGGTTCAAAAACTGAGTATAAACGATCTTGCCTATGGGCACGTCACACTGTCCACCAGCAACGTAATTCATAAAAGTGCAAGCATCTGGCCCTTCAACCTTGAGTTTGCCAAATGATGACATATCGTAAATACCAACATTTTTGCGTACAGCGCTGTGCTCCTCTGCAACATTGTCAAAGAAACTTTGCCGCTTCCATGAATATTCATATTTTGCCGATTGGCCCTTACGTGCAAACCAGTTGGCACGTTCCCAGCCCGCTAGTTCGCCCATCACTGCGCCATGATTTAAAAGGTTTTGATGAAAAGGTGTTCGCCGTACACCCCGCGCAGTTGTTTTTTGGCGATAAGGGAAATGGTCAGCATAAAGCAGCCCCAATGTTTCCGTTGAACGCTCAGCCAGATAGCTTCTATTCCCTTGAAAAGGTTGCATTCGGGAGATGTCCACGTCTCCAAGGTCAAAAGGCTTTGCATTATCTTCCATCCACTGCGCCAGCGCCATTCCAGCACCTCCTGCAGATTGAATTCCAATCGAGTTAAAGCCTGCCGCTACCCAAACGTTATCCATCTCTGGCGCCAAACCAAGGTGATAAGCATCATCAGGTGTGAAACTCTCGGGACCATTAAAGAATGTATGTATGCCAGCATCAGCTAGCATTGGCATCCGATTGACAGCAGCTTCAAGAATTGGTTCAAAATGATCAAAATCCTCAGGTAACTGATCAAACTCGAAGTCCTGTGGGATACCATTCACAGCCCACGGTTTAGCGTTTGGTTCAAACGCACCCAACAATATTTTTCCTGCATCTTCTTTATAGTAAGCGCATTCGTCCGGCACTCTAAGAACAGGCAGTTGAGCCAAACCTGGAATTGCTTCAGTGACTATATAAAAGTGCTCACACGCTTGAAGTGGCACATTAACGCCCATCATGCGGCCAACCTCATGGCCCCACATCCCGGCGCAGTTAACTATCATATCGCAACCAATATGACCCAATGTTCCATCTTCAGATTGCCAGTTCACTCCTGTCACAGAACGTCCACTGCGCGTAATTTCTTTAACAGCAACCCGTTCCTGCACTTGTGCACCACGCTTTCGCGCTCCTTTAGCCAATGCTAGCGCAATGTTGGCTGGATCACCTTGGCCGTCTAATGGTAGATATACACCGCCCTTAACGTCCTGAATATTGAGATGGCTGTATTTTTCTTTTATTTGAGCTGGAGAAATTTCCTCAACTTCAACTCCAAAAGCCCGCGCCATGCCTGCCTGGCGGTGCAGCTCTTCAAGTCGCTCATTTGTAAGCGCAGCTGTAATTGAACCTACTCTTTTAAAACCTGTTGCAACACCAGTTTCTATTTCCAGATTACCATACAACTCTTGACTGTATTTCGCCAGTTTAGTCATATTAGCCGTTGCACGCAGTTGGGCTATTAAGCCTGCTGCATGCCATGTTGTCCCTGATGTAAGCTGTTTTCGTTCCAATAACACGACATCAGACCACCCAAGTGTAGTCAGGTGATAAGCCACAGAGCAACCAATAACGCCACCACCGATAATGACTACACGAGCTGAAGTAGGAAGATTTGGCATTTTTAATCCTTAAACAATCTGATGCCCAGCTACACGCAACCGTTGAGCAATTTCCGCAATATGCGTTGGACCAACTTCGCAGCAGCCACCAACAATAGTAGCACCTTGGTCAATCCAACCCATTACATGATCTGCATAAAGCTTTGGCGTAAAATCGCGACGTAAATTTAAAGTATCGACTGTTGGGGAATCTCTCAAAAATTCATCAGTAATGTGTTCAAAACCATTAGCGTAAGCCCCATAGGGTATACCCACCTCACCGATAATCTTGAGAGCGTCAGGTATAACTTCTGGAGTACAGCAATTGATTAGTATTGCACCTACCCCGCTTTCAATCACTGGAAGTACACTTGCAACTGGTTCGCCAGATCGCAGACGAGTGCCATCACTATCGTCCAAGGTTAACGCCAGCCAGACTGGCTTACCCAAAGGTTTTGTTGCAGTTAAGAGATCTTGTGCATGTGCAATTGACGCAATCGTTTCTCCAATAATTAATCCACAATTGTCCACTAATTGTTCTGCCACCTCAGCAAACAGGCGCACAGCAACATTAGTCTCTGGATGTAAATCAGGCCGGTAACTCGCACCAAGTGGACCAATCGCACCCGCAATCTGACCGGAACCATGGGCTACTGTGGCAGCCTTTGCCTCAGCGATAGCCATTGCGTGTAGATCAAAAAAACGGCCTTCCATTTTAGTTTTTGCTAATCGATCGCGGTGAATTGCATAGCTATTAGCTGTCGCGATAGTTGCTCCTGCGGAATAAAAGTCAGCATGCACACTGGCTACCATGCCTGGGTGATCAATCATTATTTGTGTAGACCAAAGCGCAGTCGGCTTGTCACCAGCGCGTTGCACCAACTCTTGACCCATACCACCATCCAACAAAATAATGTCTGTCACGCACGTAACCTTTCGTTTGTGTGATCCCAAAGTGGCTCATCTGGCTGCACAACTGCCTTGTAACGCCGGCCATACATCTCAATTTCAAGAACTGTGCCAGGCACAGACAGATCCACCCGTACTACACCAAGCGCAATAGACGCATTGACCCGATATCCCCAATCTCCAGAAGTCGTTTCTCCAACAACCTCATCGCCGCACCATATAGTAGACATGTATGGCGCATCATAGTCACCAGAATCGACGACCATAGTAATAAAACGCTTCTTAGCACCCTGTTGCTGTTCATTTTGCATGGCTGCCTTTCCAGGGAAATTTTGTGGCTTTTCAAGTTTGATAAATCGATCCAACCCACCTTCAAATAGAGTGTAATCTGTCGACAGATCACCCTTCCACGTACGATAACCTTTTTCAATCCGCATGGAATTCAGAGCATACATACCAAATGGCTTGGCACCTGCGCCCTTTATCGCCTCATATAATTTTGGAATTTCAGCATTTGGCGCATGTACTTCCCAACCCAACTCACCAGCAAAAGATACACGGAGCAAACGACAAGCTGTACCAGCAACAACTGCATCCTGATGACTTAACCAACCCAATGACAAATCTGCTTGTGTCTTAAGGCTTACGAACAGATCACGAGACTTGGGTCCACTTACAATAAGAGTTGAGAATTCATCAGTATGGTCCGTCAGGCTCAACCCGTCTGTCAAAGAATTACTAAGTATTTCAAAATCATGCCATTGAGCTAAAGCTGCCGTTATAAGAGTGAAATCATCGTCAGAATGCCGGATAATCGACATTTCAGTTAAAATTCGACCGCGGTTATCAGGAAAATATCCTAACGTCATTCGACCCGCTTTGGGTAAGGAACCAGCAATCTGACATCGCAACCACTCAGCAGCCCCTCCACCACTGAGATTAAATCGCGAAAAACCTGCCAAATCCAACACGCCAACATTATCGCGTACAGCCTCCACCTCTTCTTTAACCCGCAACGCCCAAGGGCCAGCACGTTCCCATGTTTGAGTTGCTTGCTCGGAGGTATCATCACCAGCTTTAGAGAACCAATTTACGCGTTCCCATCCATTGTAAGAACCCATTTGACCACCAGCAGAACGGACTAAGCCGTCAACAGGCGATAGTTTTTTATCTCGCCCTGCTGGCCATTCATGATGTGGAAAATGCATTCCATATTCATGGCCGTATGTTTCTATTGCTTTGGCTAAACAATATTCATGATCAGCGTAGTTGGTATAACGGCGAGTATCGGTAGCCCACATATCCCATTCAGTCTCACCGTGCATAATCCATTCTGAGAGCACTTTGCCTGCTCCACCACCCTGAGCAATACCAAAGGTAAAGCAGTGCCCCTCAAAGGCGTTCTTGACACCAGGCATTGGGCCGATCATCGGCAAACCGTCCGGAGCGTACGGAATGGGGCCATTAATGTTGCGGTTAACACCTGCCTGGCCCAAAGCAGGAACTCGCGCCATCGCATCCTCAATATAAAATTCAAGACGTTCCAAATCATCCGGATAAAGTTGAAAAGAAAAGTCTTCAGGCATTGGGTCTTCTGGCGTAATCCAGTGAGCCTTACAGTTCCGTTCATAGGGACCAAGATTCAAACCAGACTTATCTTGACGTAGATAGTAACTTATATCGACGTCACGTATTATCGGCAGTTTATGACCTTTATCCTTTGTCCAAGCAGCAACTTCCGCAATTTCTTCTGTTAAAAAATACTGATGAGACATTACAACCATTGGCACAGTACGACCACCAAAAGGCTTGAACATCTCACCAACCCTTTGCGCATAATAACCAGCACAGTTTGCAACATAATCGCAACGGATGTCTCCTTTGTCCGTTTTGACAATCCACTCATCACCATCGCGCTCCACTCCAATGGCGGGGCAGAATCGTTCAATATGAGCCCCGGCATCCCTTGCACCTTTAGCGAGTGCCTGCGTTAATTGCGCTGGATCAATATCACCATCTAGCGGATCTAACATACCACCAGCGAGATCATGGATTTCCATAAAAGGGTGATATTCCTGCATCTCGCGCGGCGACATGACAGACATCTCAATACCCTGATAGCGACCCATGCCTGCAACCCGCTCAAATTCCTGCATTCGCTCTTTCGAATGACCAAGGCGAAGCGAACCGGTAACATGATAATTCATTGGGTAGTCAACATCAGCTGCCAGAGTACGATACATTTCGAGCCCATAGCGCTGCATATTCATTACGGCCCACGATCCAGAAAAGTTGGGGCAATTACCTGCAGCATGCCAAGTAGATCCTGCTGTTAATTCATTCTTTTCCAGAAGGACGCAGTCTGCCCATCCAGCTTTTGCAAGATGGTAAAGTGTAGAGGTACCCACGACCCCACCACCAATGATGACCACACGGGCCGTAGTTGGAAAATTACTCATATTTTAATCTCTCCAGCGTGGCAGTAGTAGAAAACAGTATACCGATCATCAAAATCCTAAACCTGATTGTTATGCCATTTGTAATTAAATTAACTGCATAGGCTCCTGCCGTATTTACAAATAAAAACCAAGAAACTTTAGACCTGAAACACCCCTCAAACATGTCAATACACCGGTGGCGCAATAACCCATATCGCAACTGCTGGTGCATCATATGGGTTCATCCAGCGAAAAGCCTCACCTCGAATACGAAAGCTATCTCCTGGATTTATGGTAAAACGACGATCGACTATTTCGAGATCAAGAAGTCCAGAAATGAGGTATCCTACTTCTTGTGTTGGACGCACAACGAAATCTGAAATTGCACTGTGCGGTTCGAAAGTAGAGCGCACCATTTCAAAGTCATCAGTTAAATCTGGCGATAATAATTCTTCAACAAGCCCCACGGCCCGTGAACCAATTGGCCGTCGCTTACGACTGCGGACAATGTAACCATCTTCATCAGCAGTTGGCACACCACGTTGAAATAATGTGGAAACCGCAACATCTAATATTTCAGCAATATGGCTTAAATCTGCAATCGATGGTGCGCTCAAATCTCTTTCAATCTGACTGACCCAACCAACAGACCGACCAACGGCATCTGCCATTTCCTGCAAAGTAAGTCCACGCGACTTTCGTAGCACACGCAAGTCAGCTCCAAGGCTATCAACAATCGTAAGATCGGTTTGAAAGGTCATAATATGAAAAAATCCTTTATAATTTCACGTAATGACGGCTTTGATGAAAAATCAAGAAGATTTTTCATTTTACTTTGATTTTGGCTGAAATATCCAATTTTTTAGAAAAGGAGAGTTTATATGGTAAAAAACAACTCCTTAAGTTACACGTATTACCACTGATTCAAAAATTGGACGTAAATACATCTTTTAAAATACGAGCTATTTCCGTTGCATCTTCCTCGATAAAAGCGTGCGGCTGATCACTATCAATATCAAAAACCGCTATTAATTCTCCACATGCGTTCCAAACTGGCAGAACTAATTCTGATCGCGTTGAGGACGAGCATGCAATATGACCTTTGAAAGCATCAACATCGTTAACCAACTGTGTTCGTTGTGTACGCGCTGCTGCGCCACAAACGCCGCGTGAAAAGGGGATTTGCAAGCATCCATGCGGGCCCTGATAAGGCCCAATCTTTAGCATTTCGGGGCCGGTCACGCGATAAAATCCAGTCCAGTTAAAACGATCATCACTGTGGTAAACTTCACAAACTATCGTCGCCATTAACGACACTTCATCTGTTTCAGCTTCTGCTAGAGCAAAAATTGTTTTCGCCAAAAGATCATAATTTATTTTTTGCTGGGTAAGCATACAAACTCCCTACTGGTGTTATTTGCAGGGCTCTTAAGTGCGCTCGATAGCTATGGCCGTACCTTCACCACCACCAATGCAAATAGCAGCGATCCCCCGTTTTAGATTTTGTTTTTCCAATGCATTTAACAATGTCACCATTATTCTAGCACCTGAGGCACCAACCGGGTGGCCTAGCGCACAAGCTCCACCATTGATATTCACAATATCATGGCTAATTCCAACTTCCCGCATAAAAGCAAGCGGAACAACGGCAAAGGCTTCGTTCACTTCCCACAAATCCACATCTTCTTTAGACCATCCTAGCTGCCTCAAAAGCTTTAGCACTGCAAAAACTGGGGCCGTTGTGAAAATGTTAGGCGCTTGGGCATGACTAGCGTGCCCAAGTATGCGCCCACGGATTGTCAGGTTTTTAGCAATTGCCATCTCTTCAGACGCCAGCACAAGTGCCGCAGCTCCATCAGAAATCGATGATGAATTGGCGGCAGTTACGGTTCCACCCTCCCGAAAAGCAGGTTTTAATTTTGGAATTTTATCTGGCCGTGCAGTACCAGGCTGTTCATCAACTATAACCTCCTTTGAACTCTTTCGTGTCTCAATAAAAACAGTAGCAATTTCATTTTTAAAAGCATTAGTTTTTTGCGCCGCTTGCGCACGTGCTAGCGAAGTTAACGCATATTCATCCTGATCCTCACGAGTAAATTGAAAAGTTTCAGCGCAATCTTCTGCAAAAGTCCCCATTAGACGACCTTTTTCATAAGCATCTTCTAGCCCATCAAGGAACATATGATCAAAAACCTGCCCATGCCCCAATCGCAAACCTGCTCGCATTTTAGGGAGCATGTAAGGAGTATTGGTCATGCTCTCCATACCTCCAGCCACCATTGTATCAGCATGACCAAGTGCAATTTGATCATAAGCCATCATGGCAGCTTTCATACCAGAACCACACATTTTATTTATGGTTGTAGCAGGCACGTCCTCACTCAAACCTGCAGCAAAACTAGCTTGGCGGGCAGGTGCCTGCCCTTGACCGGCTGGTAAAACACAGCCCATCAAAACCTCGTCCACTGAAGTTAAAGCGGCACCCTCAAGCGCCGCTTTAATTGCAACGCCACCGAGTTCTGAAGCCGTTTTATTAGATAGAACACCTTGAAAACCGCCCATCGGTGTGCGGTTTGCTGCAGCAATTATGACATTTTTCACTAGTAATCCTCCTACCATCATGGGGGAAATTAATTTTATTTTTCAGTTTACAGACACAAAATTAAAGCTTGAAATGCAAGAGGCAGTTGCGTTCTGTAATTTGCAGTCTCGGGTCATGAATTTATCATTCAACAAATTTCTTACTAATGCTATTTTAAATCTGACTACGCTATCCGATGGCCCATCAGTTATGAAACAGTTGGGGCCCGATTTGCGAAAACTTATAGAATGATTTAATCCGAACCAAATGCAAAAAATAGATTTTAAAAAATACTCAAAATTTGTAATGTTAGGCTTTAGCGATGGTACGCCGAAAAAAGCAATACTTACTGCAATCGTAGTGGGCACCCTGCTAACCTGGATAAATCATGGAAATTCGATGATGTTAGGACAGTTTCCATCACTAATAAAAATTGCTCTAACATATTTGGTACCCTACTGCGTGACCACATGGGGTGCTATCATCACCAAACTTGCACAAACGAAGCACGAAACGACAGAAAGTCCAAATATCCATTAAGCTAAGGTCATGACCTCAATGAACGCTGAACAATTTTTTAATCAAAAGACAATTTTGGACTTAAGTTTTTTCAACTTTGAAAATGCTATTACTGCGGCCTATTTTGCGAACATCGATCTTGAAATTCAGAGAACAAATAATAATTTCAAGCGATTTTTCCCAATCTTGGGTAATGTAGTAAATGTATCTATGCTAGATGTTTTAGAACAACTTGGTTTGCCAGGAAAACAGATAGATGTATTTGCGTCAGAGCTTGATCAAAACGGGTCGGTACTATTACCTGAAATTAAAGTTTCAATTGACGGGTCAGAAAAAATTTATTCACTGCTTTCTGCAAAAACTCAGAATAGTAATTTTTCATATCTCAACGGGGTACAAGGTCAATTTGTAGACAGAACTTCAGAATGGGCACTGCGGCGCGAGCGGGAGGTCTTGTTAGAACAAAAAATCTATGACCGCGAAATTATAGAACAAAAGAGCCTTCAACTTGAGCAATTAGCAAACCGTTTGGCTAAATATTTATCCCCTCAAATCTACAATAGCATATTTTCTGAGACAGATGATGCACCAAAAACCCACGCCAGAAAAAACCTGACAATCTTTTTCTCAGATATTGTCCAATTCACCGACCTCAGTGATACGCTAGAACCAGAACGTCTGGCTTTGGTGATTAATTCATATTTGTCTGAAATGACAAATATTGCCATCGAATGCGGTGGAACAATAGATAAGTTCATTGGTGATGCAGTTATGGTTTTCTTTGGTGATCCGGAAACCGAAGGGGAGGCCGAAGACGCCATGCGCGGCGTTCAAATGGCTGTCAGAATGCAAGAACGAATCCAAGAATTGCAAAGTTATTGGAAAAAAAATGGTGTTCCGAATGGGTTGAAAGTTCGAATGGGTATCGCAACAGGTTATTGCACAGTTGGTAATTTTGGTTCCGATCAGCGCCTTGACTATACGGTTTTGGGTAGCCCGGTTAACCTCGCAGCTCGACTTCAAGGTTTGGCTGAACCAACCCGTATATTGCTAGATCAAAGTACACACGCATTAGTTGAAAAACACGTAAAAGCAGCAGCAAAAGGAGAATTCACTCCAAAAGGATTTTCTCGCCCAGTAAGTTATTATGAGTTTTCAGATTTCATTAATTCAGATGATCGGTATTCTGGTAAAAATTGGTCTCATTTGGGAAGCCATGTCGAAGTTAATATTTTTGACAGTTCAGATATTCGTGGCGCTATTCAAGAGTTACGAGAAATTCAAATTCGATTTGAATCCCAGCTCAATGATTTCGAGGCAAAGTCAGAAAATTAACCAAACTTCACCATTAAAACCTAACTCTAAGTAAAAACGTAAGTGTAATATTTCTCAACCAGTAAATTGGATATTCACTTTATTAAAATTACTTCAGTACTGTCGTTTTTTAAGGAATAGCAAAATGCGCGATTTTCATATGCCCGGACGCTCACCGGTTCTTTCAACCTCAGGCATGTGCGCAACATCCCACCCTCTTGCCACACAATCTGCTATCGAAACCTTGAAGGCTGGTGGTAACGCTATGGACGCGGCCATAACAGGCGCAGTCTTATTAGGAATTTGCGAACCACAAATGACTGGCATAGGTGGTGATTGTTTCGTTCTTTGGTCAGACAAAGATGGCGAGATAAAATCATTGAACGGATCAGGTCGTGCGCCGGCAGGTCTTGATGCGGCACAGCTCCGCGATCAAGGGCATTCTGTTGTACCAAAACAAAGCCCACACTCAGTTACGGTTCCTGGTGCAATCGATGCCTTTTGTAGGCTATCGGAAGAGGTCGGCAATCTTGGTATCGATCGGCTTTTAGGCCCAGCTATACACTATGCAGAGATTGGCGTTCCCGTCGCTCCTCGTGTTGCATCAGACTGGGCGCGGGACGCCTCTGTACTGCAAGGTAAAGCGCGTGAAACGTTTTTAGCAGGAAAACAGATACCTGAGGCTGGACAAATCTTTAAAGCTCCAGGTCAGGCTAAAGTGTTACGCCAGATCGCAAAATATGGCCGTGATGCATTTTACACAGGCGAGGTAGCAGATGACATGTTAGCGGCACTCAACCGCTTAGGTGGTCAGCATACAAAAGCAGATTTTGCAAATACCTCCAGTACAAAAACTACCCCAATTAGCGGCTCTTACAAAGGCGTAGATTTGGTTGAACATCCTCCTAACGGCCAAGGAGCAACAGCTAATCTTATGCTCAACATCTTCGACCATTTTAACATTTCCGAAATGGACCCTTGGGGTAGTCAGCGCGCTCATATTGAGGCTGAAACTGCAAAACTTGCCTATAACGCTCGGAACAGGTTTATAGCAGATTTCGACTATACAACGCGACTTGAGCATATGCTTTCTTTGGAGACCGCGGCACAACTGGCAGCCCTAATCAGCCCTAAAAAAGCAATGGATGCACCAGACAAGCTAAGCGAACAGGTACACAAAGACACAATTTATATAAGTGTTGTTGACCGCGACGGTATGGCTGTTTCTTTAATATACTCAATCTTCAACGGCTTTGGTTCTGGTATTGCCTCAGACAAATTTGGTATTTTACTGCAAAATCGTGGTTCAGGATTTAACCTGGAAAAAGGTCATCCAAACGAACTTAAGGGTGGCAAGCGGCCAATGCATACTATTATACCCGGAATGCTTGCAAAAGACGGAAAGCCTTTTATGCCTTTTGGTGTGATGGGGGGAGCATATCAGCCAAATGGTCATGCTAGGTTTGTATCAAACTTGATCGATTTCGAACTCGATCCACAATCAGCTATCGATGCTCCACGAGCATTTTCAGATGAAGGTAATATGAAAGTTGAGAAGGGTTATTCAGACGCCGTAAGATCTGAGTTAAGTGACTTAGGTCACAATGTAAGTTGTCCTGAAACCGCCATTGGAGGCGCGCAAGCAATTCTCATACGAAAAGATGGAGTATTGGAAGGTGCCAGTGACCCGCGCAAAGACGGGTGTGCTTTGGGTTATTAATATGGCTAATTACTGCTTAATTCAGCTGGAAGTGAAGCGGATAAGCACCGTCTTCAAACGGACCAAACAAATCAGGAATATCCGGATGATCTACCGGTTCCCCGGATCTATCAGCAATAAGGTTTTGCTCTGAGACATAAGCCACGTAATAGCTTTGATCGTTCTCAGCCAATAGATGGTAATAAGGCTGGGCTTTTTTTGGACGGCTATCTTCCGGTATGGCTTCGTACCATTCGTCCGTGTTGGAGAATTCTGGATCAACGTCAAAAATAACACCCCGAAAAGGGTGCTTTTTGTGGCGAACCACTTGGCCTAAATGATATTTTGCGCTCTTATTCAGCATCATGTTGCGCCGTGTATCTCTCGTGAGTACACGGTGCAAGAGACAGTTGTCTAAATAATCGATCAAATTTCACTGGATTCCGTTTGTGAACCTCGCATTAACAGTATTCGAAATTGTAGCACCAGTCTTTCTTTTAGCTGGCATTGGCTTTGCGTGGGTAAAAGTCGGATTAGAATATAGAATTCAGTTTGTCACCCAATTGGCAATGACACTATCTTTACCTTGTTTGATTTTTGTATCGTTAATGCAAAGCCATATTGACACTGAAGCGCTGAAATCACTTTCTATTGCTGCCATCGTAGCCTACGGAATTATTACAATAGTGTTTTTAATTTTAGTCCAACTTTTGGGATTAAAAACCCGCACCTACAGTGCACCACTAATTTTTGGAAATACCGGGAACTTAGGTCTGCCGCTTGCGCTATTCGCTTTCGGAGAGTTAGGATTAAGCTATGCCGTCATAGTTTTTGCAATCATGGCACTTTGGTCATACACGTTTGGTATTTGGTTGGTTGCAGGCAAAGGGTCACTACATAAAGTTTTATGCGAGCCACTAGTTTGGGCTACAATTTTAGGTATAATCTTTTTATGGCAAGATTGGGAAACACCTATTTTCCTGACCAATGCACTTCTACTTATTGGTCAAATGGCAATCCCAATGATGCTAATCACCCTTGGTGTTGCACTCGCTCGATTGTCGGGCAACGACTTCATCCAAGCTGCAATTTTATCCTTCATAAAGCTTATATTATGTGTAGGTATTGCATGGGCCTCTGGGTATTATTTCGATCTCGACCAAACAGCTTTTGGCGTACTCGTTTTGCAAGTTGCGACACCCGTTGCAGTCACATCCTATTTACTGGCTGAAAAATATGGAGCAGACGCTCAATCAGTTGCTGGCTTGGTTGTAGCATCAACCCTAATGTCGGTCGGAGCATTACCGCTTATTCTAGCTGCCATTCTTTAAAATCGTGATTCCCATCAGAAGAAAATTCAGCTAGAGTGAAAAAAAACAATAAAGCGAGTGAGGCAGATGAGCAGACTCTTTCGCGCACTGACATTGGTACTATTAGCAGCCAGCTGTGGCGGTGGTTCTGGAGACGCACCTCGTTCGCTGGATAATGCATGTTCCATTTTGAAAGAGCGCCCAAAATACGCCCGAGCATTTAAAGCAACGGAACGCCGCTGGGGAGTGCCAGTACACGTACAAATGGCAACTATTCATCAAGAAAGTAAATTTATTTCAGATGCGCGGCCCCCCTACAGATATGCAGCAGGTGTAATTCCCATTGGACGGCAATCCAGCGCTTATGGCTACTCCCAAGCACTTGATGGCACATGGAAAGAATATCGCGGCGCAACCAACCGGCGCTCTCCCCGACGCCATCGCATCCGTGATGCATCAGATTTTATGGGCTGGTATATGGCCGAAACAAATAGAAAGCTTGGTATTTCTTTATCGGATGCGCGCAATCAGTATCTTGCTTACCATGAAGGCCGTGGTGGGTATGCACGTGGCAGTCATCGGAAAAAATCTTGGTTACTTCGTGTTGCTGATAAAGTTGAAAGACGGTCTCAGATGTACGCAAACCAATTGAGAAATTGCCGCGCCAGAGGACTTTAATTCTCTCGCTCGCGGCTTGGTAGGTCAAAAAGACGGTTTGATAGGTTAACTCCTGTTGTCAGAGTCTCTAAAACGACGGTCGTCTCACCACCACTACTGTCGCGTACAATCCACTGACGCAATTGAACGGGCTCATCAGAGAATTTCATCAGAATACTCCCGTATTCTGTATTTTTAGGATCCTGTGCAGTAATGATTGTAGCGGTTCCATCATAATCGTGGCCAACAACCATCTTTTGACGAGATAAATTAACATTAGGGGCTAAAATAATTGATAATGGTGTGCGTCGTAGCGGATAAGTCTCAGGCATTTGGTTAGATTTTTTATCTATTATGTAGACTGCCTTGTTACTTGCTATGACCAACGCATTGTTGGGGGGATCATACTCTAAACGCATTTTACCAGGCCGTTTGATATAGAGTATTCCAGTGCTGATCGTTCCATCGTCATTGACCTGAGTAAAGTTACCCTCAACTGTTTTCAAATCATTCAAATATTTAGAAATTTGCGCTAATGGCAATTTATCAGCTAAGGAAATTTGCGCCAGAAAACTTGTAAAGACTACTATAATCAAACGTGCAAAAAGGATCATACGGCTTATTTTTCCAATCTAACAAACTTGTTTTGTATATAAAATGACAGTTTCTGATGAGCTATGTTCTGTTTAAATTAACTGCTTTAATTTGAAAACCTAATCAAATTAGGTTGAACAAAATTAACCATTTTCAGGAACTAAGATCTCACGCTTACCAACATGATTTGCAGGACTGACTAAGCCTTGATCTTCCATTTGCTCAACAAGCCGAGCGGCCTTATTATAACCAATCGCCAATTTACGCTGAATGTAGCTCGTTGAACATTTCCTATCTTTTATCACGATGGCAACGGCTGTGTCGTACAACGCATCTTCACCATCTGTGTTTCCACCAAGACCAAGAACCTGATCAATGCTACTCTCTTTGTCCTCTGAAGGACCTTTAACAACATCCGAAACATAAGCTGGCGCGCCAAAACCCTTAAGATGGTTCACAACCTCTTCAACTTCTTCATCACTAACGAATGGACCATGACAACGTGTAATTTTGGCGCCTCCAGCCATGTAAAGCATATCACCCATACCGAGTAGCTGTTCAGCACCCATCTCGCCCAGAATTGTACGCGAATCGATTTTGGATGTTACCTGAAACGATATCCTTGTAGGGAAGTTTGCCTTAATTGTGCCAGTAATTACGTCTACAGAGGGACGCTGGGTGGCCATAATTAAATGAATGCCAGAAGCACGTGCCATTTGGGCTAAACGCTGAATACAAGCTTCAATCTCCTTGCCAGCAACCATCATCAAATCAGCCATTTCATCGACAATGACGACAATATAAGGGAGTGCTTCTGGCATAATTTCTTCAGTTTCAAAGATTGGCTCACCAGTATCATCATCAAATCCGGTCTGGACTGTACGACTGAACATTTCATCTTTCGCCAATGCTTCGCGGACGCGACCATTGTACCCTTCAATATTGCGCACGCCCATTTTAGACATTTTGCGATACCGCTCTTCCATCTCTCCAACAGTCCATTTTAAGGCAACAACTGCCTTCTTTGGGTCTGTTACAACTGGAGATAATAGGTGAGGAATTCCGTCATAAACACTTAACTCCAGCATCTTGGGATCTATCATGATCAACCGACATTCTTCCGGACTAAGCTTGTAAAGTAGCGATAAAATCATGGTATTTATCGCAACTGATTTACCTGAGCCTGTAGTGCCTGCGATTAGCAAATGAGGCATTTTGGCGAGGTTCGCAACAACCGCTTCACCACCAATATCCTTCCCCAAGGCTAAAGGCAGTCGCATTCTACTGTCACCAAAGTCCCTACTTGCTAAAATTTCTCGTAATACAACCTTCTCACGATTCTCATTAGGCAATTCTATTCCAATGACAGAACGACCAGGAACTGTAGATACGCGCGCAGAAAGAGCCGCCATAGACCGGGCAATATCATCTGCCAATCCAATAACACGCGACGCCTTCAATCCAGGAGCGGGTTCCAATTCGTACATTGTGACGACTGGTCCAGGACGCACCGCCACGATCTCTCCTTTTACACCATAATCATCCAGCACATTTTCCAACATCCGTGCGTTTTCTTCCAATGCGTCATCACTTAGGTGTTGCCGCTGAATTTCAATGGGGGTTTCAAGCAAGTTGAGCGGTGGCAATTCAAAGCCTGGATGAGTGTCTTCAAACCGCAAAGCAGGCTGAGCTTCAGCTTTTGCACGGGCACTCGGTTGCACCGGCTTGCGCAATGGTTGCTGCACAACCTTGCGAGGTTCAGTTATAATTATTTTTGATGTGATAGGCTGCGCATCAGACGTAACACCATCGTTTAACTCAGGCAGGCTTACCTCTTCATTGTCGAACATAGAATCATCTTCGATCCAATTCTCAACTGGAGCATCAATTGACCCGGTATGAGGTGCTGTTTCGAATGCCTCCGCGTGACTTAAGATTGGAGAGGTCAAGGGGGGCTCTGACGGCAAATTGTTTTGAGGGTGTGTATTCAAAACTAACGGATCAGGACCACGACCGCGACCTTTACTTAGCGGGGCAACTGAGGTGACATGAAGTGCTGGATTAGACCGCACCCTAGATTTAATAACGTCTGAAATCTTTGCCTTAATACGTTGTTCACCAAATTCTTCATTTGTACTAAACTCATTATAATTTTCTGTAAATGGAGGCTCCAAAACATCCTCTAAACCCGGAACTGCGCGTTTAATGAGTGTTGGCATACGGGCCAGCAGGCTTGGCTTTTCAACCTCTTCCTCATATTCGTCATGATCTTGTGAATCTGTCGCACAGCCTTCCAGTTCCAATTCTTCAGTTTCTCGGTCGAACCGGCGCTCCGCCTTACGCTCCTGCATTGCACGCGCACTTTGTATGGCCCCACTAGCACCAAGGCCAAGCAACGTCATGAAACCTGCGTAAGCCATTACAATACCCATAAACAAAAACCGACTCACACTTTGTACTTCAGGGCGGGTAAACCCGGTTACAAATGCACCAAAAATCAAAATCCCAACGCCCATTAAAAAGGATACCAATTTAATAGAAAATGCTGATCCAAGCGGAAGTAATGTCAATATTACGCTAGCAACAGTATCACCAAACAAACCCCCAAGACCAAACGCATGTGCTGAAATCCATTCAGGGCCGGGCTGTAAAGTCGACGCATAAATTGCTCCTAAAGCAATAGCAATTGGTGCAAAAATCAGACGACCAAGTGCTCGGCCAATTCCCAAATTCAGAATAAAGCGCGCACCCCAAGCCAGAAGAATAATAGGGATACCAAAAAATCCCCAGCCCGCAATCATAAACAGCGTCCCAGCAATTGCAGCACCAGTTTGACCCGTCCAATTTTGGATTGGGGCATCCGTAGATGTCATCCAGTTCGGGTCATCTGGTGTGTAACTCAACATCATCGCTGCTGTCATTGCACCTACAATTAGCAGAACAACACCAATTAATTCACGACCACGCTTTTCTATAACAGCCTGCATCCCATGATCAAAAAGTGGATCTCGTCGTGTCTGATATGCCATACTTCCCTCGTCTTTATTGAGTATAGAGAACATCGCGAATTGCTCGTAGGCCACGCTCCGTCTCTGTCTTTGGAGCAACTAATGCCACTCGAATATATTTTTCACCGGGGCTAAACCCATCGATCTCACGCGCCAGATAGGCGCCAGGTAAAACCCGTACCCCTACAGCCTTCCACAACTTAAGCGCCGCTACTTCTCCATCTTCAACGGGCAACCATAAGAAAAAGCCAGCATGCGGTGCTACATAGCCCGGCACGTCACCTAAAATTTTGTCTGCCAATTTGTACTTCTCGAGATATTGGGCGCGGTTCTGGTTTACATGTATTTCGTCAACCCAAACAGCCGCTGCGGCATACTGCAATGGAGTTGGCAATGGCGCTCCAGCATAATTGCGCAGTTTTTTTATTTCTATAATAGTATTTGGCCCACCAACAATAAAGCCAGACCGTAGCCCAGGGAGGTTTGAGCGCTTTGACAACGAATGAAAAGCAACAGCCCGTTCGGGATGCGCATTATCTAAACATTCTAAAATACCAACAGGCGGGGTGTCTCGGTAAATCTCCGAATAACATTCGTCTGCAAAAATCTGAAAATCATATTGTTCTGCCAATGCTACGAGATCGCACCAATAGTCATTGCCTGCAGTAGCACCTTGCGGGTTGGCTGGTGAACACATGTAACACGCAACCGTCCGATTTAAGATTTCAGGATCAACTGATGCATAATCCGGTAAATGCCCAGTTGCTGCAGTTGCTGGGACTAAAACCGGTTCTGCTCCAGACGAAATCGCTGCCACCATGTAAACTTGATAAAATGGATTTGGCATCAACACGACAGGGCGTTGACCGTTTTTTTGCTCTGGACAAAGAGCCATGCCCACGTTGTACAGACCCTCTCGCGTTCCATTCAAAGGCATAACGTTTGTATCAGGATCCCGTTTCACACCATAGCGACGCAATAGCCAATTACAAAAAGCACTTCGCAATTCAAGGATACCATCATTCGGTGGGTATTTATTAAAACCAGCAGAATGCTCTGAAATTATATCAGTAACCCAAGCAGGGAAAGCATGTTGCGGCTCACCAATAGCCATGTGCACTACATCACCGCCAGGTGGATGTATGTCCAAAAGTTCGCGCAACCGCGGAAATGCATAAGCCGGAAGGTTCGAAAACCGCTCGGGAAACTTCATAAAACTGCCTCAAGTTCGGGATCGTAACCGCCCCGTTTTAAACAGGATAGCCTATTGCCGGCTCCCGCGTCCAGAAAAACAAAATCAAATACTGACCTTGTGGCAAATCCGCCAAACTTTCTATCTTCTTATCTTTTGTTAAAAAATAATGGCCTACGAATTGAAGTTGAAAATAATTATTAAATTTAATTATTTCAGTATCTTAAGATTTAACCAGTGCTCGTTCGGCGGCTATACCAACGCGCAACAAAGCCTCTTCACTATTTGGTGCACCCATCAGCATTATCCCACAGCTTGGAACTCCAGTTGGTATGGTAAGCGCACATAACCCTAAAAGGTTCCCCACACGTGTATTGCGCAAAGTCAACAAATTTTCGGTCACGTAATATTTGCTGTCTTTATTCAAGCGATCCAGATTAGGTGGCAATATAGGCGATGACGGTGATAAAACCGCATCGAAACTGTTCATACGTCTATTCCAAATTTGGCGCGCAGCCTCCAAGCGCGACCAAGCGGAGTTATAATCAGGAGCAGAGAAATTTGAACCTAAACGAAATCGTTCTAAAATTTCAAAATACATATCATCAGGGTTAGCTTCGATGACATCACGCCATAGTCCATAGACTTCGCCGGGATAAAGTGGGCCTGCAGTCGCCATAGCACCGTTTTCACCGGACAACTCCGGAGCCTCAACCTTTTCCACAATCGCCCCAGCATCCTGTAATTGCTCCAAGGCCTCATTATACGCTGTAAGGGGAGCGTTCCGAATATCATCCAAAACAACTGTCTGTAGCGCGGCAAATCGACGACCTTTTAAGGAAGCTCCGCGCAAATCAAATGATCTTCGTCCTTCCATTACGGACATTAAAACTGCCACATCTCTTACTGATTTGGCCAATGGACCAATAGTATCAAATTTGAGACTTAATGGTACACAACCCTCAAGAGATAACCGCCCAGTAGTTGTTTTCAAACCCACTAAATCGTTCCAGGCTGCAGGAATACGCACCGAACCACCCGTATCAGATCCAATACCTGCTGGCGCCAGACCAAAAGCTATTGAGGCAGCCGTACCTGAAGAAGATCCACCAGGCACCGCATCAAAATCGTTTACACAAGGTGGCGTCGCAGTTGACGGATTATAACCAAGGCCAGAGAACGCAAGTTCACTCATATGGGTTTTTCCCAAACAAACTAAGCCATAGGCGGATGCATTACGCAGTACTAATGCGTCTTTGTCCGGGACCCTACCTTTTAATAATTTTGAACCAGCCTCAGTTGCAGTTCCAGCCGTATCAAACAAATCTTTCCAACTAATCGGCACACCATCCAAACATGAAAGACGTTGCCCTAATTTAGCACGTTCTCGGGCCGCCTCAGCCTCATTAAAGGCACGATCTTCAGTGAGGCGAGCATAAATGCGGTCACTTAATTCATGCACTTTAATTTTATCAAAAAAAGCCTGCGTCAATTCAACTGGGTCAACTTCACCAGATCCAATTGCATCACCCAATTCAGTCGCACTTTTGTCTAACCACTCTTGCATTGCAGCCTCCATATTCCAGTATCTTAACGGTAGTGACATGCTGGCACATGGACAATCCCATGTGCACCAACATATTGATGATTATGCGAAGTATCGTCAAAAGTGCCCTATGAAGAATGACTGTGATATACTGATTGTTGGAGGTGGCCTATCGGGCCCAATTCTAGCGTTAGCCTTGGCTCAGACAGGTCTGAAGGTGGTAGTCGTCGACGCCCTCAAAGAAAAAGTGCGTAAAAATGCTGCCTTTAATGGGCGTAGTTATGCTATTGCACTCACCTCACAGCGTTTATTAAATGGTATTGGCATATGGGATGAAGTGAAAAGCCAAAGTGAGCCAATTCTTGAAATTAAAGTAACTGAAGGCCGTGCAGGCGAAGGGCCTTCGCCGTTTTTTATGCACTTCGATCACGCCGAGATTGAAGAAGGGCCGATGGGTTACATGGTGCAAGACAGATATTTGCGCCATGCATTACTTAAAGGAATGGAAGCATCCCTCAATATTACCCATTTATCAGGGCAAAAGGTAACAAATCAAATAGCCAGCCCAAGCAACTTGAGCGTGACGTTAAATACAGGCAAAATATTAACCACTGGACTTTTAATTGGTGCCGACGGGCGGAGTAGCGGTACAGCCAAGCGAGCACAAATCAAACGTAATGGCTGGAACTATGATCAAACCGCCTTGGTCTGCGCCATTGCCCACGAAAAACCTCATCACGGCGTTGCACACCAATTTTTTATGCCCCCCGGCCCACTCGCTATCTTACCACTTCCAAATAATGTAAGTTCAATCGTTTGGAGTGAAACCACCCATAACGCAGAAATTTTCAATAAACTTTCCGATACTGAATATCTGACAATGTTACGACCACGCTTCGGTGATTTTATGGGTGAAATAAGTCTGATAGGTCAACGCTATACTTATCCTTTATCGCTATCAGTAACACAACGCCTGATTTCTGAGCGGGTTGCTTTGATAGGGGATGCCGCGCACGGAGTTCACCCAATTGCCGGGCAAGGCCTGAATGCTGGAATGCGAGACATTGCAGCATTGGCAGAAGTGATTATTGATGCGGTAAGGCGTGGCGAAGATGCTGGTAGTATTGCCGTACTGTCTCGATATGAGGAATGGCGTAGGTTTGATAATACTGCATTAAGCTTGGCGACAGATACTTTTAACAGGCTGTTTTCAAATGATAGTCCATCTTTGCGAGGTTTACGCAACATTGGGATGGGTATTATAAACGCCATGCCAGGTCTTAGGCGGACATTCATTCGCGAAGCTGCTGGCTTAACGGGCGATCTTCCAAGGCTTATGCGTGATCAATCACTTTAAATGTGATTGCAAAGCACACAATCAGCGGAAATAATGACAAAAAAGGTCAACATTACACGGATTGAGTATCTGGAAATAGCGACTTTTTTAGAAATGAAACAAAGTGCTCTTTGGCATTATTGGTCTGATCTGTGCGCCAAATAATGATAGTTTCCAGCTGATCTGTTATCTCCTGCAATGGAATTGCCTTCAGTTTCGGCGGCAATATGTCTGCCACAGACTCTGTAAGGATTGTAATCCCCATTCCACATGCCACCAACCGTAAAATATCTGAAGTCGCCATGCCCATTTGGGAAACAATAGGTTCAAATCCAGCTTTGCGATACAGAGGGGTGAGATATGAATTGAAATGCTCCCATTTTTCTGGGGTACCCTGTATCATTACCTCATTAGAAAACTCTCGGATATGAACACTTTCACGACCAAAAAACGGATGTCCCTCATAAACAATGC